>JGI24022J15233_10001297_pt1 | contig 20342 bp, 13 predicted proteins | sample Ectturendosymbi2_FD_15233 | JGI IMG/M metagenome (IMG submission 15233) | reverse complement strand
TGTTGAAAATAAAACAATTTTGCAGCAGCCAAAACCGTCAACTTTTTACATAATGTTCCACCTCACACTAATTTTTATCCACATCACACTGGCATGCATTCACAAATGGTTTACACTAACTGGTCATTTGAAATCTGCCAAGAACGAATGTTTGTGAAGCAACCTCGAACACACGGCTGAAGCACTTACTTGCTGTCGAAAAAAATATTTATGCTCAAGCAAAAATCGTCAAATCTCTGCATGATATGTTTTAACTCAGCAAAAAAGTTTTTGAGTAATCCTTTATGCACTCTGCATTGGCATGCGTTCACAAATGCTTTAAACAAACGGGTCATTTGAAATGTGCCAAGAGCGAATGTTTGTGAAACACGTCGAACACATGGCTGAAGCACTTACTTGCTGTCGATAAAAATATATATGCTCAAGCAAAAGTCATCAAATCTCTACATTATAGGTTTTACCTCAGTAAGAAAATTTCTGAGTGATTTTTTATCCACATTACATTAGAAACCGCTCGCAATGAAATGCAATGTGACGAGACAATCAGTCACATGGTTACAGCAGGCCGATCTTATTTCCGCACTCTGCGAAACGCGTACGTGACTGCAAGCAAAACCACAATGACTGCAGGCAAATTTACCATGGTTGATTTGAAATGCTCTCCTGACCAAACCGTAAGTCAGCGAATATTATAAATATGTGTTTCTGGTTGCTAGAGACTTGTACGAAACGTTCGTACTTTATAGAGGAAAACATACGACCCGGCGCTCAACGGTTGGCATTTGAAGTGAAGTACGAGTATATCGTACGCCGGCCACGGATATACCGTGGACCAGCGACCTGTACTTGGGCAAGTTTCCAGACAACCGGCTCTTGATGCAAAAGATTTAAGAGCCTAATGTAAACATTTGATCAGTCACATGATTTGCAAAGCAAGAAATGCAGATAAACTAATTTGAACAGAAGCGAAAAGAGCAGTTCCCTGTTCAGAAACCAAGCCACATTCACGACCGTCAGTTGACAATTTTACTCAACAAAATTTTTTTCTGGCACAGTCGCTTACAACTGCGAAATGTAGAAAANGTTGAAAAGGAAGTGTTTGATGTAATAGTTATGTCATATCTCTTTGATGATATTTTTGTTAAATCNCTAAATTAACAAGAAAAATACGTTTCGTTTCTCTCCCCCGTATTTCTGTCTTACGAAGTCTCGACTGTCAAATTTCGCAGAAGTCTTCGAACACGAAGAGGAGACGCCTCCCCTTATGTCGGCTATTTGCAACATGCGACTATGGCGTCACAATATATGGTGGATGGAACAATGTCACAATGATGACCCGAAACGAGGACAACCTGCGAAAATTTTACCGGATGCTAAAAAGGAATGGTTTTCGGAAAAACAATATACAAGTTTTTTACAACGGAAACGGAAACGTCCCACGCAAGTTGAAAATCTTTTGTAGTTTTACCGTAAATTAAAACAAAGGTGTTTATTTGCAAAGTTATCAGCAAAACCTTGCTTCTCTACCTTTAAACATACACAACGCACGATTGGGGAGTAGTTTTGAGTCTAAAAGAGGATCAACAAGTGGTTGAATTTCTTCTGGTAAAATTCGACCTAAGCAAAGACATATTCTGAGTTGACATTACTTCAATATTTGCAGAATTGCTTTTATGCCCTGCATGACTGTCTACTTTCTTTTCCAACTGGGCTTGATGTCCAAATCATGAGAAATCTGATATTCTTTTTGCTTATGACGCAGCAAATATTCCTACTTGAAACGTTAAGCGCTGACTTTTATGTAATCTTGGCAACTATTTTCAGATACTCTATTCGGCAGAAAGGTGAGAACCAAAGATAAATTGTACAGTGTTCTGACTGAACGGATATCTAGTTTTAGTCGTAACGTATGAATGCTGCAACAGTTGGCGAACATTATTCACACGGCCTGCCTGCGAGCGACAAAGCCTCCATACGGAACCACATCACCTCACTTTGCCAGACCGCCCTGTGCGTTGATTCTCTTGTTCTCTATCTGAACGGGCCAACCATTTCAGACGGATCGATTCTACTTTGGGATATAAACGGAGATGGCGAGGTAAGAGGCGTAAAGCACGTAGCAAGCTTTTCTTACAAGCAAGGCTTCAATCACTTCGTTTCCTATCAAGAATGCAATAGATACAGCATTCGTGGCAATTGCGTAGAAACCGTTTTTACCAAATATTAGCCGCAGCTTATTGAAAAGTGCTTGCAGCGCCTTCATTTAAATAACGAAAATTGTCATGGAGATAAAGTTGAAATGATGTTGCTTCAGTTTGTTTCTGAAATAACAAATATTCGAAAATACTGTATATGTCGTGTTCATCTGACTGATTTTTCTCAAAACGTATTGAAAAATGTAATGAAAGAAAGCAGTTATTTGTCTTGCTTCACCCGCGCAAGCACAGTAATGTACGGGAAACACATCGGTCTTGTTGACATTCAAAACTTTTCAAAAAGAAAACTGAAATAGTTACTTCGAAAGAAGTCTCAGGAAACAAGTTTTTTCTAATATTTATATCAAGAAATGTGTTACTTTGCCGGATCGACAGCATGCAAACGTGTGAACGTGCGTCAGCAAAGCGAAAATGCAAAGCGTCCAGACTGTTTCTTTCCAGAAAGGAAAAATGCAAAGAAATCTGGCTCGCGTTAGAAAAAACTCAACAAAAAGCATTTTTCGATTTTGGTCGTTAGCTTCGTTGCTAACCAGCAGGGACTTTCCTACGTTGTAAAATCGTACAGCTTCATGCAACTAAGCAAGGACCTCATGTTTCTAACCTAAATCTTCGTGTCATTTACAATTTAAGTTATTTAGGTTTTCACATGCATGCATAGACACGCGGATATTTAAGTGGGACAAATACATCAGGTAGTGTGTTTTTATTTTCAAAAACATCATGGTTTATAATTATCCAAGGTTTGGAAGCATTCCAGCACCTGTATTTGCGTTTTTGACCGACATGAGCGTGTCTTTTCATCACACCTCTCAATTTAGACAGAGTCGTTACAGAAATGTGCTCGAAACCTCAACCGTCTTCTTATCCTCACTCACTAACTGCTCTGACCTCGTCGTGGCAGGACATTTCTTTCGTCATGTTTGACCTGCGACGTCACGCTGAATTAGCGGCACGCGCTTGTGTTGACTTTAGAACGTGTCTTCAATGACAACCTTTCGACATGTTTTAAGCGGTCCGCACTGTTGCGTGAACGACATCAGCAGCAGTTAACTTGCGTTGCCGTCAGGCCGTAGCACCAGACGAAATGCTTTTTGCGATCTATGACCTTGCGCTTACGCTCAACTGCACCAAGTTCTTGAAGGTAACAAAATCTTATTGAGGTTTTTTGAACCTAGGAGTAAGTGAAATGTAAACCGTTTGTTTTCTTCTTCCGACTTTTCTATCACGTCATTGCGCGAAGCTCCTCAAGAGCTCCCTTTCAAGAAATTATCTGCGCTCAGATTGCGTGCTATTTAGAAACACCTTTGAGCTGCTGGCTACAAACTCCGTTGAAGATGACCCTTTGAAACTTAAAGCGTATACGCCTCAAGAACATGGCATGGCTTCTGTAGAGTATAGAGTGACGTCAGTGCAAATCTCCGGACAATACTCCCACAGCAAAACCACCCTTTTCCTTTGATCACAAGGACTAGCAGATTTTTCTCCCAAGTGATAATGAGCTGCTGCCGAATGCAATGTTCAGTTTAAACCCTGCTTCGGTCTCCGCAGCCTAAAAAAAGCAAGTTTGAACAACGCATTTTTGATCTGTTGAAAGGTTTAACGGTAAAGAAAACGTGACGTCTGAAAGGCAATACCGTGTAGATCAACGGTTTTCGATTCCTTTTACTCTGCGCATTCCGTCCGAAATAGATAAAATGTCATCACAGCAAAGCTTATTCCAAAATAATGCCTTTCCGCATGTTAAAATTCGCATCGCAAAACGTTCTTTGAAATATTTTGCGATCTAAATTTCAGTTTTGCACACTCCGGAAACTTGGAATTACATACGATAGTTGCCTAGTAATTAGCTGCATTTTAAAAACACTAAAAATGTAATCCACTGACAATTTTCATATTTGATGCAGTTCCTTAAGAAGAGAGGAACGCGTAAAATTTGCCATTAGGTGAATGCAGTCGGTAGGATCACCTTATTTTGAACAAAAATTTGCACAAAAAATTGTAAAGATTGTTACTTTCCCTACAATTTTCAAGCTTTGCAGAAGAGCACAGAAGAAAGACTCACACGAAAGTCCAGAAATTATATCTTTCATTTAGATTTCAAAACAATGACCGCAGCTTGACCACATTCCCTGCCCACTCAGACAATACATTGATTCAAAATCATCTGCCAAGAATCCGTTAGCTACTTGCCGTGAAACAAGGAAAAGTAACAACTTCACCAGCATTCATAAATTATAATTGACTTTCAAAATAACAGAATAACAGCGCGATCTCTGATAATGATATTCTGAGATCGTGCTGATACTCTGTTATTTTGCAAGTCAGGATAATCACCAAAAGCATGTCTTCCATTTCTTCTTTGCAGCATTGTCAGGATCTCGATGAAAAGAGATTTGTAGCGTTTTTGTTTTCCAAACCAAAACTGGATATTTGTAAATCGGTTTGTTGCAAAGCACATGTTGTTCATAACACTTACTTTTGATGCGGCTCATTTTGAAAGTATCATTTTCAATCTATAAAAATTTCAACATCTTTTCCAAATCATTTCGTTGTTTTTAGTGCGTCTGATCCAATGTCTTGCAGATTATTTTCGCAAAATCTTTTTTTGAATATTTTCAAGTAGTACAGAAAGAACAATTTCTTTAATGAATGAACATTACAGTAAACCGGGCTTTTCAGGAACAGGATTCTTTTCTGATTTGGCTTTTCGTCACTCTCGTTGATGCCCTCTCTGACCAGCTTTTATATTTCTTCGGGATTTTTAGTTATTTTTTATCGTGTCGTAGGCCCAGTCGTCAGAAATCTACAGTCCTGACGAGTTGCTCGATGACGTCACTGCGTGCGACGCAAACCACGTGTTTATTTTCGCCGATCAAAGTTACGCCGGATTGCTGAAAAGCAAGCTGAAAGAACGAACAGACGCCAACGAATACCCAGGGACCGCTGACACATGGAGCCGCGTTGTGCTGCTCTCTAGCGGCAATGAGTACGACTATTCCTGGGAGAGTACAGTCACAGATCACTGGAGCGCGTTGTCAACCATGTTTCCTGTCGCTTGGGCTGTTGACGTAAGTAAAAACTGATTTTGGAAAAGTTGCTCAAAACATTGCTTGGGCTGTTGACGTAAGTAAAAACTGATTGTGGAAAAGTTGCTCAAAACATCGATACATTCCGATGTACATACTTTCCGATAACTAGCTAAAAAGTATTGCAATCATTGATTTTAGAATGCATGTAAATGAACATTCGCGAAAATGAGACAAGTGAATAAAAGTCATGATTTATCCCAAGATATACTGTAATAAAGGGCGTTATACGAGTGGATTCAGTCTGTCATAATTTTAACAACACAATGTGGTCATTTCAAACTTCCAGGTCCAGACATCACCGAACTTTTTTGCCTGAAGCATTCATTCAGTTACCCCAAAAACACTGGTGTCTTAAGCACAGTATTCTAACTGCAGTTGCAGCATGTGAGGCAAGCTTTTCCGTAAAATGTGAACATCCGTTCAATTTAGTGTCTCAGTGTTAATCTACTTTGTCATTTGGTTATACAGAACCTGGGCTATCTTCACAGCCAAGCCAGCATGACGAGAAGACGCCACGCAGAAGACTTCACAATTTACGGAGCGCCGGTGAAGTCAGGCCTCCCCGTCTCCGCTGAGGAACCAGCTGAGCTTAAGCGAACTTATATGGGGTGTCAGGATTTGCCTGCAGCGGAATGGATCATACAGTTCTCTCACAACTACGATGAGGATTGATACAAAAACAGCCGGATGAAGTGACGATGCCTTCACGAAGAAAAGTCTAAAAGCACCGTTAAACCCAAAATGACCCGCATATCCCGCATTAGTAAAACATTTACATACGCAAACCTTTCTTGTTTGTTCGTTTTAAGGAAAGTAGAAACACCAAAAACGCTTTTTCAAGATGAATTCGACTCACCACTGATTCGACAACATATTGTTTTAAGCACACAGGCTTGAATATCACGAAATCAGTGAGATAAAGTTTAAAGGAGTGTGCCTGCAATTTACTAAACTGTGCAAAATATTTACCACTCTGAAAAGAGTTTGGCGAGCACAACAAAGGCCAGGTCAATTTTTCCCTTGGTTGTTTTTTGTATTTGTGTTGCCACTGGTGGTTGCTGAGAACTGACAAGCAAAGCGAGAAAAGTTTTTAAAATACGTTTTCAATTTTCTGTGGTTTTTATAACGCATTGTGGTGTAACTTCAATTCAGTAATACTGTTGGAATTTGTAATATTTAAGCTTTTTGCTTCCTTGCTAAATACTGCATGTCTTCAGCTTTCTATGCACTTTGTTACGACGTTACCATTGCTCCGTTAAATCGCAAGAAATGCGATCACTTCATGGGCGCTGCTTCACTAATGTTCGCTCAAAGTACCAATCTGATTCTCGTTAAACGTCAGCGGCGACAGTTCACATTTACATATTGCTGGCTTGATTCGTTTGACGCTTATGTGTTAAATGTCATGTTACTGTTTTCCCCCACAAACTTATTAAAATTTTGTAAAGTGAGGATAAAACCATATTGAAAAACAGCGACCGCCTCTGCAGTATGAAAATGTTTGATGTTATTTTTTTATTTTATTTGCTGACGGCAATGAATTTTTATTCTTGCCGGTACAGCTCAGGTGAACGCCCTTGCCCAAGAAGCGCTACGGCGCTTCACTCAGTGGTCGTGGATCAAACACCCAACCTTCCAACTGAGAGGCGAACACTTTACCACTGAGCTATCGCCGCCCTGACGGGTACTCTGCAATGATGTTTTATTGTTATAACTAATTTGAACGGGGAGTGGGATGATGACACATGAAACGATGACACATGTTCCTCTTTGATTCGGTGTTGTATAACCTAGGCCGCAGCTGCATTGAGGCCAATGAGGCACTTGCCTCGGTAAACATTCTGGAATGCTGCCAGAAAACATTTCTGTATCGCTAAATCAGATCCTATTTTATTGTGTGGCTGTTTCAAAAAGAGCAGAACCGCTGTGTTGCAACCACCAGAGATGCCACCAGCTTAGATTGAATAAGGGCAGGGTGTTAGGTCTCCATAAACTACATTTAACAACATACCCAACCGGGGACAAAATTGACATATTCGCCTCAGTAAAAATTTGACTTTGACTACGACCATGATAACCGTCTTTCTTGTTCGCAAAGCACCGTGGATGAACATAGGGTTTACTATGATACAGCAAGCCGTAATACCTTCCGCATTGGAAGCATTGCAAAACCCTTCATTACGGAAAACGGAGGAAATTAGTCCTTGCAGGAAAATGACCACACACGAGCTATATCAATACAGTAGGTCAGTTTTGCACAACATTTGTAGCAAACAGCGCGCAAAGAAATTGCACAAAAACGCTTGCAGAGAACTCGTGTCGGCGAAATCTTTGCGCAAGAAAAATAGAATATACATTGACGACGCGTTTGAACTCTGTCTGCGCACTGCTTTAGTCGTTGGTACAGTTCATACAAAGCGAATATCCCAAAAAATTCCAAATTTTCCCGCACCATTGAATAACAATTATGAAAGAGCACAAGTGCTTGTTTAATTGGCGTAAGAAATAAATAGCGTTTCGTGTAAAAAGGCAACAGGCGCCAAATTTCAGCAAGGTGTTGCTCAACAACAGAGCAAAACATTGCGTTTGATCAAAAACAACATCAATTGCACGCTCGCACTCATTGAATTTTGGAAGAGAATCGCTGACTATTACGAGCGCACCATAACAAGAAATTTAAGCGTCTGCCGTAAGAACATGCAGTCCCACTTTGCAATTAATCCAACGCAGGCATGTCACAATTATTCAAAGTGACAGAATGAAAGTGATGGCGTTATCATATAGCATGGGAAAAGTTTCAAAAGGAAACGTTTTTTTGGGATAATAAACACAAGTTTATTGTGAGCTCTTCGGAAGCATTCAGCACGTTATCTGGAAAACGAACGTCTCTTCAAAATTTGTTTCACAGAGGGCGGCTTTTCAGCTTTTGGTCCAGGTTCGGGAGTGTAGAAAAAGTTCACTCCACATGGATAGATGACGCCGTCGTCTCGCACCAGGAGAAGAGGCACTTTTACAGTTTTCTTGACATATTTCCAGCCTTTGTGAACTTTGGATATGTCTGGCACAATGCAAACCACACAATTGGAGCACCTGCAGAAAAAGGGGCAAACAACACATCGCGAAGGTTAGAAAAAGACCTGAAGTGACGCAAACTGCGCGCATCAGTACGAAGCATTTATTTGTTTTGGAGCAAATGGCTCAGAATTTACCCAAAACTCAGGTGTATGTTTCCAAAAACTGTCCAAATCGAAACATCCAAGATTCCTCCAATAATAAGCCACAAACGATTGTATGCAGAAGTCAATATGGTTTTGCATACATGGCTATTATTTCTGTGCAAGTGGTAACTTCGGCCGTCGGTACTATGAAAAATATCTGACTTACACCGCCCCCAACTTCGATTAACTTGTTAGATTACAGAGTTCTTTTTTCCCCCAAACGTTGAGTTTGATCTTTTTCGCGATACCCAGAATGCCCTGACAAATTACGAGCAACAGTAAATGACTAAAAATTTATGCCAAGGCTGAGCAAGAGCAGATTGTTTTTGTGTGGAGATCGTGAAAACTATCTATCTTGCGTAAAATCAGTATTTGCTGATGCCAAGCAGCAGTAGACAAAATCAAACTTAGGTGTTGAAAACGTTTGTTGTCCTAATCAAAAAAATTGAACTGTCCCTTTGCCAACCATGCTTCGTTGAATTTTGGTTGTAGCTAAAGCAGTTCTAGAAGGTACGCAGCAAGCTTTTAGGTTACAAGTAATGGACAGCTGCATGATTTCCGGTTGAGCAACTTCTGCAGCCGTGTAAACCTATGATGAAAGCTGTAAACCTATGATGAAAGCTGTAAACCTATGATGAAAGCAGTGACATTTCGAAAAGTCTGTAAAGTCGCAAACAGTCGTTCGTTTTTTTCTCCGAAACACCTTTAAAAACACTTTTGGCAGTTCTTTCATTTCTGCAAAATTTCACAGAAACGTGACATAAACGTAACTTTCTGCGGAACTAGACTTTTTAGAATCAAATGGTAGAATTTTCGGAAAAAGAGCAAAAGCATACGACTGGTTTTATATTTTGGGAAGTATTTTCTGTGTAGTTATTCGCGACTATGTCTGTATGAATGAACTACATGTAAAAGTGAGTTTTGCAATAACTTTTCAAGAAAGCTTATCGGTTGTAATTGGCTTGCGTGCATGGACAAGGCTTACATTCATCACTCATCACACAATAATTTAACCTTCTCATTTTGTACCCTGCCTGTGCAAGGGTAGAACATTGTAAAAATTAGATTGGAAGCAATTAAAACAATGCGTCATTTGCTCCTTTCAGCGTATACAGCATACAAAAAGGTTCCCGTAAACTCCACAGAAGCGCAACATTTTGTTACCTAATTCCTGGAAGATTTTTGAACTAAATCATGGAAGATTTTGTGGAACTGTTTCTCTTTCAAAGTATATATATATTTGACTTCATTTCTGCAAGAGTGTTTAAAACACAAACAGATCGTTTATCTATAATAACTGTCTTGATTCTCACTCACAATTGCGCACTACCACAGGACGTTCACTAACTCGAAATCCAGGCACTGTCAAAGGGTTAACTCGTTAAACATTTGAACACAGCTTCATCATGACTTGGAACTAAAACGTGAATCCAGCGGACAAAAATGGTTGTTAGGGTAATGATATTCTGGGGCTTTAGAAAAAATGAAATCCTGTTTTTGCCTCGTAAATTCAAACAAAACGAAACGTTTTCAGCAGCTGCCTTGTCAAGCATTGTACCGCACTGAACTAAATACTAAGCAAGTCAATACAATTTCAGATTAAGTAAAACAGAATAAATTATGAAATTCGCCAAAGACTCCGGGTGCCGAACCTAAACGTTTTACAAACAACTACGCCCTTGCTGCAACAAATTTACTCTTGTTCGGTTTCACATTTGAAAACGCCTAATGCCGCACCAACATGTTACTCGAAAAACGCAAAACAACATCTCTACCTATTTGAGTTGGGCTAATTTTGTTCCCTAGCAAGTTGATCTGTAAATGGAACAGAGGAGATGTTTAAAACTATTTTTGGAATTGCAATGTTCTCCAAGCATAGATTGAAAAAATTGAAAAACTCCCGTCCGTGCTTCTGCAACGGTTTTACTGTGAAAACTTTCTTTTTTAAAGTGTGCAAAAGCCGAAAGTACCAGCAATAACAAGAAGAAGATACTTGTCAAATATTGATGATTTTCAAACAATATTAAGTTTTGTCCTGGGTGTGGGCATGCACAGGTTTCAGGTTGTCAAAACACTTCCAGTAAGCACCACATCTTGATTTTCATACAGTTACTTTCGGTTTCACTGCGCAGAGCTTCAGGAACGTTTCGTGACGTCACTGACCCGCGGGGGCCGAGACTTGTAGAAACTTAATAACTTTACAGTGTTTTTTTTCGATACCTCAATGCCTAATCTAGTTAACACATCGCATACTTTCCTAAAATCGTTCAGGGCTGCTTGCCGTTAACATTTCTGAGATAATAAATGGCTAACTACCCAATGTGTACAAACTATAGAGTATGGCAACTAAGTTCGTTGGAGGCAGGTTTGGATTCAGATCAGAGAGAATTTTTATTCAGAGTTTCATTCGAAGAGAGCGACACATTCCGTAAAACCAAGTTCATAAACGAGCCAAAGCAATATTTGAAACGTAGCCAGTTCTTAAACGAGGACGATCCTGAAAACACAAAGCATATACCGTACCTAAACATTGTTTCGGCTTCAACATCAGCAAACCAGACTGTAAGGTTAGGAGAGAAGTTCTCGCCAGTCAGTTCTACCATAGCCATCTCACCCCCTCCATTGATCTGAAAAAGTAACGTTTGCACACTTTTCCAACTACAGTTTTTGTTCTCATTTCTTTGAAATGAATACTCCTTTGTTGAAAGGAGAACTGATGCAGATTTAGTGCGCCGTCACATAAAATTTGATTTTGTCCCTCTAGTTAAATGAAGGAATCTGTTCTCTTTTTTCTCTCTTTTAAGGTGAATCTGAATATGGAAAGATTATGACGTCTTTGACGTAACCAGTGGTTCCACAAACATGCTGGTTGATTTTATTGTCAATATAATTATCGGTTATGTTTTTGCATGAGAAACGATTTTACTGTAAACAGCTGACACAGAAGACACCCGTAAAAACTACTAGAAATGTTTGTTAAAACGACTAAACTTTAACGGTTCTTTTTATCCAAAACTTAAGATGGTGTTACCATGGTCTTTCTACCATTCCTTTGCAGTAACACCACCGCAGCCTTGAACAGACCAACTGTTTCGTAACGTGGGCGACCTGTTTTTGCCGTTTACACACCAAGATTCTCTCAAGATGCTTTTTTAAGTTAACCCTGCTCCCAGTATTTTATTTGCACCAAAGAGTTGAAAAAACGATTAACAGCCTCAATTGTTTCCATTTTTGTTGATAAATCACCAAACAGTTTTATTGTCTCTAATTAAAGAATATCCATCATTTTTATTGTCTCTACTTGAAGAACATCCATCCACACATGGAGGAAATCCAACCTTTACTTAAAATGCAAAATGGTCTCATTTTCGTTCTGGTGGACTGGAACCGGAATCTTGTCAGTTCTTAATATCGCCAATTCTTCCAATTGATTCACGCGGAATTAATGAGTATAAAACGGAATTTGCTTCCAACTGTTAATGTAATAGTTTTTTGGAACGTTGCATCCGGCGGTTTTTAACAGAAAGCGCAGTGCCAAACAACGATTTGTTTCACCCTCTCCCCCTCGCGAAGATCTTTCACTACATCTTCCCCGTTTGGTGTGAAACACAGCACGGTGCACAACTTGAAATCACCTTGTTTCTAAACACCCTGAAGCTTGAAGCTAGTTTTCTAAGCTTCACCCAACGCCGCTTTCAGGCTCACATGCTCCTGCTTTGCCTTCTGCAGTGGGCAAAAGCAGCACAATTTGAGAAACATCATAGAGCATCGATCCTAACGAAGCTCGTTAGTCTGCTGCAGGCATGGGTAGATGGAACAATTCATCGGTTCGATTTTCACCACGCGGAGATTATTGGTAGTGAGAATTGGCGGCGACTGTAGATTATTATATCCCTGTTGATTTAGAAGCACAGGTCGAGGTTTGATGCAAACATCCCCCATGATGCCTCAATGCATTCTTAACGTGTCTTGCGTGACGTCACGTGCTATTATACCAACGGGCACTGCCACGTAATCCGCTTCGCGCAACTATGTCACTGCGGTCACAGTTTCTCGTGTTTTTCTTTCACATTTTGTTCGGAGGTCTTCTCCCTTTTGCGGCCTGCGCTTGCAGCCAGCTTACTGCAGCTTATTTCTCCCTCACCGGTAATGGGAACAGCATTTAGTGAAATGTCAGCATTATCAAATTATTAGGCCGTTTCGCACTTCCATTTTGTTTATCATTTGAAACCGGGTTGAAGATCTTGCAGTTTCACATGCATTAGAGCCACAAAAAACTCGAATTAAGTCTGCAAACAAATTAAAGCAGGCAAGGGGCAATATTTTTCTTTTCATGATATACTTTTTCTGGACAGAGCGGAACGCGTGTCTTTCAGGAGTAGAATAAAATGTTTTGATGATCCAACCCCTTAGAATCATCTGTTAGTTTTGAAAATAAAAAATGGGAGCACGGCTACAATTAATAGTAACTTAAAAACTCCAGGATGTCAGCTCTATGCCCCCAATGGCCTTTGACCGATTTTCACAAACAGGACGACAACGGCAGCTCTTCTCGTTTTGTATGCAAAGGTTTATTTTCACATTTTGTCTTAGAGCTCACTAGTTGCACAACTAAGGTCATTATTGCTTGACATGTTGGCAATGGCTTTAACGCCAAACGAACCAACTGTGCCTCGCTCACCTGAACAAACATGGAGTACAAATTGAAACGAAAGACAAACTAAATTTTACGCTCGTTGTTTGATCAAACGCCAGCTCTGCGCATTTTGCACCGAGAGCGAAGAATGATTTTACCTCCAGATTTCGCACGACCGGCACAGGAGTGACTGGCACGTTGTTGACAAGATTGAAAGCGCTGTCGCTCCAGCAATACTCCGCCTTTTCCGTAGAAATGATCGTCCAGCAAGCTCCGTCGTTCAGGCAATCCATGTTTGGATTCTTAGGGTTCGGAGTGGCCTGGAAAAAAAACAAAGTCCCGAACATCAGACCACCGCTTTCAAATAGGCGTAGCCAGGGGGTAGGGATCATGCCCCCTCCAAACTTTTAACATCTCAAGTCTTTTTGTGCTTTGAGAAGCGGTGTCCCAAGAAAAATGCTGTTCCTCTGCTAACGTCAAAAATTTTGGCCCCCAAAACACTTTTTGGCTGACTACGCTACCGCATTCTTCATAGTTTGAACCGCGCCGTCATCCGTGCGTGACACTGGAAAATTGTAACCGAACCGTCTGTCACCGTCACGAGCAATTTGTTCGCAATCGTGCGCCTATTGTTGCAATAAGATGCCACGATTTTGCTTCGACTCGAACGTTCGTGGCACGCTGTCCTCAATTAGAGCAGACAAACATTCACAACCCTTCGTATCAGCTTGTCGTAACGTCACCGACGCAAAATAAATATTTTGCTTGGGACAAAACCATCCACTCGACAACCAGCCACGTTGGCAGCTCGTTAGAAAAGAAGCTGAAAAGCAACGTTGATGAACGAATGCGCAGTGCAGGGGTAATGTTTTTCTCCGAGTTCGCAAGGGGTTATCACTAAGTGCTTTCGTAGTCCAAAGTCATGCATTGTCGCGAATCGGTTATTTTGAAATAGTTCTTAACCGTGTCATCGTCGCCGAAACGTGCAAACGTTTCATGTCCCGCAAAAATGTCGAGAATGTTGACAACCTCGCTGAAAGAAACGTCACAAGCCACTTCGACCAATCCCCTGTTAGCTTTTACTCATCCTGGTGCTTTTCAGGTGAGGTACGTCAAGCACCTGGCTGCGAAAAATTATTTTTGCCTTAGAAACTACATCACTTAGCAATTGCATCACTTAGCAGTTGCATCACTTAGCAAATGCATAACTCAGCCACTGTACCCTATGCGCGAGATTTATTTGAAAAACCTTCATACAATGTCAGAAAAGTGAATTCAAAATTTCACTGATATAAAGTTGTAGCTTGAATAAAGACATAAACTACTTATCGCCCCAAAAGTATACAAATTTACTTTTCATTAAATAGTCACCTGATAAACAACTATTTGCTCCTTAAAAAGACAAAGATACTGACGGTCGGTGTCCTTGAGATAAAGAGCACACTTGTGCAATTGCGAAACTGGTTCGTCACTGTTGATCAAGGCGTTCTTTTTGTCCACCTTCCTGATGATCTGCAAGAAAAGAATAAGTTTTCTTTGCGGTCCTGATTTGCTGTTAACCCTTCAGCCTTTTCTTTGCTAAATGCTTTTAGCATTTGCTTTGTTTTTTCTTCACTTTTCGATTTTTCACTCCACAGTGAAGGTTTGTGACCGACATAAGTTGTTGAAACATGTACTGAGTTCGGATTTATTGTTACGAACGCTCTCCTAACGGAATCCAGGTAGCAACACTTCCCAGTTAAAGTACGTAAAAAGCGTCTTTCAAACAACAGGCAGAAATTTCTGAGAACAACATGTGAAGAAACCACAAGGGACGAGGCTCGAATTGAAACTATGGAATAAAACGCAGGACAAACCAGTCTTGGCAGCGCGTATCTCGTAACTGTGCAGACAAGCTTTATGGTGGTCCCGTAGTGGACAAAACCGTCTTGCACTTCGAAGTCTTCTGCTTCCGGATGATTACTGTCCACTGAAAGTGATCAAACAGAAAAAAATTCACTTTTTTCAGTGAAAACATACGCACAGTGTGCAGTGGCAAACAGCAGTCAATCTAAACTTGACCAAAACTTGAGGGCGTTCACTGCGGACCAGAACATACTGAAATGATTAACTGGAGTCACAAAGGAGGAATTGATCTGAAGTATTTGGACGACATGTGGACAAACGCAATGACTTAGATGACATCCGGTTTTTAACGGCGATTGTTACCATAAACGTAAACAGATCTTGCTATTAGGGTGTTTTGAAATCATTGACAGAGCGCATTCACTCAACTCTTCTTAGGTATTGTTTAAATCTCACCCACGTTTTAATCTCACCCACGTTTTAATCTCACCCACGTTTAAAACTCACTCACGTTTAAATCTCACCCACGTTTAAATCTCACCCACGTAACGCATAGCATACACACGGCCCTTTAAAATGCCTGACGAAAAGATGTCTTACGAAGATGGATAGCGAAAGCTCCCCAGCGGTGGGAACTAGCCTGGTAGCCATCTCGGTCGACGTGCAGATAACGGGTCGAGACGGTTTGTGATCGCAGTCGGTTGAAGAGCGCCACCGTGCTGCCAGACGGGATGCAAACTGAAAGAGAAAGGATTTCTGTGTGGACGAAAACAAAAGCAATGTTTCTCGTCGCCTGACGAATCCATTTCTTTGTAAACAGCTTTACTTTCGATGTATGTCATCAACTGTAACGTGAGCTTTCCTTTGAGATACGAAGTAGAGTAAGCCCATTCAGTTCAGATCTTCCAGTCAAAGCATGACAAAACTGAGCGGAGAACTTTCAGATGAAACGAAAACAAGCATGCCCAACAGAAAAAAACTTGGCATGTAAACAACACTAAGTAAGGATGAACCAGTTTTGATAATATCACGTTGATGAATGTTACTGCAGCACGAAAATTGGTTTTTATTACATCGGAACAAGAAGTAGCATGCGTAAGCAAGAACTTCGTTTATGCACATCGTTTCGCTTTCGTAAATCTATAATCAATTTGCATCTTTTTGCTCAATCCCGTGTGGGTGATGGTTTTAACCTCATGGATGTTCAGGTTTAGCTTTCGGTGGAACCTGTTTTTACTGTAGATATTTTCGTTCATATGGTAAGAGCTGTAATGCAAACTTCTCCTGAATGAAGAAAAGAAACCATCCGTTCAGACATCAGAAAAACAAAATTTTTTGTTTGGCAACTCAGCACTTGATTTCGTTAAAACATATACACAACCATTTCAGAAAAAACGCGCAACCCGTTTGCGTGTGCTGGACATTATTAAAAATGTCCTTACTTCTGCACAAAGGACAACCATGTTTTGGAGGCTTTTTCTATTTTTCCTTACCTATAATCATCTTAGCCCTCTGCAACTATCAAGGCACTTTCACTCTATTGCCTTGCAGACCTGGTCTGATTTCATCTACATTTTTGTCAGATCAAAGATGAAACGTCACCATGGTAATCAGGCTCGTAACCACGGGGGGTGGGGCATTCGGAGGTAGTAATCCCAAATGTTTTTTGTACCCCCAAAGTATGGTCTGCCCAGGAAAATTGATTTTAAACATATAATAAAAACAAAAATCTTGCTCCATTAAAAATATACTTTGCCCCACCAAACCATTGAACTTGTCTACGGACCTGAAGGAAATAACTGTGTATGCACGATCACAGAGTTTATCGCTTAGAGTATGTTGCATTTCAATAAAGACATCTGCTTAGAAAAGACGTTGACAGGGCAAAATCAATTTACGTTCGGCGTTTTTGACGCTTTGCTTCTTCTTGCTCGGCTTCGAGATGACCTTAATCCTTTGTGAACGGAAAAGACCGATTTCCGATCCGTCGCCGTAAAACATCTTCACGTGAATCTCAAAGTTCTTTCTTTTGTCTGAGTCGGGCGTGTGCAGGGTCTTGGCAGCGGCATACCTCTGCATAAAATAAGGCAGCTGCAGTCCCTTGCGGTTTTACAGCATAGTACTGCGAAGTGTTTTCCCGAGTTGTGCATTCAACGCTGCAAAGAATCTAGATTGCACTGTTTTTTTACTGTGGTTGTCACTGTTATGATTTTCCATGCCACCTTCTGACAAAAGAGGGAGTTGCTCAAACACATCGCGTTTTTTCAAATTTCTTAAAAGTTTCACTAAATGAAACTGTCATTTCATTTAAAGTTTTCACTAAATGAAACACATCTTAACTGTCATTTACACTGAAATGTATTGTTTCACGAAAAAAACGTTAATCTTCAGGTATTTATCAACAAATTTCAAATTCTTGGTGAAGACGACATTTGACCCTGATATGCAGCATGCGCTTAATAACAACCAATCGTCATATCCCAATATTTTTCAACCTAATGCGTGTAAGACATTAACTGGAAACTTCACGAATCACAGAATGCTTTTTAAACGGAACAAAACTTTCTGTCGAAAGGCAAATATTATCTGCACTTACTGTATTTTTACCAAAGCTAGCAACCCTTCATTTACCGCTGTGGAAAACTTTGCACAATATATCAACTGATGATTCATGAAGGATTTTAAAAAATCGTAAACACGTTTCCTGTGCCTGTATTTTTGTAACAGGTACCTTTTCCGGGGGATCCAAGTGAACTTGCTGAAGGTCGTTTTCTCCCCCGCCCACACCCATGAACAAACACACCTCCGAAGCGGCAATATTCGAATGGGCTGCGCCGGATGAAGCGGACGAGCAGGGGGAGGGAAGCGGCGAGGGCGCCGATGAAGCCACCTTCCTCCTCTGTTTTGTTTTCCAGCCAGAACCGAGCAAGTGAACACAGGGCGGTGGACAGAAAAACCTACGTGTGATCTCAAGATGATACACAAGCAGAAAAACAGTTTATCAAACAATAAAATCTAATTGTTGTTGTTTGAGAGACGAACCACGAAAAATATAAAAGATTAACAGTATCATAGGCTTTTCATAGTTTGCTTGCACATCACTTTGCCTAATAGCTTCAACACAAACGTTGCATTTTGTTTGCTGCTTTAAACTGATGCCATGGGATGAACCGTCAGTTTTTGGAAGTGCAGTGCAGGAATTTAGCTGCATGCTCAACTGAATCGAACCAGTGTGAGAGTAAGCGCCAAGTACTCAAGACCTGAATCGGAGGAGTTTGTCAACGGACATACGAATATGTTACACCTCATGATTTCTTCATTGTGAGTGACATGGAGCAAGTTCGTGAACTTACAAAGATGAGAATTTTCAAAAAGCAACTTGACGTTAGCCCCTAAGATAACGCACGGCGTTTGGCAATGTAAAGTAAGTCAGTCGCTGATCTCCTTACCTTTTCTCGCTTCCGTACGATTTCTGAGCGACCTTGGCGTGCAAAATGACCACTCGCATCACTTCGTATTTTCGCAGAAACCGCCGCACGATGTCGCACATGAGCTTTTTGTCCGGCATCTGTTTTGTGCGAGCGACTTGAAATTCTTGTGTGACTGAACTGCACTCACTGCTCCCGCCAACTGAAGCTGACCTGGGTGGGGGGGAATTGAAAAGTCTGAGAAACGTCGCGCGGAAGAGAACGCTTGTTGTTCAATTCAGTGAAAACTATATTGTATGAACAAATTTGTGTTGTTGATGTTTTCACATGGGATCGACAGGTCAAAATATCTCTCATTTCTTTACTTTTCTTTTTGCCGTGGCTATGCTGTTATGATACAGGTTAATTGGTGAAACAACTGGTTTATAACAAAGGAGTTATCGCAACTCCTGGCAGTTAATATAGAAAATTATTGAGAATTGGCCCTGATGGTTCAGGGTGAATAACAATCATTCATACTGTTTAATGAAGTATCAAAGGGACATGCGTCAATCAAGTCGTTTTTAATTAAGTTTTGAAAAACTTCATTGCAAGCTTCCACTAGTGAGAGGGACGTCTGCTTCCTCTAATTTTGAACGGAGTTTCGGCTAAGGTTGCTGTATGTCTGAATATTTCCAATGTTAGTGTATGCGCCAATTCTTGATACGTCTCTACAAATCGACTGTGGCACTGCCTTCCAAGAATTAACACACCACAAAGAAATGATTGAGGTTGTTTCCTACAGTACATTAAAACATAATTTAGATTAGAAGTCTTCTCTGAGCATATAGCTCTACGATCAATCCTGTGCGGTTTTGCATTTTAAAATTACAGTCATTGGAAAAATGTAGGTAAGCAGAAGACGAAGTTTTCACCACGAAATTTCAAAATGTTAGCGAGATGTTTATACTCAAGAACCACTAATAAAAATTTTTTACGTCGCTTACCACTGATGTTTCATGAAAAAGAGCATCTCTAAAACTACCTGCCTGAAGTTTAAGATTCAGAAAGAATGAAATATGTTTGATTTACCGACTAGAAATGCAATTTCGCGATAAAACTTTCAGTAATTTTCAAGCACATAAACGACATAGAAATGTTGGTTTTCACTTTTCGTGCCTGTTAAATGCTGACCGTTCATATTAAGCATAGAAATTGAATATTTTAGAGATGCTATGTACGTCTAAAATGAAACTTATCAACCACAAGAAGTTGCTCAAAGATTAGACGCAGTTGAAAAGCATGTTGGTTTTTAAATTTGATTGGTATTTATTCTCTTTAAAATATACTTGACCAAACAAACGTCCCATATACTTTAAGAGACCGCATATGAAATCTCAGTCGACATACTGAAATCAACTGCACAATAAATGAATGCAAAGCAGATTTAGCTCACACATTAAAAACTAATAATGACCTGATTAGTTGTTCATTCGTATCTGTTTGAACCACAGAAAGAGGCGTAGGAGCGCTGGTGTTTTTGAAGCTTGAGACTTCATCGAGATTTTCACTTCTCTTATTGTGACGTTTTGCCTGTGGTAGTTTTCGTGGACCCACCTCCTCACTCTCTGACAACTTTCTTTTACGGTTATTTCTGGCAATGGAGTTCCCGTCACATGCTGAAGCGGTGCCCAATGCGTTGTTTAGTTGGTTTTCGACTGTTGTTGGGGCGCTTGAAGAGTTCACTTCTTGATTATAGCAATTACCTGGCAACCCTCCCCCAGTCACCACTTCTCCAGTAACGTCAGCATGTGCGTAAGCTTGTTGCAGGCTCTGCAATGGCTCCAAAGCCCACCCGCACGCTTCTGCATTCACCGGAAAGTAACCAATTTTTGGCATGCTGCTGATCCCACTGCCAGTGCTCACGGTCG
>JGI24022J15233_10001293_pt1 | contig 20356 bp, 18 predicted proteins | sample Ectturendosymbi2_FD_15233 | JGI IMG/M metagenome (IMG submission 15233) | reverse complement strand
CCGTAGAGGGTTTGAACACCTCTCTAGCTGCTGCAGCTGGCGAGTTATAACAAAAAAACCTCGAGCCAATTAATTGGCTCCGGTGGTCGTTAAAGGGTTGCTCATGGTAAAGTTGATCAATTTGCACTAATAAGAGAAAACGTTCATCGCGGCAAGCATGCTTTGACTGGCCTCATGTTTGCTTCTTCAGTAATAATGTTTTGATAACTGAACGATAGGGTTGATTCTGCTTTCCTGCAAGTTTTTTTACATTGGCATTTCATTACGACATCTCTAAATATTCGCCGTCAATTAAATGACAATGATTTACGACCCAATTCCTTTTGCTAAGCTCGTTCAAAAATTTTTAGTTGAAAACTATGAGCCTATTATGCGTATTTGCTGGAAAATATGTATAATTATTTTGCACAATCTGCAAATGCCGTTCATGTTGTAAATTAGAAATACATTTTCAGAATGTCTACCCCCTGCACAAACATGAAGCCCTCAATGGAAGACTTTCTGGCGACGGTTCTGCCCAGGCCCGCAGACACGGTGGGGCATTCGGGGACAGTTATTCCCAAATCCTTTTTGTGCTCCCCAAATTTTGTTGTGCTCAGAAAAATTTGTTTTAAACATATGATAAATATTAAAATCTTTCCCCCATAAAAATGCATTTTCCCCCCCAAAACCTTAATACCTGGATACGGGCCTGGTCCTGTTAAAACTGTGTCTGCAATTAGAATATTTTGTTTTGAAGTCCATTCGGCCTTGATATGTAGATTACGTGGAAATTTTTTTTTATAAATCACCATTAGGGGGGGCCCTGTAAGCATTTTGGGGGGGACCAGAATTGGGCTGATACGGCACTGCGTTGAGGGATCTCTATTGCTGCTGGTTGCTTTCCTGTTAGTTTAATGCCCCGAATTATCATCTTTCCCTTGTGCTTGCCTCAGTAGTTCAAGGCGATGCAGATACCTGTAACACTACCGCTTTCAGCGCTAGAGTTACGCTCGCGCAAAGCCACATGCGATCCGGTTTATTTGGCGCGAAAATCCTCAAATATTACCGGACGCCAAAGTGTTAAGGTTAGATATCAGTGCATAAGCTTTACCCCAATGTCCATAGAAAATTATGCAAAAGACTAATGACTTTGAGAAATGTCAACTGGGGTAAAAAACAATATTGGCTGCAGAATATGGCACCAAAACCAACTAAGTTTAACACACCATAATACCATTGCACGGTTGCTCCATCATTCGCTTTTAGAGACCGCAGTCAATCTCACCAGAATTCATTTCGATCAGAATCTCCACTGTAACCCACCCCAAATAATCCCATCTTCACTGCGATAAGAACGACCCTCACTAATATTCACACCCGCTATTCCTCTGCGGAGGGCTACTGGGGAAGGTACAAGTTTACAATTGTAGTAGGACTCGAAATACCTCAAGGTTTACAGCAAACTCTGATAGTTTTACTGGCTCCACACCAGGGTCGCAACCAGCGAAAAATTTCGGGGGAAGAAGTCACATTTGACAACGATTGTGACGTCATCGATGTGCAGTCAAACATGACGCGACTTTTTGCTATGATCAGCTTACCAACAGTGGTGGAGGAACCTTTTTGATAGAGGGAGGGGCATGGGCGTCCGCAGGGGGGATCAAAATGGGAGTTTCCCACCCCTTTGGAAATTGGGATACGAACCACATATGTTTAGAAAACCTGAAGTCAACAGTTTAATTCCGATATTAATTGAGTTCATTATTGAAATGACAGTTTATTTCCAGGTATGACACTCACACTGCCCAAGAGCCAGGTTCACTGTTCTGGTACCGTGCAGTGGTGAGCTTACGGTTCACTCATGTCCGCTCATTTGCCTGCAGAGGCAGATTGCGAAACTTGGGAGCGGATTGTTGTACTTTTAGCATTTATTGCGTAACAATAACATGGCAACAAATATTCAAAAGTTCACTTAAAGTTGCGGCAATAGGTATTTTGCCGCCTGTGACTGTTGAACGCAGACATCTTGGCAAGTAATGCAGAGAGAAAGTGACTGCTGATAGCAGTAAGCCAAATAATTTTATACTGTGTGAATACAAGCAAGGACGCCGGAGAGCAGGAAAGTGACAAGGGCATTTCCCCCTGCTCTTTCAAAAGGGGGAGGAGGTGCCTTTTTCATCACAGTATCATGGTTAATTTCATGGTTTGACAAGATTGAATTGAAACAAATTTATTGCAGCTATTCGCACAACAAGAAAATTCGGAATGGTTTTCAATCATTTCTGTTATTATTTTTTAGGTCAATATTGTTGATGAACAGAAACAAAAATATTGGTAATGATTTGCTTGTTTTTTATAAGTTTCCATTTCCCTCAACATTTTTACTGCTCCCCTTGCCCTACCGTTGCTCTGGCGTGCCTGAAAACGAGCATGAGTGAAAAAGAAGCATTGCTGCCAACAAAGCGCATTTTTAAAACCAATGTTCCCTCCAAGTTATTTTTGATAAACTTTCATGCTTCTAATAATTTACAAGTTTTGCTAATTCAGTGTTAAGAATTAGGATATTCATGCTCACTAAAACAAACATTTGCTCAATGTAAAGTTTCTTAGAGAGAACACTATTTGCAACTGTTGCCGTAACATTGGGCATTTTCTTTAGGGCGCAGAAAGGGTAAAGCGTTTTGTGTACGTCAATTTGCGTTGCATCGTCAGCAACCTGAAACGAATAAGCAAAATGCCGTTTCCACCCACTGGCAAAATTCTGCGGATGCCCATGGGGGGCACAAGTGCACGTCAAAAATACTTACGAAATTTTTTCATTGAATGATTTACTTTAACTATGCACCGAATACTGATTATGTTGCTAATCATATTTAAGCAAATTTCGAAATGTAAAAGCGGGAGGCCTAGTCTATTGCGGCCGCCACCTGTGTTTACTAATTAAAAGAGAGGAAATGATAATTCTGAAAATCGTAAGCTCCTTCAAGATTAATGTCAATTCCACATACTGTTTCACTAAAAATTCCCTTTAACTCCCGCGCCGGCCACTGTAGTGTCCGGTAAACCTATGAGCGACCATAACTTCTGAACGGAATGAGCTAGGAAGACACCGAAAGTATCATTGGATCCGTAAGACATGCCTGCACATTCTGAGATAGGTCGTTCCTACCTTTGACGTCATTGTGATGCCATATCTGGGGAAAAAACGCTTTTCGCGTAAGCCAGAAAACCGACTTGCGTCGATTCAGTAGGCTACAGAGCCTAAACCAAACAGGGTAGAAACAAACTTTCTACATAAAAAATGTTTGGGAAGACTTTATCTTTGCAGTGATGATCAAAAAAGATGACACTTCCTTTCTTGAGGGTGCCAAGGGGGCAAAAACCTCGGATTTCGGGGCTATTTTGAAGTTCAAGCCACTTGTCTTCCGGTCGGTAGGCATGAACCCCCCCAAGCTTGCAGAAAAGGTGTATCATGGTGTTTTACAACATCCTACCAAATTTCAAGCCAACATTTTGGCAGGAAAATTTTATTTGGCCAAAAAACAAAATCTCCACTAGGTGGCTCAGCACTTTTCAGGCTCTATTTTTGGCCATACCTTGCCAACTTGTTAGGCTAGCAGCCTTCCCAAGGTCTCTATGGCTTCAGTTCAGCTTCCTGAACATTTTAAGCAATCCAACGCCTCACTAACACCACTGTGGGGTTCTCTAGGCCTAGAACTGTGATCTACAAGTCAACTTTTCCAACTTCCACTTTTGGACCCCAAATTTCCCCCCCGAAACGGCCCAAATCAAGTTTTTTCGAACCGATCCTGTTTCCAAGTATTCTGGCGGTCGGCGAAGCGCATAAAAACGCCCGAATCGGCTAGACTGGACGCGGTGTGCGTTTTTTCGCGTTTGCTCTGGATTTTGCTAAAATTTCAGCACGGCAAAAGCACAAATATGGATTTTTCTCAAAAATTTCAAATGTAAATATATGTTGTTGTTATTCTCAATGGATTCTATGCTGTCTTCTGGATCCAGGGATGTTTTCACTGGCGTTCTAGCCCAATCCGTTCAGGAGTTATGGCTGATCAAAGGTTTACCGATCACTTTTGTGGCCGGCGCGGGAGTTAAAGGGTATTTAAAAGCTTTGTTTTAATGATTTAGCAGTAGTTTTTTTGAAGTTTTCAGATGTAAAACCAATAAATTAATCAATCTTAGACATCACTTAATATAACATAAAAACATAAAATAGATGACACATTATACAAATAACACAGAGAACAGCATTCATACAGACCAAAAAATTACACATGATTGAAGGTAGCTGTTGAATGTGCCTGCTAGAAAATCAACCTAATTGCTAGGTTGAAAATTACACAGCTAACAGTGAGAAAATCTTGCTAGACTTAGCAGCAAATCATCTAAAATGGCAACTCTGAGCAGCAGTAGCCTCGATTGGTAGCATATGAATTCCTGCTCTGTGAGGTCACATTTGCACCCACAATGTCACTTTCATGAAACGGATGGTTTCACTTCACAACTAGCACTTCAAACTTTTCTCCGGTTCTGTGCTGGGGGTTTTTTGAAGCATGGTGCATTGATTGGTTAATAGTTTTATCCTATACTCGTATGACGCAGCGCATACGTATGCGAAAAAATTGTCTTGAGAAGAAGTTCACGTAGAGAAATAACTTGTGTGAAGTAGGCGACGTGGATGCCATCATGTTTGCAAAAATTTCGGGGGGGAAATTGCCCTGTTTGCCCGTTTCTGGTTGCGGCCCTGCTCCACACCAAGGGACAAAGCGAGGTCGGAGATCGTAGTCACTCCATCTGGTCCTTGGATGACATCTGGGCCACTTTCCTTTGGGTGTGGCCAACAGGACTTGCCTCGCCAATCTTTCCTGCGGAATTTGATCTCTAGATTCGGAGAAGTGGTTCGACATCCAGGTCCTTACCAATTTCACAGTTGCGCACTGTCGCGAAATGTCACACCGTGAACTCTTCGCAAAATTCCATCCCTACCGCTTGTACTTGAGGGAGTTTTCTTTCATTCATTGCCCAAAATTCATGAACATAGGTGAGATTCAAAACAAAAACCGATTTAAAAATCACAGCTTTGCGGTGTTTGAAAGCTTCCGCTTTGTGACCACAGAGCGATAAAGCTCACGCAGAACTGCGTTAGCTTTACCAATCCGTGAATCAATATCCTTGCTCTGCTTTCCGTCTCTCTTGAATACCAAGGTACTTGAACTTCACCTGCAGCAGTGCACTACCGCTCACTTGCAGCGTACACTGCATTTTGTTTCTGGAGATACATAATACCTCGGTCTTTTCAGTGATTATTTTTATTCCAGGTTGGTCGCACGCAACTAAAAACCAATCAAGGGCATCAGGGCCGGTCCTAGCAGGTGCGGGGCCCAATGCAAGACCTGGGCGCGGGGCCCCTCTGAGCAGTGATTTTATGACGCCATCGTGTTCAGTCAACCGTGCTACGATCGTGGTAGAGTGCAAATATACAGTACAGCACTAACACGAGAATTGAGCACGTTTGCTAACGTTTGAGAGGAAATTTGCTAGTTCTGATGAGAGCGTTGTTTGTTAACAATGAAATTTATATGGCGTTTCTACTGAATTTTCAAGGTGTAACTGGCAAAAATGAATAATCTACCCAAACACCATGGCGCGGATGCCCCAAGAGGCGCGGGGCCCAATGCAGCTGCATCTGTTGCATCGGCTTAAGGCCGACCCTGAAGCGCATGTTGAAGGCCCTCTCGAGAAGATTCCAGCTTAGTCACACGGTTGATCATCCAGTTTCCAACAGTGGCACCCTCGTTGACTGGGTTAGAACATAAAGCATTATTTATAAAATGTTTGGAAGGGATTGGTCGTTGATTTGTTCTATATACTGCGTATAATAATTGCTTCCGCATATACTTACTGTGAAAATTTAAATATTTTAGAGATTTCAAGTTTTACACTCACTTGAAAATTCCACAATGGAACTGTTGAAGAAAGGTAGATCTGGTATATCCGCTTTGGTTACAAACTTGTGCTGAAAACTTTTTGCTATTGGGACGAACGCCAGGGTGACAGAAAACACCCAAGTGAAAAATATTAGAAGAAGAACTACCCGCGATTTGGGTTTTGTCGATGCAGCGATAGGCTGAAACGCAAAACATTTGATGAGTTTTGATGCCAACACTCTATCCATCCCGGCAGACAGACAATATTAACCAGACTTCATTTCTTGTTCCAATTACTCCATTGCTCCCTCTTCCGGTTAAACTTTTGTTGTTATCAGGGGCGTAACGAAGAGGACCAAGAGAGGGGTACAATTTCCCGGGCGCCGAATCACTATGGGGACGCCAAATGACTGGGGGGCACCAAAAAGTTCCACTGTCACAAGTACTTTCTTCAGTACAGTACATTTGCTTCCGAAAGAGCTCAGGTTCAAACATGGGGGCGCCAAACTTGCTTCTTGCCCCGGGCGCCATCTAACCTCGTTACGCCCTTGATTGTAATACAGTGTACTAAACAGTCAAACGTCTCATAGCTTCATGCCTCGATGAAGCAAAAGGAACTTGCCTTTAAAACTGCGTAAAGCCGAAGTGCAGTCAGTAGCGCCATTGTCACAACCGACGTTTCAGTAGACAGCACAACCAATATCCCCATCGCCGAACACATTCCACTTGCTCTCCAAATGTGGTCGTTTGAGCAGTAAGAATTGTGGAACTTGAGGCTTGCTGCTTCTAGCAAAACCAAGTAGACGCCCATCAGCATGTCAGCTGAGGCAAGGTTTATGATCAGCATGTGGCTATTCGTCAAGGTTGCTGATTTTGCCTTGGTCGTGACAAAGAAGCGAATTTCCCGCACCAGAACACTCTGCAAATCAAGGCACAGTAGAAGTTGTAACAAGCTGTTCAGCAAATCTTACTTCAAAATTAACAAGGTACTGCTTTCCAAATAAAGTCTTTTTCTGACCCGAGAAACCTTCGGGTCATAATTTCTGAAGTAAATAAACTGAAAATTTACGGATAAAAAACTAACACACTCAGAAAGGAATTTTACATTGAAATATGAAAACCTTTTCTTGTCGTGTTCTAACTTACTGCATTCTATTTAACAATTTTTGGGCATAAAATCCGTTTGATGCAGAAAAGATTTGAAATGTCAGATGAATTTCCAGGGTCGTTTAGTTTTGCAACTGTTTTTACATTCTTTTTACGGTCTGATTACGAAAAGTGAGACGTGTATACCCATCACTAAATTGTGGATGACACGCCGCAGGCTCACAAGTGATTTCATTTAAGGGAAAGTAGTGCTTTGTTTTAAGTAGAGAACTGCAAATCTCATTAGTCTCGATATAAGCTTTGCAAGTCAAGCTATGCCTTTTTCAATAAAAATATAACAATAAAACTTATGTATAATTTATATTAAAATTAAATCCGTAGGATATGCGTGTGGAAAAAAACAGTAGTTTTCGTCCATAAATATTTGCAAACTTTCCAGGCTTGTCATCAACGTAAATGTAATTTGTTTGCATAAATTCAAATGGATGTCTCTTCAGAATCTCAGATTGTCAAATAATATCAACCATCCGTCAACCCAACTCTCAGCTACACGGCCACAAGCGGTGCGATTGTAGCAAGTCCAAAAGATGTGGTACTTACCAGATTTCCAAAGATAGCAAATATGCAAAACACCCAAAGGATTGTTCGCAAAATTGGGTTCCCAATCAGCTCGTACCTAGAGGAAAATACGCTTGCCGTCGATTCTTGGTTGTTGGAGGGACATTCATCGCTCCAGTCGCTGCAGTCAGCATAGCCATTGAACATCTGAGCAGATGCGTTTTCAGCAACACATTGTCGTCCATTTGATTCACTTATCATTCTTAAGGCTTGATTTCAAACGTGCGTTTTAAGACCACAATACAGAAGATGTCAGGAAAGGGGTGGATCCGACCAGTAGCGTTAGGGGGGAGGGCGATTTCAGTAGTACTGTATTTGGTAGCCAAGTCTAATAGTGGCTTCTTCGTTACTGTAAGAGGAATGAAGAATACGTCACAACACTAATGTGACAAAAGAATTGACGACAAAAATCGCCTTCTATCGCGAATGTTGTTTCCCGAATTTAAAAAAATTCATGGTGAACAAAGTTACTTTTGGGGGCCCTTTGAAAGAAAAGTGCTTATACATTACTGTTACTTGGGTCCCCTTTGAAAACAAGGTATGTACACATTTTACAACTGCTGTTGGGGGCCCCCTCGAAAGCAATGTAGCCTACTTATACATTGCAGTTGCTGTTGGGCTCCTTTGAAAGCAAGGTACTTTGCACATTACAGTTGCTATTGTGGCCCTTTTGAAAGTAGACTACTTACACAACGCAGTTGCTGTTGGGCGCCCATCTGCAAAATATTCGTAATAAATGCTGGTTATTAGACCGACGCCCGCATCCTGATGCTAGTTGGATTTAAGGTATGCGAGGTTCGAAATAATTTCTGCGCAATCACTGGAAATGTGTGCTCTGTCTAGTGCAGTGGTTCTCAAAGTGGGCGGATTCGCCCCCTTGGGGGCGATTTTGAGGAGTAAGGGGCGAACAAAACAAAGTGGGCGATAGGGGGAAAAACAACACAAAGGGGGCAAAAACGCTCAACCACTATTAGTAATTGATCATGAGTTAACTTCCGTTAACGATCATTGAGTTAACTTTGGCTGCGACCTTAATGCTCTCAAAGCAAAGAAACCGCTTGTTGATTCATAAGCGAGGTGATCTACGACTGATACCAAACTAAAATGTCTCCCAATATTTCGAAGCTTTGTGAAGGCCGCCAAGCACATCCATCACACTTAACTGGGGACCATTTGTATGTCTGGATTTCTTTAAATAAAATTCTTTAAAAATACTACCTTGTGTTTGCCTTATCAGGCTTGGGGGCCGACAACGATGTGTCGAGAGTGAAAAGTGGGGCGATTGAACTAAAAAGTTGAGAAACACTGGTCTAGTGTGATGTAAGAACGAGGCTGGCTCCTGGCTCAATGCTTACAGACAAGACTGTGCCTCCGCGATAGAAATGCGACAATGACGTCAAGAAAGTGGAAGGGCTTTCATGATTCTGGTCTTAAGTACAAGGAGTGAATGGGAGATTACTTTCGTATTGGTGCAGAAAGGTACCAATGGATCAATATGCAAACTGTCGCACTATTGTTTCCAAAGTGTGCAATCTCACAAACCCTGAAAAGTCAGAGAAGCACAAGTAATACAAGGCCAAGCAAGACTTAATTTGAATTTCGCAGAAATTTTCTCATTATGTTCTTGTAATTTAGATGTTTCTTTGTGACAAAGGAATAGCAATACCACAAAGTTTGGCTTTTTTTGGTCTTTAAAAAATCGGTTTGGCCATTTTCTGGGCTCTATTTATATTGTTTGGATTTTTGTAAAGTTTTTCATCTGGCAACCCTACAACAAATCCACCCTTGATGGGCTCAGTAAAAGCTGGAGGAATGAATTGTTTCCCTGTGGAAACTCACTTGATGCTTGTGGACAAATAACGGTTCCTTGTTCTCGCAATAAAAGCGATTGTCAGTTGAACAATTCATCTCATCTGCTTGATTGTCACAATTTATCGTAAAATCGCAGACCTCGCTCCTTGATATCGAAATCTAAAAATGACGAATCATTGCTTTACTCCAAAAGACGTAAACATGTTTTTAAAAAAAACACTTGCCAAGAAATTTGCGTTTAACTTTGCACAAGCACACAGAAAACCTACATCGTGATGCATACATTGGCGCTGCGAACATCAGAACAAGAGGAGGTAATACTGAAGACAGGTTTTGTTGGTAAGGAGTTGTCGTGAAAAACGTCTGTTTGCCTCTTGTTTATTACATCTACGACACATTAATGTTCAGTCTATAACAAAGACTGCGTTATAAAGAGTACAAACAACAATGCAGAAAAAGAAATTTGAAATAAATCATGTTGGAGGCTGTGAAAGCAAAGGCAGATGTTGAATAATTCGTGTAATCAAACCATCCACATCTAACATCAGGCTACTTTGTTTAAGTACGAGCCTACGAGAGTTTTACCTGTTTGCTTCTATTGCGACTTGACAACACTTTAGCTTTCAATCTGTTTCAGAATGTGAAGATGTTCTTGGGACTTGTTTTTAACAATCGAGGCTTTAATATGTCATAGTACAGGTCAGATCGAAGAAAAGTGCTGCATGCCACATGTATTGCTTCGCAAGCATTTGTGTCCATCGCTTGTACACTGTACCTGAATACCTTATGTGCAACGTTTTCCGGTCCGCAGTTTTCATGGGTGATTTTTGTGCAGCCGACAGCAATTCCTTTTGTAATATCTTTTAACTTGGTTTTTGCCCCCCTGGAAACTGGGACTAAGAATCAAAAAACGTTAGAAAATCTGAAGTCAGCAGTTCAATTTCGATTCATTGATTTAATTCTTGCAATAACACTTTATTTACCGGTATGCCACTCACACTACACAAAAGCCAACTTCACTGTTCTGGTGTGATGCAGTGATGAGCTTGCAGTTCACTCATGTCTACTCCTTCACCTGCAGACTCGTGTTGCGAAACTTGTGAGCGCATGTTCTACTGTTTCTCTTAGTTGCGTAACAATAACATGGCAACGAAACTTGAAAGGTTCACTTCAAGCTACGATAATTAATGCGTCTTTCCGCATGTGACTGCTGACCTCAGACGTCTTTCGCAGGTGATGCTGCGAGGCAGTGACTGCTGATAACGGTTAGCCGCGTTGTTTTATACTGTGTAAAAGGAAGCATGGGTGAATTTGTGCAATGCTTCCGCTTCCACAAGTTTCAAAAATCCATCATATAGTGAGTGTGACAAATGCGCCTGAGTGAATAGCTTAATCAAGCTACGCTTATGCAGCTTATTTTCACACAGTATAAAACTACAGTACGTGACTTGTTAGAAATACCTCTGTAAAAGGCTTGTGGGAATACGTCTTAATCATTAAGGCTCAGTTCCAATGTGCCTGAGTAAATAACTTAATCCGGCTACACTTATGCAGCTTCTTTTCACACGGTATAAAACTACGTGGCTTGTTAGAATTACCTGTAAAAGGGTTGTCGGAATACGTATTGATCGTTAAGGCTTAGTTCTGGCTTGTGAACGAGTACTTAGTGCAAAGCTATTTTCACACTGGCGAGTTTTCCTAATTCATCTGTTCAGTTTGTGTACCTGCGTGGTGTTCTAATTTCAGGACGTTCTTAAGTTGCCTGATAGTCGTGCTAAGATACAGTGCAACAGTTTTGCGAGAGTGTCTAACTTTCTTGATTCTTCACCGCTAATGCTGATCTGAGCGTTGATTGTTCTTACTGTAATTGTGACTTGTTTGTAGAAAGTGCTCGCAAAAATGGATATTAGGCAGTTTATGAAAAGCAAAAGCATTTCTGATATCCGAAGTGTAGAAAACAATTTGGAGAAAAGATTTCAGGAGTGAGTTCTGTTCAACCAGCACAGACAAATGAGAGAGCCGCAAACGTAGTTGTTGATAGTTCAAGTCCATTTGAGACTCATTTGTGTGGAGTTGACAATAGTAACGACTTTTATGCTCCAATTCAGCAAAAGTTGTACCAGATGACAGAAAGTACACCTTTTTGTCAAATTCGCATAGCCTACAGCTCCACTTCAAAATGATTTCAAAATAGATGCGAATGGAGCGCGTGCTTTCATGGGGAATTTTCTTTGCGGTGTAGAAACAGTAAAGTGTTTTGTGAACGACCATTTGCATTGCAACGTCAGAAACCTGAAAACGATTAGCAAATTGTCGACGTTGCCCCCCTGGCTAAAAATTTCTGCGGAACCCCATGGCTACTTTAACCCTTTCTGCAAGCTTTCACGTGTGGGCACATGAGGCTAAATTAGCCATGTGCGAAATTGAAAACTAAACAATATGTATTCAGACGACACAACCGTTCTTGAATAGTTGACTGTTACTACACAACTGTTTAAGATGGAACGATTCTACACATTGTTCTGTTTATTTACATTGTCTGCTCTTGCTTCTTGAATGTTAAATGTCAAAAATGAACAGTTAAACTATTCAAGGATTTTCAAGGACGCCGGAAAACATTCAAGGACAACAAGATGTTTTTCAAGAATCAAGAAGATAACAAGATCTGACAGCAAATGTAAGGACAATTCTTGGCGCTCAGGGACGTCTGGCAACCTTATTGGTCACGTATATTGTTGATGTCTCTTGCAATGGCTGACCGCAGGCTACCACGGCAGATCCCGCGAAGGTATTGCAATATGTTTTTCTATTATTGCGTGACAGTCATGAAGGCGTAATAGACTCTTTGCCTTCTATCTGTGCATCACTTGCCAAAGCGATGGTGCACTGTATTCGCAAGTGCGATACTCAACTTTGGCAGGCCCACCGCCAGATTTACTGTTTTCAATATTGTTAGATAGTCTACTTTTCTGTTGTGTCATCAGTAGTGATTTTACTGTTAGTAGTTTGCGTTGTAGCGAGAGCAGACAGACGCGCTGTAGGTGTTAGGGGTACTGCGTCCCCTAACACCGATAACGACAAAAGTGCAATATCAAGCACTGCCGAAATGCAACCGATTTCAGCGTCAAGTTCTGATGAAACCATCACAGTTAAAATAATGAATGACACGCTCTCTGACTCGGAGTGAAGCGCAGTGGCCAAGCGAGAGAAATTGTTACAACCGTGTGTACATATATTATAACAAAAGTAACATTTGTAAGCAAAGAATGAAGCAAGCGTTGAATGCGATCGGTGAAAATATTATTGTGAAGCGATGTAGCGTTGTCTGAAAGCACCTCAGTATACTTGCGAAATTTATATTCGTGTGTATGTATTTGCAGACGTCACGTGCGAAATAACGTCATTAGTGGACTTGTATCACGCATTTTTAGGACACTGCAATCTGTTCCAAGCAATAGAAAAATATGTGACGTCAGAACAAACATCTGAAATATTAAAAAAATTGTAGATTGGTTAAAAGAACTGATACAAAGGAACGATTATGAGCCCGAAATAAAGAGTGAAATACTTATCAGTCACGAGAGACAAGAAGTCCAAGGGATGGCTCGAACAAATTACAAAGAATTATACATAAGCAAGTGGAGAACTACGCGCGAACCGTGCAAGAAGAATACGACCATTTAACTGCGTGATTGTGTGTTACAGCTGACTGGTATACAAATGTTAAAAGATTATGTCAACACTGGAGTAAGCGTTTACGCCGTGCTCAAAGCAACAAGAATAGAAGACCAAAGCAAACTGCAAAAACCGTTTGGACAAGTAGATCCCAAAGAGGTTACAAATGATCTACAAATGGTAAGCTGGACAAACGGGAAGAATGACAACGGTGCAGTTGCGAATGCACGACTATAGTCAGGGTATAATGCATTACGTGGGATTACGAGCCCATAGAAGACATATTTACGTACTGTATGTGCATGACTTGCCATCACATCCACAGCAAATAACACATGTGTGGAGACCATACACCACCTTTGCAAATTTGACGGCTGAAGAAATAAAGAACAGTGTGACAAGAGCACAAGAAATGAATCAATTGGCCACTGCAAGACAAGCATACAATGACATGCCTGTGCTTGACAAGTTAATTGAACATTGGCTGCCCAAGAGGGACGAACCAGAAGTGCCTCACGTGATCGACAGCAAACCTTGCGTGGACACAATCATGGGGTTCCTGAAGGAAGAGAACCTGACTTAAAAGAACTCTGAAGAAATTACGTAAGAGGAACCGTGCAGCAAAGGCAGGCAATCTGGCGCGGAAGCGCAAGATCTGCACAACCTTGCATGAACGCGCACGAGATGACGTAAGCGCTTTAGCGAAGTCGAAAACACAATTAACGAAAAACACGCATAAACCCACTTAAAACCACTAAAACGAGGTTCAGTAAAAACGCTTTATTTGTAAAAATACAAAGTATTGTACATTCATGTGAGAAATTAAGTTTGAACAAAAATCACTTGCTGGAACAGATTTTATAGCTTACAAAAATATTGAAAGAAATAACTCAAGTGCATTTCATCAACCACTGCCAAACTTTTACATAATTGCCAAAGTGCGCAATATGTTGTGTGTCAAGTGATATGTTGTGTGTCAAGTGATATGTTGTGTGTCAAGTGATATGTAATAACAGTAGAGGCGAAGTTCAAGAATTGAAGCCAAGTATGAATATTTGATGTTTTGTGATGTTGCGAAATCGTCATCTGACGCCTATATATTGAGCGTTATCAGCTACAAGATCTCAGACGGCCTGAAGGCCAGGTACGTGTTGTACTGATCTATGCTCCTTGATCTCGTGATAGGAGAGGGGTTGGTTGGACGTACACTGGCCATCACTAGTGGTGGCACGCCCAGCATGCAAAATCTGGGACCATCAGGTCCACAGCGAATAGGTTTCGTGCTGTGAAACTCGGGAATGCTCCGGCAGCCAGTGTTTAGAGGGACACACTGGTTCACAAGCACAATTGCAATACGTCGACCAATCGGTGACTAATTGATTTCCGATGGCCCGAAGTTTGGAAACGAATTGAATGAGAGTGCTACAAAAACAAAGATAGCACTAAAAATGACATTCCAATACGCAAGCAGTCGATACCCTCAAGAAAGTCGCAATGCTTACCAAAAAGGAATGCACCAATTGCGGCTAGCCATTTGATAAATGTGTTTAGTGTAACAGTGAGTGGAAAGACAGGGAAAGAAAGAGATCTTGTACTGAGAAACTGTAAGTTGTGTTGTGAATATTTGAACGTTGGTTATCATGAGTCCAATAAAAGATGTGTGTGTTAAATTTCCCTGAATTACACCAGCATCTGGTCGTACACTAAGGTGTTGTTTGTGATTCAGAATTGTGTTAAAAGTCTCCTGAAAAAAGATGAGAAAGACCGAACCTGTAAAAGGATAGTCGTAAAAATTAAAGTCATTACTTTAATGAATAGACTTTTTGGTAAAGGCATGAAACTGTTAAGCCGTGGCAAGAGAAAATTACATGCTTTTACTCAAAAGTAGTAAGAGTTGTAGCTGCTGTATTTTAGTCTCAGTGGTGGAGCAACCTTTGTTGCAGCCAAGTCTTCGCCTATAAAATGAGCGCTTTAAAGAGAAGGAAAACACATTACTTCAATAAAAAATGGGAGCTTGACTACTTCTGTATTATGGTAACATAGACGTAGCCAGGGGGGTCAAAGGGGCCATGGCACCCCCAAATTTTTATAAAATATAGTCATTTTGTGCTTTGAGAGGCGTTTTTCCAAACAAAATAGTGTAATTCGCCTAAAATCAAACATTTTGGTCCCGCAAAATTTTTTGCCCTTCCCAAATTTCTGGGCTGGCTACGCCACTGTATGGTAAATGAGAACTGCACCTGTCTTATCTGCAATGCTTCCCTTGCTTTGCCCAAGAAAGGAAATCTTGAAAGACACTTTGACACGCCATGCCAAATATAATGATGATTATTTTCTTGAAAGTGAAGCAAGGAAAATGCAAATTAAGGACCTTAAATCAAGTTTACTTGGACAGCAAAGGAGTCTAAAAAAGTTTTGTACTTCGTCAAGAGCTACTACTATAGGTATAGCCTCATTCAAAACAAGTTGCTTCTTAGCGAAAAAAGGAAAAGCATTTTCAGTAAGGGAGTTGCTAAAAGGATGCTTTTTAGAAATTACCGATATAGCCTTTTTCAGGATTTCCGTGGTAAAAGTGAAATTAAAAAGTGCTATCAAAGACCTACAATTATCAAGAAACACCGTGATGAGAAGACAAGAGAAGATGAGCGAGGATGTTACCCACCAACTTTACAGTGATTTCAATAACTGCGTGTTTTTCACTTCAACTTGATGAGTCACCAGAAATCAAGGATGCCACACAGGTTATAGTGCTCATTCGTATGGTTTTTCATGATTGGAGCATTAAAGAGGAAGTGTTTGGCTTTGTAAGTTTGAAAGGACGAGAGGCATAGATATTTTTAATGCATTTCAAAACTACTGCTTTGAAAAAAGTTGCCTCTGTGGAAATAGGTGTCAGTTACAACAGGTGAAGCAAGATGAATGGTCTGCAGTGCAAACGGTTTCATTGTCTTGTGCGAGAAAGATAACGATTTTCCGGAATTTTTGAAGTACCATTGCATAATTCACCAACACGTTTTCTGCAGCAAACGATTAAACACAAAAGAGGTAATGGATATTGCATTCAAAATTGCAAATTCAGTCAGAACGAAGTCCCTTCCACGCCGTCTTTTCAGGCAGGAATTCAAGGAACAAGAGCTTCTGTTACACATTGATGTAAGATGGCTCAGTAGCGGCAAATTTCTTCAAAGGTTCCGAGATTATTTGCAAGAAATCAAGCTTTTTCTTCAAAATAAAGGTGACAACCATTTCAAGTTAAATTATTTAGTTTGGATGAATGACTTGACTTTTCTGGCTGATTTTACTGGTAGAGTGCCTGTTTGCAGTGACAAGGGAAGAGCAAACCAATCATTGAATTGGTCAGTGCTATTGGTGCGTTCAGGCTCGTAGCCAGGTTTTAAGGCTTGAAGGGGCATTGTACATTTTTCGGGGGCATGATTTTTGTTTTTTTACATGTTTAAAACAAATTTTTCTGCGGACAACAAAATTCGGGGTCATCAAAAAGATTGAGTAGGCATTGCCCCGGCATGGCTACGGGTCCGAGTGTGTTTAAGATGCAAATCCCTGCATTGATCTCCGGTTTTGAAGAAAAACCGTTTGAGTTTTTCCCAAACATCAAAATCATTTGCAAAATCATCCGGATAGTATTGGGGACCCCGAGAAATATGTTGCTGAAGTAAACATGGTTTCTAATGAATTTGAAGTTCGATTTAGAGATTTTCAAAAGATTGAAGAAATAGTTGAATACATATCATATCCGTTCAAGTCGGATTTAAACGTATTTATTGTTTTTCACCAAATCAGTCAAGTATTTTCATTGGAAAGAGATGTAGTTCAAACGGAAATGTTGCCATTGCAAACTGACGTGTTTCTGAAGGCTCGGGCATGCGAAAATGATTTCTGGACAGTTGTTGGGGGCAAATACTGCAATATCAACAATTACGCGGAATACATCCATTCCTCTTTTGGTTCAACGTATTTATGTGAATCTGTATTTTGCTTTATGAACGTGATCGAAACAAAACAAGACAACCTGCTGTGCTAACAATACTGCCACTTGGGTGACTGCCTTAAGCTGTCTTTGACAGGATATACGCCTGATTACGAAAGCTGGTGAACAACATGATGACTCAAACATCTCACTGACTCATTTGATGGAGTGAAAAGAAAATTGTTAGACGTTCATTTCTACACTATTGTGAAGTACTAAATTAACCGCAACATGAAAATACGGCTCTCGATGGTAAATGTGTAGTAAATACAAATTCATTTACAGGAAAAACGTTGCATTTTATGACATTTCGTACTTGTGACTTTATGACCGACCGGTCGATCGAGAGTTATCTAGAAATTTTCTAGTCGACCCCAGTCAGTCGAAGACAATTTAGAAAGGACACCCTCTAGCCTTTTCTAATTGCCGTCACCACTACGCCATGTAATGACGCGCGTTCGGTGAATTCTGCTGCTCTCCTGTTCTCGTTGCCATTCACCCTGATGGAAGTCTGCTGTTAGTTGGTTGAAATGTCAGTGTTTTTAAATTTACAAGAGTTAAGCAAATATTTTAATAACGTGAGGAGTTTCTAATGCGACATACCAAAAATTAATATTCTGGTGCGCTTTGCCCCAGCGCACTAGTTTAGAAAGCTTCCTAAATGTATTTTCATCGTCTTCCACCTATCATGGCCTGTGAGCTGAGACAATTGTTGCAACTGCTGTTTGTTGCTTTACAAGGTTGGTTGACCAGATGATCACCGAGGTCTTTCTCCAATCTTATCAGACACAGTGACAATCTTTGTTTACGTTGATCGGTTCTTTGCCAGTATGTCTTGATCTCTTCTAATTTCCACTGAAAATTGGTTGCTTTTTTGCATGGTGGCTTTTTGCATTGCATCTCCCTATTAGCTGAGTCAAATGAAATAACAAATCTCCTCTCTTTTATAACATTCGTCATATTGATACGAGTCGCGAGGTAAATGAGGCAAGATTGTGCAGTTTGCAACTTTTACTTCAATTTTCAAACATTCCATTGAGAAGAAAAAATATGCTGTCATGGGTGGCGGAACTTTTTTCAAAGTGAAGAGGAACGAGTGCAAGTCAAAAATACAGAAAGTTTGTGGTTTGAATTGGCAAATGTGACGTCATCAACATTGAATTATGACGTCAATAACTTTTGTCAGCATGTTTAAGCAATTTTACGCAACGTTTCATAGCCCGCAACGATCCCTATCTACACTACATCCTATCTATCTACGCTACACTGAGTTGAGCACATAAATGTAACTGGTTGTTCTTAGTAATTGTGTTGCTTAAACTTATTTAGCCAAAATTTAAATTTGGGAGGCCAGACGCCAAGAAAAAGAAGTAGGAGGTCTAAGCCCATGCGACCTTTCCGGTTCCGCCACCTGTGCCTGCTGTACTGCTAAAAATAAGTACACCAAGAAATATTTCCTGCACCTAGTATTGCAAAACTCATACTTCCTGAGTATAGGTTACGAAACAACAGTTGTGCGTGGAAACAACATTGTTCTGGTTTAAAAATGATAACACTGGTTTAGTTAGTTATTCACGAAACACTGTTTTCTAGTTGCAGTGGGTAGAAACAAGGTTTGAAAAAAGCTTGCTTAACGAAACCAAGAACGGAACGTCGTTTGCTGCAAGCTTTTTGTTGTGAGTTTAATGAAAGAAGTTTCGATTTTGACAATGATGTGTTGGAAAGGAATCGAAGTTCGACGCAGGATCACAAACATGTGTTCAGCATAATATCCTTGTTGATGCGCTTACTATTCAACTTGCTGAGTCCATGATAATGCACATACACAAAGATGCAGTGTAAAATGCTTCATTACCTTGCTTCCGCCCAAAGCGTTGCAAAAAAACCTTTCCTCGGGCTTCGTCGCGCACCTAGATTTTCGTTCGTCCTCCATTGTCATGCAATCTTGAAATCCATCACAAAGCTGCGAACGTAAAATCCCCTTTATCCCACCAATGGTGCAGTAGAAACATAAATCACATCTGTCTCTGTCCTCCTCCGTCAATGACTGCGAGTGACATTGAGGCAACGCGAGTCCGCTTCCGATTGAAGGGTTGAAGGTCTGCAATTGAACAACAAAGCTGAGCAGAGCCATACATAAAATGCATGTTTGCTGAAAACGTGCTTGAGTTCCACGGTTTCTTGAATTCAAAATAAACGCGATTGTGAGAAACAGATGTCACTTTCATCGACGAGAAAACCTGTTTTGCTCCTTACTTCCGTAAGAAGCTCACCTTTTTGGCAATGCAAGTAAAGTCGTGAACATTAGGAGGAGGGTGAAACATTGATGAGGAACAGTTGAATTGGGCGTCAGCCGCATTTGTCCAATTGGATCCAGCCACGTGGCAGTGAGTGTTGCATTCATCTTCTGGTTCTTCCACGAACCAATTGGAAGACATGCGGTGAATACAATCGGCTTTTTCATCACAGAAAACTCCTTCATGTTGCAAGCAAGTAGCTTCCGCCATGTGCGAGCACCTTAGAAGGCACAGAAAAGCTTCAATAGTAAATGAGGATATTTCAAATTGATAAATGATATTTGTTGCTTCTTCCTGATCGAACAACCGAGAAAAGTGTTTACTAAGGCAAAAAATTAGCACAACATATGATCTGAAATATTCCTCCATTAGCACTTCCGATCAGTGCCAGATTGATAATAGTAGCAAATGGAGCAATTACTACGGGCCCCGCGCTTTTTTGGACCCCGCGGTCCTTAGTGTGGAATTTGTTCTTTATTGCATACAAGGGTGGATATTTGAATTCAAGTGCCCGACGCAAGCTCAGAAATGGGGATCTATATTTTACACTTGCTATACAGAAACTTTATTCGCAGAAAGTACTCGTTTGCCAACAGTCCGAAAGTTGACACGATAGCCAGCAAACCGACATAACCGCAGTCGGTCGCTGTTTCCTGTGGCGCATTCGAACGCTTTTGTTCGTCGTCATTCTACATCAACCGTTTCAACGTTACGTTGTTCAGACTTCACGCTCAAGTATATCGGAGTTTTTGTTGTATATCTGAATATAATCGAAAGAAGCAATCACCTTAGGGAGTAATTAAAGGACAAAGTGGTGAGAGCCTTTTAATTCGCCTTGCTTTGGTTTGGCAACTTCAAGACGTCAGTTCGCTTAGTGGGGAGACTGCCCTGTGTTCCTGCAACAACTAGGTTGACCCCTCAGTAGTAGGGAT
>JGI24022J15233_10001290_pt1 | contig 20364 bp, 10 predicted proteins | sample Ectturendosymbi2_FD_15233 | JGI IMG/M metagenome (IMG submission 15233) | reverse complement strand
AAGCTCTAGGGGTGCAAGGCAATATGCTGAACGACCAGTCGTTTCGCTGTAACCGGATAACATTTCAAAAGACTAATGAGGAATCAAAATCCTACAGAAAAAGCTGGTCAACGTTTGGTAGAAGACAGGATGCCAAACTACGAATACAACAAATTTCTTAAAATGCAAATTTGAGATTTGTAATACATAAGAATAAAACCACCACTGTATATGCAGATAACGTTTCAGAATAAGCAGAAAGCTACAGCCCTGTGGTTTTGTAGATTTTACCCCAAGTTTATTCCAATGATTCATTTTTCGTATACCTCATACAGCACGATTTTGAAAGATTTAAATCCTTTGGAAACAATATCAACAACGACAGTTCAACAGTCATCACAGCACCTCTGGAATCAGTTCAACAGATTTATCTTACGGAAGAGGTGCAGATCGAGAACTTCAGTTTACATCTACAGTTAGTTAAAAACCGCTCTTTTTTAGTTTAAAACTCCTCTTTAAGCCCAAGTCCGTCATGTAATATTTTTGAATGAAAGTCGGAACGTGTTAGGCGATACACGTCCAAATCGAATCGAAACAAAAAACTACTTCTCTAAGCAACTTTTAAAGTTCAACTCACCCTTGCTTGTGCACAAATGATCCTGACGAGTCTGCTCCGTAACTTGTTTTTCCGAGAGACCCACAATTGTCTGAGGAAGATTCTGCAGGATTCTCCGTCGATTTGGTACTTTGGTGGAACTGAGTTTGTGCAACGCGTTTTTTAGCCATTCTATCCTGTCGAAAAGATTTTATCGTCCTGTCGCAAAGTTCAACAAATCACGTAACGTTTTTCGTTATGAATCAAAAAAGGTCATCCACGCAGCTTCCGAAAAAGGCGCGTTAACTCTGAAAGCTTGACATTACGCCGATGCAAAGCGAGAGCACGACCTGCATCAACCAAGCTTGGGTAATTAAAAACCACACACCGCTGAAGAAATGCCATTGGAGGAAACAATCAAAAAATTCTTATGCACCTCGTTACAGTCTTTGCTTAAAGCGTATCGAGAAACAAGAAATTTGGGGGAAATTATTTGAAAAGCTTCGTTTCTGAGAGTTAAAAAATTGACGTGACAAGCTTCTGTTGTCGCGATAGGTTTCGAGCTTCGAACGGCTACGAGTATAAAAAGTATTGGGTTTTCGGGAAATATGGCGTTGGGTTCAGTTTTTCTTCATTATTGTCTGCACTTAATATCCAAATATAATACGGTTGTGCCTTGAATGCAGTGCAGAACAAAATACTCCGTGTAGGATTCTACCGCGCAGCTTTCTTTGAATGATTTCGTTTTTAAGATGTAAAGATGGTGCAAGGCGCAAAAAACTGCATGAGCTTGCATGTTAAAGAAGCATTCCTTTATGTCCTGCCACTGAACACGCGACCTTAAAGAAACAAACTAACTCATTTAAATCGCTTCACGCTTTTCGGCAATTCAAGTTAATGCTGCAAACTAAAATTACTTTCAAAGTTTTTCAAACTTTTCAACAGCTCTCTAAAACTGACTAATTTTATACCAATTTTTTGTTGAGAGAAGTATACAAAATTTATTTTTCTAAGGTTTCCTCAAGACAAGATTCGGAGTAGATTTTTCACCAACATTCAGGAATCTTTACCTTCATCTCTTTTTAAACCTGATTAGTCAGATGCTAGCACATCAGCAAACCACCACTAGCAGCTGAATCAAGCAGCCAGCGCAGCCTTCTCTTTACAGCCTAATACAAACAAGACTCAGCGTTGCACGCTCTGCTTCATCGTTTCCTTCCCTTGCTTCGCTGTGTTCAAAACGGCACAGTTCCTTCCTTCCTGCTATGGGACTGGTGAGTTGTTTTCAGCTGCCTCTGTAGTGACGAACGCTGTGATTTTGTCAGGCAGTGTTTCTCTCCACGTCTCTTAAGACAGCCTTCCTTTTGGATTACGCCTTTGCACGCGTTGTAAGAAACTTTTCTTGCCGCTTAAATTGCTTGAAATTGCACCATTTCTTTTCTCATGCAGAAGCAACCAAGCATCCTCGCCACACTCAATATATCCATTGGACAACCACTCGATGAACAGCGGGTGAAAAGGAAGTGAATGGCGCGAGTGGCGGTCGGGCCTGTAGGATATTGCGGGGCCTTTGCATGAGATTGAAGCGGAAGACTGCTCGACTCGTGCAGACGAGGATGGAAGTTCTTAATCTGCGCTGATCAACGCAGAATTCTATGGCGTGAACATGTTAAGCATTTCTTTCACCTTTCTGTCTCCGTAATTCCTTACTCTGCCCCTTCACTTGATGAGAACATAAGTCTGCAAACACAGACATCTCAAAAGAAGAGCGTCAAAAAAGTTTTACTTACAGCGGTTGCGTGTCCGTAACCTTTGCAGAAATCGCATTCGCACACAGGCGTGTGCACTTGAAGAACGCCTTTAGTCATTAAAGTTTTTAGGCTTTTGCCGCAATGGCGTATACTCCTTTTCCAGTCTTTGGCCGTTTCTCTTCCACTGATGAACTGGAATTCGTTCGGCGTTAACCACTCGTCGTTGAAAAGTATCGACTGACCTAAAATAGTCGATGAAATGGTTAAGAATTTCGCTGCTTGGACGCTTGCACCTATATAAAAGGCTCATTCACTGAACATTATCCTGACGTAAAATCAGCAAGCACCAAGGTCAGTTGAGGGTGCATTCTACCCAAACTGAGAAAAAAAGTTGCTGAGAGTGCCGCAACACGAGGTAATAGACAAAACAGGAATATAGTTAGTTTCGGGCTATTTCGACGCTAAGAATCTCATCAAGTTACATGCGGTGTGGCAATGTTAAACGTGTTTTTCTCGCCACCACAATCTCCTAAAGCTTAAGCCGTCAAGCAGTTAGTCCAGTTTCAACATGGTGCCGGTCACCATTATAAATTTATAATAATTACATCTAGAAAATCCATCTCGTTCGCTATTTGCTGTAATTATCACTGATTAGAGTACACTTACAAATAAACGANAAGGNTCAAAGAGACACAGAAAACCATGAATTTTCAAACATCGCCCTTATTTACATGTTTGAGATTCACAACAAACGAAAGCTAATTGTCACCTGAACAACTGCTAATGAATATACCGTTGTGAACAGTATACGTAACTCAGGTGCAGATTGGTATAAGTAAGATCAGCGTTTTTCAAGGCGTTTTAGGGAAGTGAAAATCGGTTCCCTAGAATCAAGAGAAAATTATCACCGGGTTCTTAGAATCAAAGAAAATCGGATCCCTCGAATTAAAGAAATCGGGTCCCTACAGGTCCGTACTGGGTACCTAACATTTTCCTTAAAAAATACCCTGAGTAAGATATAACGTTATTTTCGTTAAACATGAGAACCCTGTAACAGCGATGGCAATTCACTGAACATTTTGTGGTAAGACAAAAAACTTACAGAGTTGAGAAAATCTTGTCTACGTGCGGTTTGTTATTATTTCTGCCAATGATTTTTTAAAGCAACCGACACATCTGTGGGGAACACCCGCCATAGGGATCGATATCGTGCAGTAGAAGGTCATAACGCGAACTGACAGCAACTTTTTCTTAAAACAGTTCTGTTTATTTCGAAAAATATCATTGGTCACAATATGGTGCCGCATGAAAGCGACTGCTGAGCTTGAACAGCACAAAATAATGGCAAAAGTTTGATAGGTTTGCGTATAACGCGATATCGTTTAACCTCCGATTGCTTGTATCTTTACAAAAATATTAAAGCAAAAAAATTGAGAAAAAACGTTGACTTTGACTTTTCAAAAGTTTGGAGCAAAAATTTCATCCAAGTTAAAACATTCTTATTATCAACATTGTTTTCGACCTAATTGATTTGATTCTGATTCCACGTCAATAAGCTGCAGGCCCGTAGCCACGCGGTATTTTGAGACGATCAAGGTTGTTTATCAGTTGGCAGTACTTGTTGCCAATCACTTCTGCAGAGCGTTCTTTTAATCTCATCGTTGTTTGAAAACGTACGCCCCAACGCCCATGAGCGGGCAAAGACTTAATGACTTTAACGATTTTTTCTGTTAATAGAAATTGTACAGAAAGTTTGAATGAGCTTTAAGACAGCTTCAGAGCCTATTTCAAGAAATCATGGAAACACCGAGATATTTTTGGAAAGGTGTGATGTGTGTTTTATTCTTTATGTCTTGTGCTTCTTTGCGACAAAGTTCAGTAACAAAGCTATGGCTGAATTTTGAAGCTATAGCAACCAAGCCACCACCGCATGATATAAAACTGAGTGATGCGAAATTTATAGCGGTGGCAAGTTGTTTCTGCAGATGTCAAATTCGAATCAAAAACGATTATTACCAAAGTTACTCGAAACTTGAAAGTTAGCGTGTAACGTCGGACGAGACACTGTAACCAGAAAAAATGTTTGGGTGAAAGCAAGGTCGCAAAAAGCCCGAACTTTTGTGGGTGGAAAAATGATTTCTGGATGGGGACGAAAAATTGACAAAATCTACACTAAAACTTGCAAAAACCCGCATGATTAAAATATGTAGATTTGTTTTCTACCTTGCTTGCGGGTTTGCATGGGTGTGAGATGTTGGTTAAAATTTTTTCTCCGCTTCATTTGTAGTGAAATCTGTTGAAAAAGTGAGCACTACACACGTTTGTTTCACAATAGGACCTCGTTGAAAACTGCTAAGTTTTTAATTTTTATCGCAACCGACTTACACATTACAGAGATGTTGAGTTTGTTTCAATTTCTTTCTGGTAGTTCCTGGCCTCTGGCCATACCAATCATTTTTACCTCCCGCCGTCGTTGGGCCATATAGTGCAGGTGTCGAGTGTGTCATATAAGAATAAATCGGTAGAAAATGAGTTCTTGTTTATGGCTATGCGTGTAAAAGCGTAGCTTATGTTAACAAGACAGTGGATCACGCAATTTTCAACAGACGTTTTTTAGGCCACGCAAGGAAAAAGCTTGATAAACACTGATCTAGGAAGAGAGGCTCACAACTACCATCAATACTGGATAAAATGCATGCTAAAAGAAGAGAAATTTTGTAAAGCGCGTTTGATTTGGCACTAACCAGAACACTGAGAGTGTAATACGCATAAGAGGGAGTAGGCAAACTCGATGTGTCCACAAATTGAAAACTTAAACGTAATAGAGTTTCCAGCAGGCTGCAATAAATAGTAATAACAATACGAAGGAAGTTACCGAACAAACAAGTGAGGCTCATCTGAGGACAGAAAAAGCGTGCATCACTTCCTCCTGTTGGTACTTTCAGCGTGCTGCAGGTTTGGGTAAACTGGGGCGAGAATTCGCTGAATTGTATGAATTTTGCTTTCGGACCCAGGGACGCAACCGCCTGATATTTTCGGGGGTGGGGGGGCAAATGATTGTAACTTGTTGTGTCTAACAACTAAACATGTTTTTGAAAATTTCGGGGAAGGGAAATTGCCGGGTTCGCCTCCTTCCTCGGTTGCGGACCTGTTCAGACCAATATCTATTTCGCGAAGCTTCCAGTTCAAGGGTTTGAGCAGCACTTGGAGTGGCTTTCCCGAGTATGGTTTATCAGAATTACAATTTACGAACCAAGTTCAACAAAATTATTGTGCACGCTGCGTCGGAAGTTCAGCTGATTTACAGTAGTAGCAAATGTAATATAAATACCCGTCATCATTTATTTTAGACTATGCTATGGACGGAGATTGAAGTTTTAACGTCAATTGTTATGGGTTTCCAGGACTTTGTCACAATATTTTTCAAGCGTCTCTTCAGATATTTTACAATACTAACCTAAAAACATCTTTGTATTCAGGATCTGCACAGTGCATTACATATCGCATACGATCAACAAGAGCGTATTGTTAAGCGAGAACGCAATCACAAAGGTCATTGTTGCTTGAAACCTAATCCTAGAAAAGGGCGCTGTCCGGGTGAAAAATCAAGTCATTACTGTTTGTGGATCGATTAAATTTTTTGTAGAAAAAATATGTGAAAAGAGAAAAAAATGTTCCGGCGTAATTTGCACAGGACAAATTTCTGGCATGCCGGATAGTCCGGTCTCCGGTGTTACTTGGTATGATAAAAAGTAGACGCTCACTCTTCCGGTGAATACGTAGCACAAAGATTAGCGTCAGTCTGCATGCCTTCTACAACGAACGCCAGCGTTTCCAGTGCCGGTTAAGTTGTCGCAGGAAAAGTACACAAAGGCATGACATCGAGGAGAGAATCCTGGCCATAAACGCTGCCCTCAACGGCTTATTCAAGCTTTCCACTGGCGTTTCTGACAGAACAGTTTGAAGGGAGGGCTTGTTGACGTTTTCGAACAGGTGTTTTTGGTGCTGGGCAGTTTTCTTGGATGACGCCATTTGAGGTACAGTTCCATATAGGGGCCGCCAAAGGCGTTTTATACATAACAAAAATGGCCAAAATTTGACCCCGTTTTATCACGCCTCTGAAATGATACTAGGAAGATAAATTACGTGACTATGCATTTATGTTGACCAATACTACACGGCAACAAGTTCGACTCCCGTATCAGTAAAAAAAACTGATTTTTACAGTGCACTGATTCATAATAGCAGTAGTCTAGCTCAGTGTTTCCCAAGTATGGGTTGCCTGAATATTTTTTGAGTCGCTTGTTTTTCTCATATAAATATAAGGCTCCGCGTTAACAAGTTGCATGCATGTACTCTAATTGCTGAAGTCAACATAACGCAACTCGGGAGCATTCTCCACATTGCGTGGCACTGGTTTTGTGCCCCGGTTTTGTGCCCTGTGCCGTACGTGACGCTCGTGAACGCCACGGACAAGGTTGGTGCTAGACGTTTTTGTGACGTAACTGCAACCTTGTAAGCCTTCACTAATCTAATACGTCGGACAATCCGCAATTTCCCCCGGGCTTAGATTACTATGTTTTTTGTAACTCAACTTTGTCAGACCGCAAAATCACTATAGAGCAGGTGTTCTTATCCTGGGGTCTGTGAACCCCTTAGGGGTCCATGAATGTGTTTTAGGGTGCCCGTAAACCAAAATCCAATCAAGAAAACCCGCTACTTTTAATCTGCCTGGGCCATTGTTCAGCTTAATCGCACCACAACTGTAGCCCGACATGCACCACTAGGCCTTGGTAATTCCAGTAGTACCTTTATGATAATATAGTCCACACTTTCCGCAGAATTTTCTGCTAAAATTTAGCACGCGCATTGAAGTGGATAAAAAGACTTGTATATCTCGTTCATGTGTAGGCCGTCTATTGTTTTATTCATTGTTTAGTGTATTCAGGGGTCCGCAAAAATATATTAGGCTGCTCGGGGTCCTCGCAATGTAAAAGTTTGAGAAACGCCGCTATAGGCTACTTACCGTGCAGCAAGAACATTTTGCCAGTCGCAGCTGGCTACACACTCAACGTTAGCAGACAATGTAATGAAGTTAGCCAAAGCCCATGCCACAGTCAGTGGCGTAGCCAGCCCACGATTTTGGGAAGGGCATATTATTTTGACTTTAAGAGAGCAACATTATTTGGTTTGGCACATCGCTTCTCGAAACACAAAACGACAAGATATGCTAGAATTTTTTTGGGACATGGCCTCTTTAGCTCCCCTTGGCTGCACCTGTGGCCATAGGTGCAGGGCCTCTGAGAGAAATTTTACCAGGGGGTACGCAGACCGACACCGGGCTCACCTAGCTCCTGGAACTCTCGTCGGAATTTGTATAGCTTGTTTGAATAGTCATCCGAATATAGATAAAAAAATTGCCATGCTAAGATTTACAAAGGGATTAATTGTTATAGTGGCAAGCTGTTTACACAAGTAACACAAAGCTTCGTATGTTGCAGTAAGCTGGTACTCAGCAAAATATCTTCCTTGTACAAAATAACAATCATAGCTTTTTACTGTGTATATCACGTTAAACAAAATTTTCAAAGTACATTCAATTTTGCGCAATATAGGCCAAATAAAAAATGCTTCTCGTCTCGGTTTTTCAAATAAAGGAAGGAAGCGCGGACATTTTATTTTTCAAGATGTTCGCGATTTGAAATTTAACGAATTTTGGTCTTATTCACGCGTCAGATTTTTTGAGCATGTGCAGTTGCATTTCATTTCATTCTCAAAATCGTCGAAATTTGAATTTTTTCTTTTTCGCTGTAGCAATTCGTTAATGTGGTGCTTCAGATGGNCGCAGAAACTAGTTTTTTTTTATTATTTTTATAAAACAAAATGTTGAGGCGGCCTCGAACAAGGAAGTGGGTGTGGACGCGAAACGCCTTTTTTGACTTGGCATTATCATGATTTGAACATCATCGATGACTAATTTGATTCACATCACATGTTGCAGCTTTTGGAAACTAATGTGTGCGTAGTGGCTAGTGGTACTATCACCTTTATAATAAATGGATTCCTTTCACAAATTCAAAGCTGATAGTGAGACAGATAATATGTTAGATTTCAATTAACCTCAAAATTGTCTGTTGATTTACGTTAAATCACTCTACAGCGAGCGAAAATATTAAGCAGTTTTATGAAATGTATATTATCTTTCATCTTTACCACCTGTCGATAATAATCATCTCCTTTATGTGTTGCTTGGTCTTTTAAAAGCGATGTACTTTGAAAAATTGAAAACTGCCAAATTCACTCTGAAACATTGTGCAAACAAATTACATTTTAAGAAATTGGGGCAAATGTCACGATTGCTTTAAGAACAATTTTCGTGCCTTCTTCTTGGCAACGGTTTTGATAACATCATCATTTTATTTCTTGTTCAAGTTTGGATTCAATGGTCATTCTACTACACGAGATTGACCGCCAGTTGCTCTCAAAAAACTTTTGATTAGTTTTAAGCTTGCGAAATGATCTCTCTGCAGATGCCACAGTGGCTGGAATTGTGAGTAAAAGCAAATACACTTCGGAAAATATTGTTCGAGGTTGAAATCGTACATGTGGTTTAGCCAGGTCTAACGGAAGCAATTTCCTTTTTCCAAAATTAGCCGAAATGCACGAAGGGCATGATGCGGCAACTTAGCGTGCGTACTTTCATCCTTCCGGGCCCCAGTATCTACCGAGCCAGGGTGGATGTACCTCTTGTAGGCCCTGCCACAGTGTCCGCTGGCTGCACAAAGGATTGTTTTTGTATATAGGCTAGTTTGCCTGAAGATTGAGTTTGAATTTTTTTGCTTGTTACAATGGGGCTGGAATGTTTTCCTGTGTAGAGCAAGTTTATAGCTGATGTACATGTAGTTGATCCAAATGTCACAAAAACGACTATATTTTTTAAAACTTGGTTTTATAGAATTAAACGGCAAACCAAAATGTGTTGTTTGTCTACTCTAGATTCTAGAATTTCTCAACGGAATCAATGAAGAAAAATAAGTAACAACGTCATTTGGAGAGGAATCATCCAGGCTGTGTCAGTAAGAGTTTTTTCGAGCGTAAACTACAGCGCAGTAAACTTCTATGAAAGCATTCACAGAAGCAAATAAGTCAGCTGTGCACTCTTCGTATGCTGCTTCTTACCAAATAGTAAAGCAAAAGAAAACTCATGCAATTGGAGAAAGCATGCTATTTGCAGTTGCGAAGGAGTTGTAAAAATTATGATTGGTGAAAAAGAGGGTAAAAAATTAGACTCAGTTTCATTATCATACAGCACGGTGAAGAGACGCATTTTAGAAATCTAAAAAATGTCATGTGATGCTCATAAGAAGATTGTAAATCAAGTGAAAGAATCCATTTTATTCAATGCAGTTGGATGAATGGGCAGATATTGCTAGTCAATCGCAGATTTCCATGTTCATTCATTATGCTAGCAGTGATGAAGTATCAGAGAACTTGCTATTCGGCAAAGCTCTGCTGCTGCATAATAAAGATAAAGATATTTTCCAACATCCTGACTTCTTCAGAGAACATTCAATTCCTTGAGGAAAAAGTGTTGAGATTTACACGGATGGTGTAGCAGCATGTACTGGCAAAAAGTGGGAGCAGTATAACTACACAAGAGAAAGCATCCATTGTGAAGTGTTTTTTTTCTCAGCTGCATGAAACGCTAAGTTCTGAAATAAAATGTGTGAACTTTATCCAAGCTGGGTCATTTAATCAGCGTTTGTTTTCTTTTTTGTGTGAGATGGATGCTGATCACTAAGGATGGTTACATCATACTGAATTGCGATGGGTGTCACGTGGTCGTGTCCTGAAACGTGCTTATTAGCTAGGAGAAGAAATTGTTGTTTTGCTGAATTAAGAGAAACACGTGTTCTTAGCTGAAAAGTTTAGTCAGGTAAAGTTTAGCGCAGGTGTTGCTTTCCTATCTGATGTGGTCGACTCTCTGAACTGTCTGAATCGAACCATGCAAGGTCCGGTTTTACAGTCATTGATCGCGCTGCAAAAATCATCGCTTGCCACAAAAAAACTCATTTTTTGGAAAAGGTACGTGAGTTGAAATTAGTATGACATGTTCACTGAATTAAAAAGCAACTCCCTCCTGCCTCTTACGGCTTTAAATGTAACTACGGGAACCCGCAGGTTATCGGAATTACGATAAAAGAAAACAGACAGCGTGGATACCTGGGACCTACATCAACCTCGCAGTGTCAAGAACACCTGCCCCTTCCTATTTAAGTCTGGCTCCTATACATGTCTTTTGTGCATGACCCTTGCATTTTACCACAAACTAATGAACTTCGGGCGTATTGCTGTTTGCTGCTTTGAAATGTTGAGGAAGTACAAGTGTAGCAAATATTAAGTGCATGGAATGGTGAGTGGCTGATTGTGACGAGCTTCAGAAAGCAGTCAACTGGCAGATTTCGATGAACCGGTTGCTCTTTGTTATAACCTGCTTCCAAAACTAATTTTCAGCATGGAGAGTCACGCTTACACCATCATGCTTGCACTTAATCTTTTCGATTTTAGAAATGACCTTTGAATATTAAATTGCATAGCTCTGTATCCTTTTAAAGGTGCAATTATATTTGTGCAGCTTTTAGTGTGGGATAACTTCGCTAAATAGTCTTTATACCTGAACACAATTAATCGATCTATAACATTTTACGAACGCACACGCAGGGATTTGGCTTGTTTCAAAAGTCTTTTCCCTTCTAACAGAAGCGTCTAAAAAACGACTGGGATGACTCTTAATGGCCCGCGCCATCAGTAAAAAAGTTAACCATACAAAACTAACCTTATCAATCGTAACGCTCGCACTACACGCTGTCATACCTTTGCTGCCTTGGCAAAGTTTCGTGACAAACAGAAGACCTTTGTTTCTTCCACATTCAACTTCCATCACAGGATCGTTCGGATTGCCTTCCTCCAAACGAATGTCTACTCCAAGTCGAGAAGGGTCGTCGGGTCTTTCAACGGTGTATCTCGTGATGAAGTGGTGCAAAGTTCCACTCTGTCCCGATTGCACTCTGGCGCCACCGCACGGTGGACTTTCTGGCGAAACTAGAGACACAAATTGGCGAGAGCGTATTTTTGCTTGCTGAACTACTTATTAAAATATTTTCTAATTTGCCATAAAAATGAAAACTTGTTGCTGACACACGTGTGAGGATTTATCCATTCGGATATTTTCCCAGTTTATTTTGTCAACACAGTGGTGGCAAAACTGTTTTAGACAAAGTGCCCAAACTGCAACGCAAAACCTACTTATTTGTAACAGCGTGCCAACAGGTCGATTTAAACGCCTTACTTTGCCTCTTTACTTTGAAAAAAGAAGGTTCTGTGTTAATATTTTCTAATAAAAAACATAACGCAGTCTCGAACGGTACAGACAGCTTTTATTGAAAGTTTACTTTTGGCATGCTTTTGAATTGAAACGTGATTTGTGTTGCTGTATACATGCTGACAGGGGCGTACCGAGGTTAGATGGCCCCCCACTGGGAGCAAATGCAGTGTTATGAAGAAAGTACTTGTGACATTGTTGGGACTTTAGGCGCCCGGGGGATTGTGTCCCCTTGCCCTCCTCGGAACGCCCCTGCATACTGAGAGTTTTCTATCCTCGGCTGATGTTTAGTAAGTCTGGGAGTATCGCATGCAGCACTTAGGTCATCTGTTAAATCTGATACGAACAGCTGCTCACAAGCATAAAGATGATACAAACAAAGTTATGAAAGCAATCCCGAATACTTTCATCGCCTTGAAATCGTTTGGCAGAGAATTCCGCACTTTGAGGATTTCATTTTCAGTAATGATGCTATCCCTGTCATCCCTTCTATTTTTCCAACGTATCACGCAGTTGGTAGAACTTTTGTTTCCAGATGGAACTTTCTTGACATTCCAGTAGCCCCATTTCCAGATATTCGAATTCTAACCACTGCAAGCAGGAAGGATCAAGTTCTTCAAATTTGGTTTTGTCCGTATAAAAGTAAGAAATTGCGAAGTTATCTCTAGCTTACGGAACTGTAAACATCTGTTGTCGAAGTGAAGTTCTGCAGCTGCTATCATGCAAGAACACTCCTTGCATTTTGTGGCGGCTTCCAGGATTGTCTACATATGTTGCAGTGTTTTCTATCGGCAGTTTTGGATTTGGAAAATATTTCAACTGCCCACTTTCGAGGACTTCTAATTTCTTCTCAAGTGTTTTGATATCAAAGAACATCCTGTCTGGTATTTTTCCAGGGACTTGTAGTTGCTTGTTCATAACATTAAAGTGCAGTGTAAAATCCGTAAAAGCACGAGGTTGGTAAGCCATCCCTCGTCAGTAAAATAAACCTGCCTTTTTTCGTGCATAAACAATCTAATCTCATCCAAGCAGGCTACAAATCTATCAAAGGACTCATCCTCTGCTCAGTCACCTGATATTATTGCACAAAAGCAAACATTCATATTATGCATGGAGCTCTTACTTGAAACTGTAGGCAATTTAGACCGCAAGCCTAGTTGTAATTTACCATTTNTGTGACATCTCTGAGGAGTTCGTCAAACGTTTTTCTGCTGTCCCTGTCTCAAAGAGCTTCTTGATGTACAATGCATTGGAACTGAACGATTTGATGTTTTGCTTCTTTGATAAACAACTGTATGAAACCAGACGTTTTCCCCACCATCGAAGGTGCCCCATCACTTGTAATTGAAACCACTTTTTCATGTGACAAAAAGCCTCTATCACGGCATTGAGCATATATATCTCTTGTGTTCCTTGAGGTAAGAACCCACGTTTAACAGCTGTTCTCTCTGATGCCACAGCAGTATAGCGCAAAATCATTGCTAACCTTCCATTATTATTTGTATCTTTGCTTTCATCTAAGCACGTGGAGTACAGGCTGTCTTTAATATCATTCGATCTTTAACGGTATTTCTGCTAAGTGGCATCTCAGAGATGCGTTGAATAAATTTACCTTCGTTTGGGAGGTCATGGAAGAAAAGGATTTACATCCCGACAACATGGCCTCTGAAAATATCGTCATCAAGAGGGGCTGACCATGTTCTGCTACGCACAATGAAAGTTGAAAACTGGCAGCTGTTAGATGATCTTTTCCAAATTACTTTGTTTCTGTTTCACCAAGTTTGGCTACACTATCAAGGCTGGATTCCAAGCGCCGTTTGACACACAACAACAGCGTTACAGAGAACAAATAATGCTTTCCCAATGCATTAGATCATTCCTAGTGTCTTTTTCCAGGTCTCTTGGAATGATCTTCCTCTATCTGTTTTTACTTTCTTTTTTTACTCATTTTTGGGTACTCAAAACTTGATACTTTACAGCAGGAGTCTCCAAACTACGGCCCGTGAAGACAGTTCACCTGGCCGCACAGACATTTTGTCAGTAAGGAAAAAATAATATACTGCATGTACGAAACATTTGTTGATTTCGTGGAATGTACCATATCCCGAAACAATCGCATTACGTAAGATGACTCGTCCTCGAACTATTGTGTAATAGCTTGTTGAGGCCCTCTGAAAATAAAGTTTAGAGACCCTGGAGCCTACAGAAACACAAAACTTAAGTACCCAGTGTAGTAGATAGACTGGCAGTTGCTACGTCTTATAATCTACAGAGCGCTTTGTAACATCATAATTTAGCAGCATTATGACGACCAGCAGAACTTTTCGCACAAAAGAGCCGCTTGCGCTTTTTTATCGTTATTCTCTTAAAACAAGGTTTACCGCTTTTTGCATTGCAAAGAGATAGAAAATAAAATAAGTAATGACCTCTTATAGCAGGGGTCTCAAACTCAAATTGATCCGAGGGCCAAATGAGGACTTAAAAAGGAACCCGAGGGCCGCGGTATGACGTTAACACGACAGTGGCGGTACCTGAACCTTAATAAAACACCTCTTGCATTTCATTTCCTGCGAAAGGTATCATGAGTTATCGGCAGATCATTTTTAGCCGTCTCCAAGTCCGTTGAAAAGGAACTTGTTTACTCGCTAGACGAGCACTTTAAAGCACCGGTGAATAAACTAAATAACGTAAATATTAAATATTTGAAAATTCCCAAAAAGCATCGCGGGCCACACAAAACGCTCTCGCGGGCCTCGTGCGCGAGACCCCTGTCTTATAGCGAACTCCGTGCTGCGGAAGCAGCGCGTGTGCCCACGCAACGGCTCTACGCGTCACTTATGACACGCGTGCCCTGGTTTTTCCACCGCTTCTGTAATGTATTAAATAAGGGGCTGTTCGCAATTGACAGCACTTTCACCGCATGCTGGTAGGAGAGGGTGAAGATGAGCGCACGTTTGCAAACAATGTGTCGAATTTCAAACGAGCAATGTCGGAACAAAGTTTATAGTCAAATCGATGGCAGACCACTGACCATCGTAACCGGTTACAGGCAGTATGGCTGCAGTTTTGCAATGCTATTATTGCATTAGCATTTGTCCAATCGTTTCAGATCTACTATACGAAATCATCGCTTTTACGATATATTTCCAGTAAGGAGTGAGGAAGGTTATAAAAAATGTACGGCATGTTACACTCATGATAATGTTTACAACTGCGAACAGCCCTTAAGATTGATGTTACGTGTAAGTTATAAAGTGACGGGCAAGTTTTACTGTCTTTGCGGGTCACTTTTATGATCCCGGGCACTTTGGCGGGTCATTGTTACTTTTCGTGCATGGGACAGGGTTACAACTTTCCTTCACCCAGTTTTTTCGATCTTTCTTGTGCTTGAGAACGAACAACAAAACGCCGAAAAACAAAAAAGAAGTTTATCATCCAATTCTTCAGCGAAATCAACACATTTTTTTCTTCACAAGGGATAGTGCTGAGTTTTTCAGCGTAGGACGGCCACTGCTTTTGGGTACACAACCGGGGAACCCCCGGTTCCCCATTATTGCTCTATGGCAGGCACAGTCGAAGACGGTCTTCGAAAGGCTTGCTTGCTAAATAACTTCAAGTAACTACCAAATATCATATAAGACGCATTTTAACATTCAGTGGCGATAATGACTGACAGTGACATTGCACCACAACGTTGGTCAAAAATTTTGTTTCCAAAAATTGCTGTTATTTTGCATTTAAGCGTTCACAGCTTCGTGCACTCTGTAACTATATTGGTCACTGCAGGAAGAATTAGCGTTTGAATTTGAAGTTTACGGTTTCGAACCTCGTTTCTTTTATTGTTTTTGGCAGAAGATCAGATTGTTCGACGCATTGCAACACTGCGAAATATTGCAATAACTTCCAGAACGCCTCTGACGAATCGCAATTTAAAAACATCAGTTTCAGGCATGGCTGTAAAATAACAGCAATTTAAAACGACCGCTGCGACTCAACCATCATTTCATAACGCAACCCAACATTTACAAAAAAAAACAAGCTCTATCGCATCTTTTGGTTGTACAGCAAACCTTCCCTGATTTCGAAACTTTGTATCTGGGTTAGTATTGACCAATAACAAAACTTCGATTGAAAACCTTAGATAAAATGTCAAAAGACAGCCAGAAAATCTACTGCTGTGATCGTCACTTTTTATTCTAAGCAGCTTCGTCGTCAGCAAGCACAGACACAAGGGGGATGCAGGAGACGCATTAACCTCTAGCTAGACAATTAAAAATGTCTACATGAGACTTAAGTCCACTGAATTCATCAATCATCAAAGATATTCATATACTTAATCGCCAAATCTATTAAAAATAACTTATGCTTACAATTATTCAAAGACGTTTCGCCTGTAATCACCATGTGCCCTGTTGAATTTGAAAGCTTACTCGTTCAACCTTTTGAGTCTTTTTCTCGCAGTAGGCATATAATGAAAGTTAAATCCTGGCATGTTGCCCTTTTGCAGTAAATTGAGCTTCGTTTCGCATTTATTGGTAACCCTCTTAACCCTCCTGCGTAAACGCTATGACAACATCGAAAACGTCTTATTTCTTTTCTAAGAAAATCTCATTGACTTTTACCATAATTTTTATATAGTTGGATTGCTTGATTGGGGAACTGGATTGATTGGTTGGGAAGCTTTCAATGGATATGCTTTGTTACTGCTTGTATCTACTGCCAACTGCTCAAGCTTTGCTGTCTTCGTTGTAGCTTATACGGACTTAGATGAGCTTGCTTTGTTTTTGGAATATGATGTATATTCAGTGAAAATGTTATCTAGCTTTCGTTTTTAGTTAATTTCATGCTTTCACTTTATCTTAACATCGGTTGCAAAATATACAGAACCAAGTCGCTCTTTGCTATTATGCAAAATTAGAAATCCCTGCAATGACAACAACAATTATGACATTAAGTTACTATGGGTGTTGGACTGCTGGAGTAATTTTAAATGACAATCAAAAACCAAAAGCTTCGAGGTCAGTATAATTCTGCATCCAAACTTTAGCTATAACTATCGCAGCACCAAAAAAACTGTCGACATCATGATCATGAAATGTTTGGGTCGCAACACATAAAGATACTATTTTCTGTAGGTCGCGCCAAAGAACACTTGCGGTTACAATCTAAAGGGCATGACAAACAGCACTATTTTTATACTCATGCAATATGACCTGCAATGAGAATAAGCATTTTGTAATCAAATAATGGTTTATCTCGAGTCCTCGATGTACCTGACCGGCACCTGCCTTTCGGTCAGATCCTGTTGCGTGGCATATTACTTATTTGTTCGTTCGCAGTATTTCCTGAAATCAACTAGCAGTAAAGTTGGCCTGCCTACTTCAAAACGAAGCATATTTCTTGGACTTGTTTTCTCGTAACTCCATGTACGCGAAGGTGAGTGATTTACGCCAGTTGGTCTTGTGGAGCTTTCCGGGTTAACCGCCAACTGCTGTCGAATCTCTCCCAACCAAACTAGCCTGTGTCAGATGGTCGTAAGGAATGATTACTGTCCAGATGACCCAACCTCACACGCTCACATAAATCACGGCAGAACTTTCGGTGAACCTACTGACTCACGGATGATGCGGAACAGCAAGTTTTGTTTTCTCATCATCGAGCACTGTTCCAATTACCCTGCACCCGTAGTTACTGCAGCGATGCTGCAGCTTCAACGCTATCTACTTTTGTTTACGAATATGCATCGCATTTGCTTGTGTTTTACCTTACTGTAATTGTGGCTTGTGGGACATGTAAAAACCAAAAAAGCTACCCATTGCGTACGGCAAGTTAAGCAGCAGATTTTTGATAAAGCAGGTGATGATTTTTGTTGAGGAAGCCTACGGACATTCGAGCTTGTGGGTGATTAATAAGTCTGCATACCAGATTGCCCTTTTTTTTAAATTGACAAGCATATCTCTTAGCATTACACAACTTTCAGCGCAAAGCATTCTCTGTGCAGGGGCAACTTGAACAAAAAGGTACCAGTTTACTGTTTTCCTGCCATTTGAGCGAACTGTAGTGAACACGACTGCAATATGTACAAAAAACATTCCCGTTATCAACAACTATAAATGCAAAACCATTCATATCATCTATATTAGGGTTTACAACGGCAGCTCAAAGCATTTTAAAATGTGGTGTTGTTTTTGACATGTTGATTCACTAACTGTACTGCTTACAGGAGCATCGACAAACAAGGAGCAGGCGGCGTGAAAACCTTCCACGCAGACAAGGTGCAGACGGCGAGTAGCAAGTCACGACAGGGATCGATAGAAGTCTCAGCCCCATGCAATTGGAGACCGCTCTGATTGCCCTGCGTTTGTCACGCGCGCCGATCACGACCACGTCGGATGCGAATCGTGAACTACCGCTGGCCCGCAGCACTTCCTGCTACGAGCGAGAGCGCTTCTTGCCTTGGATCGCCTGAAATCAGCGGTGCTTCTGGATCGCCAGGCCTGCCGTTCACCACACGGAGAACAAAGCGGCCAGAAGGAAGTCCTACCAAACAGTAGATATGCGACAGCAAGCGCGAGTCCGCGCAGAAGACGTTTGAACGTCGACGAATCTATATTTAGCCGGCAACGATCAAATTCGTGACGGTCGTACAATCGTGAACTGCGCAACTTTCGTTTAGTTCGTGCTCAATGCGATCGGACATCTTGCGTCAGTGAGGAACGGCGCACTGGGGATTGAACGTTTTTGGGCATAGTGTCAAAAAACGCGCGAGGCGCGCAGAAAAGGAAGCGCTGACGCGGGCGGGTTCGTAAGCCTTTATCGTTTCTCGCTACACGCCGGCAAAGTAGCCCAGCGCACAATGTTGAGCAAGTCTTCGAACAGATTCACAGCACTGATCACAAGACGCCCGCAGAGTTGCTGCAACGGCTGGCCTCACGGCAACTACTGTCTTGTGTCTGTATAAAACCTTCGCTCTGCCAACTAACATTTAGGGCAAGGAAGTTAATGAGCAACTTTCCGTCACAAAATTGAAGGGAATGGAACTCCGCATAGTGCGTAAGGGTGATGTCTCCAACACACCGAGTCCAAAGTGTGTAATGCAATGTAGTTTTGTTGAAATGCAAAACAACTAAGTGATGCGCACCCTTTTCATTATAAACTTAGGTGCCCAAGAAATGGTGAGGTTTGGGCGCTTTTTGAAATCGCATTGGTCTTCCTTCTGAAAAATAACCCGTCAAAGCTGATGTTGCTCTGCTTAAAAGTAGAAACCGAGTTTGCACTGGGTTGTGCATATCAGGTTTCGCCTGCTTGAAAAAAGTGGCAACTGACCTGGCTTGCGCGTAAGCAGTGAACCAAGGCTATTCACCAGCCTGGGTTTTTAATTAGACAGTTGCAAAACAATTTAGGGAATGGGGATCATGTCTCTGGCAAAGCAAATGTTTTGTATCATGACGTGCGGGAGCAGTAGGGTCAGTGACAACGGCAACAAACACAAAACTCCAGTGAAAAATAAACCACGTGAATGCAATGCTTTGGCTTATAATCTACCTTTTTTCAAGCATCAACATCACCTAACCCCAAACTAGTGGGCATTCGTTGATGAATAACATGGTTTAGTATACTAAACTTAACAGAAAGAGAAAGGTGTTTTTTCAAATGTCATTTTGTGGTTTTATCAAAACAATGGCGCAAAAAAGGCATAATTTCACCTGGTTTGCGTAAGCATAGACGCTGACATCATGATAAGTATTATTTGGAAAATCCCAACACTTTTAACAATCGCGAAGCGATGTGGCCCCCTTCCATAACGAGCAGCATATCGTAGTGTCGTAAACAGGCGATTGTCGTTTGGTAGCAGCAAACTCTAGACCTCAGCGAATTGCAATCATAATTATATTTTCTCAGCTTTTAAGCTTGTAATCGAAGTTTGTTTTCAAAGCTTAGCGAGTAGATGCACTAATCCTAAAAGTAGCGCATGTTGAAAAACAAATGTCACGAATACTGCAGCCCTGCGAAGTCAACGCTAGACCTGGCCATTGTCAACAGATCCAACCCTATTTGCAAAAGCATGATTTTAAATAAAGCCCTATGGTACCCTGTTGCAGAAATTTGAAATGGTGGCTTCTGTTAAGTTACCCGTTTCACTACGTGCCTGATTAAGCTTGTGAATTTAATCACGACTGAATAAAGCTTTCTAACGGTAATGATGAACTACAACGACTTACACAACTCCCACATAGCCATGAACGGAAAAGAGACAAACGAGCAAACAATTCATGAACACACTCTTTGTCGAAACTTAGTTATCGGCATCACACCTACAATCAACCTCCATTCGAATAAAACTTACTTTCAATGTAGTTATTCATAGAATTTCAAAATACTTCTCCAAAGACTCGTACGAAAACCATTAACGCACAGCGAAATGAATTTTGCATTAAAGGAAGTATCGTCAAGATTTCATCTTGGAACGCTCAGCTATTTCATAACTGCCAATATCCTTTATGGTCTCAACCCAGCAGGCCCGTAACCAGCTTGGGACACCAGGGGTGGCGAAGAGTTTTCTGAGAGGGGCTCAAATTTTTTGAACTATGTCCAACAGTTTTCAACTATGCTCAACACATTTTTCCAGGGGGGCGAAAAAATATGTAGGGGGGGTT
>JGI24022J15233_10001289_pt1 | contig 20367 bp, 13 predicted proteins | sample Ectturendosymbi2_FD_15233 | JGI IMG/M metagenome (IMG submission 15233) | reverse complement strand
CCGAAGGTGGTCGCACTGGTCGGTGTCATATTTTCAGAATTTGACACCGCTCTTGTTCCAAAATTTTTGAATCCGGATCCGGGTCCCGCTTCGAACATTTTTCAAATTTGTCAAGCCGGCTCCTTTCCAAATTATGGCTACCATCGGTCAGAGGTGAGCATTAGACTGGAATTGGATTGGACGTGAACTAGATTATAGCAAATTTTGTTAAAACTGGATTGTGTAGCAGTCACGCTAGTGCGACCGCTACATGTGAGCAAAGACGGCCAAAGCAAGGAGAAGGAAAAGACCAAGCAAGTGACACTTATAAGTGACTTCCATGCACATGGAAGTAAGAGCTCTCTTTGGCCGATTCGTCTAGCGCGGTTTAACATCGATGACATCACAATCCATCCTTCCAATCCATCCTTCCCGAGGTTCAAGGATGAAACCCACAGTGAAGGTGTGTGAACACAACTGGGTCGCACATGCTTCAATGGTGCCCGATAAAGGACACCTCCTTGAGGAGCTGGGATGGATGACGTGCCTCGCATGGAAAAAGCAACAAAAAGAAGAGATGAAGAGATAAAGAAGACAAAGGTTCAAAGTACAGAAGCCAAATGAAGCATGACACGCACGTCATCGGACCTGGCTGGACTCTTGATATCAATTGGCAAGATAGTTCAAAGAGAAGAGAGTGGACAATCCAAAGACTTCATGGAAGGAAAGTGATGTAGCAGTCACGCTAGTGTGTCAGCAAAGACAGCCAAAGCAAGGAGAAGGGAAAGACCAAGCAAACGACACTTATAAGTGACTTCCATGCGCGTGGAAATAAGAGCTCTCTTTGCCCGATTCGTCTGGCGCGAAGTTAACATCGATGATGTCACAATCCATCCTTCCCGAGGTTCGAGGATGAAGCCCACACTGAAGGTGTGTGAACACAACCGGGTCGCACATGCTTCAATTGGATCCAGAGTATAAATCTCTAAGAAATTTAGAATCAAGACTGGACTTGGACTGAGTTAACGAAAAAATGGGGCATTTTGTTGTGAAAACGATGCATTTTTCATATTTTTTGGACCTCATTTGGAATTGGACTTTATATTTGCAAACTCTTTTGAACTGTGGTTGGACGTGGACTGAGTTTTGAAAAATCCGGTCTGGAACTGAATCACAAATAATGAAAGTCCGTACTCTGTGCGTGTGCATATGTCATGAAGTGAGAAAGTTGGCAAGTCAGAAATTTGCTTGACACTGGGTCTGAAAGAAAAACGCAGAAACCGCGGTGAAGGCGACTCCGGCGCCTCGGATCCGTGGCCACCTCTGCTGGACCGTGGACAGGACACGCAACAGAGTCACAGATTGATAAAATTTTATTGGAAACTCTGCGTTAGAATTGTATAAGTGTTGGTTTTGCTGTTTTTAATGCTTTTAGTTTTGCTGTTTTAGGTTGCTCCTCAGCAAGACCAAAGTATTTGAGAAGTTTATTTATCGAGCGACTTTTATATCTTAATATATACATCATGTTAGGAATAAAGGTCTTCTTAATAATATGTACAACAATTTTGCCGCGGCGCCGCGGCATACGTTATACGTATATTGATTTGTGCAGTTTTTGTGAGAAGCACATAGACCTGGGTAGCATGCTAGTAGTAAAGAAGTAGAATGATTCGTTGATGGTAAAAATGTTTTATTATGACAAATTTGGACCAGGAAGTTGTGTATGTTCTAGATTTTATTCAAATCAAGCAAACCCATTTCTTTTTTCTGCATGTGTAGGTTATATAAAGAAAGCTGGGTCTAAATGACTTACCTGGTTTTCATTTTAGAATGACTAAAAAACTAAAAAGGATGAAGTAAAATTGCTCACCTTTGCAAAATCTCTGGCCAATGTTGTTTATCAGAGTAAAGGATTAAACTAATGATTAACCTTTTTTAACCTTGACTCCAAAACCCTATCACCAAATCCAAACCTGTTTTCAAAACTTCATAGCAAAGTACATAAAAAGCACGCCCAAAAAAGATGGTGAAAACATATAAACTGATCTTATAATGTCGAAAATGGTATACCTCTTTTCTTAGCAATGCTAAAGCAACCACGATGAGAGCTGAGCCAATGACCCCTTGCACAAAGGAATTGATATTTCCCACTCAACCAGGTTCACTGTACTGCTAGCGTGATGAACTTAGTCATATATCTGAGACAAAGCCAGATGCATTTTTTAGTCCTTTGAAAGCAAAAACCAGGTGCAGTTGTTTAAACACTAGTGACTACCTTTAAAGAAAGTTTTCAAAAGACAAGGCAGAGTCTGGTATCATGTTTTGATGTTTATGCCTAAGATAAAATGAACAAACACAACATTCAATTTGGTGTTGAAGCCTGAAAAGTTTGGTGTTAAAATGATGGAGCCCAATAAGATCACTGTGCCGAACAGCGAGACACAGACTATTTTTGTAATGGCTGTTAGATGAAATTTATGTTAGAATTTGCTTATTACAGTAATATGTGACACTACTGTATTAACATTTAAACTCTATTATGATGCAGGTTGATAGTAGAACTTAAACTTAAATATAAATTTTGTGTACGAATGATCGATGTCTACGTTGCCATAATTTTTCACTTTTAGCTATTGTTGTGTCATCAAAGTATAAGCGAAATGCTGAATGGAATAGCTACCCTCTGTGATCGTTAAAATGCTTGCTTCAACTTGGGTGAAAAAATTGTACTTAAGAGTTTGTATTTTCTTTTGCTACGTATTATTACAGCATGAAACTGAAGGCAGCTCATATTCAGGTATGGTTCATAATTATATGCTTTAGATTAGATTGTAACTTAACACATTGGACACTTGGAGGTTTCCCTGTGGCGATATCCACGGTTACCGCATGGTTTTAGTAGGAAATTCAAATCCCAGAAGGTAGATACTGCTAGGCATTTTCCAGCTTTAGACTAAAACAATCAACCTGGTAAATGTTTTGTTACTTTGACACTACTTCATTACCAACATATCAAATAATTTCCAAAACCTTTTAGACTACATACCACTGCAATAAGCCTGGGCCTACAGGAGCCATTGTTTGCAAAAGTCAAACTCATTGGAAGCACTTTTTGAGACAATAAAAGCAGCTAACACTGGCATTAAGCAATTAAACTCTTATCAACATGCTTAAATATACTTACATAAATGTTTGCAACATATTATTTAGCATTTAGTAGCATAACAAAGTACTTCCATTGCACAAAATCACAGTCCTGGTCCTACCTAGGTGGACCAGCTCTAATATTGTTTAAAACAGTCTAGGGTAGTGGTTCTTAACCTGGTCTAAATTTACCTCTGGTGGTTAATTTCGTCTTCCAAGGGGATAATTTTTCTGAACCATAAATTGCAGCCAGTGTAAATTTTTATGAACCATTCTAAATTAGAAGAGTTTGATAATTTTGTATTTCCAATAAATGAGCATCATTGAGTGTATTGGGGTAAATCTGTTGATCTTGTTTGAATAAAGGGTAAGATATGTTAAAAAGTTAAGAACCACTGGTCTAGGACCACATTTTTAGACCATTTCTAGAAACGTAAATATTAAAAATCATAAATGTATGTTCCTTGGAACATGGGACAGCAAAATCACGTACATGGAGAACAGCTGCACAGAATCATTCCTCCTTAGATCTACATAGCTCAGAACCAAACTGTTAAGATATGCAACACTGGATTGTGTTTACTTAATCAAATGCGATTATTGTTTGGCAATAAACATTATTGCTGTTATTAAGCAGCTTATTTATCATTAGCACAATGTCCATGTTAGCTTGGTCTGTAACTTTTCGTGCCAAAATGCTGTAAATTAGAGTGGAGATGTTTGGGCCAAGTATGCCAATTTTGCTACATTACAGGTTTATAAAAAAAATTTTAAGTCATATGTGCTTGCAACATCTCAAATGGTAATCATATGTACACCAATGTTATTAATATTTTTGTGTGTATAGCATGCAAAGTTATGATACAGTATGTTGCATATAATAAGTGCCATGCTTTACAAAGTAAGCTTCATTTTAATTTCAAACGTTATTTTTTATATCTATTGATGTTTTTCAGCTTCGTTTTATGGAGACAGTTTCTTATTTGAACGCCATTCTGACTTCTTGACATCAACATCTGTTTCACTTCGATTTCAAACTCAAGCATCTAGTGGACTAATTTTACTTGTGGCTGGTGAGGAAGATTATCTTATAATAAGTTTGAAAGATGGGTCCATAGTGGTAAGTTGTAAAAATTAACACTTTGGTGGTGCTTTGTATTTCTTGACACAAAGTTGTAATCTGCTGGTTCACAAATAATTTGCATCTCTACAGTAGGGTAGATTTTGTATTATATAATGTCTTCGTTCCAACACGCAACACACTTTAAGCATGCATCATAGTAACAAGGAACACACAAGTACATGAAACAACACAAGGACACATGTGGCAGTAGTAGAAAAGAATATGCTTGATAACGCTAATACAATTGCTTCGATGAAACAAGCATAAAGGGCATACATATGAATGAGACCATCACAATTATTATAATGTAGTCCTAGATGACTTCAAGTACAAGTAGAATGCATACAAAGTTTGCTGCTGGTCTTATTTTCTAATGAAGAACATTTTGTAACTTTGCGTAATTAATACAGTTAATTTCAATATCATGTTTACAGCTTTAAGAAAAGTTCCAGGTTTAAAAAATTTGTTGTGAAAAAGTTTGGTTGATAAGTTCATTGCCTGAATCAAAAGTTACCTTCATAACATTGGGATTACATGCTTTATTGTTCACTAGATTGTAGCTGGGAGACAATCCTTTTGCAACACCAGAATCATATAACTTAATCTGATGAAAAGCTAAACTCCTGATAGTACCTGTAAAACAGTAATTTTTCTTGCTAGGCACTATCACTGTTTCAGTAAGAAATCATACCAACTCAAATTATTTTTCTACATGCTAAATCAAATTGATCTTAACATTTTCAGTACCAGGTGATTATCCCCAAAATACAAACGGGATACTGGGAGAAGTTTTTGACAGTATCCCATGTTTTTATGCCATTCATAAAACACCATGCAATTGAAGTCAAAACAAGAGCTCAATTGTTAAATCTGCTATTTTATTTCATAGTTGCATGTGTAAATGTATGCAATATTAAGAGAAAAAGATGACAACTAGGAATGCATACAATGGAATATTGATTCCTATGGATTCAAATCCTTTAATATTTCGAATTAATATTTTAGTAGATTTCAAATAAATTTCGATTAAATAAACTTGAAAAATTGCAAAGATGGCAAAACAAATGGTTTCAATAAATTTTGCAGTGGCACTCTGTGCTCCTGAGCAAGAGCAAGAAAGAAACATTCAACAAGCTTACGGCACAGCAGTGGCACTGCCCAGTGACGTAATGAGCTAATTAACAGGTCATGTGATTGCTGATTGGCATTCCAAACTTCTGCACGATCAGCTCATTTTGCTACTGGAATGTGTCGATATTCTGGATTCAAAATAAAGGTTCCAGAACCTCTGAAAGTTCCATAATGCACATCCCTAATTACAGCCAGTATCAGATAGATGCGAGATCCTTATTGGTACACAGCCTGGTATCTGTATCCTTAATTGCTAAGTAAATAAATATAATATGTGGGCTAGTAGCGAAAGTGTTAAATATGAAACAACTAACAACAGAAACTGTGTTTTGTCAAGAGATAATTTTTCTGCCTAATTTAGGTTCCAGGGAGATGCTGGCACAGCCTAAAACTAGATTACCATTCAGTCTGTCAGTGTCAGTGCATAGCTAGTGTTGGTTTCTATACTTGACACACGGTGTTTAAATGGATGATTGCAAAACATAATGTTGGTTTCAAAGTTGTTCATTTTAGAAACAGTTTAATCTGGTCATTCATCATGACAAAAGTTATAATTTCACTTGCCTTGTGTTTCATGGCATAACAATGCAGGTGTGATATTGAGAAAACATTTAGTATGAATTCAGCCTGTGTAAAAAATGGAAGTATTGTTGTTATGAAACATTTTTCTACACTTTCATGAAGGTATAACTTTCAGTGTATGAAATGGAGTTCGCGTTGAGACATTAGTGCACAAACCTAAAATTAGACAGCATTATCTCTGCTTTCAACATAATAACTTTGAGCTATTGTGTTTTGATGCATTATCATGGTTGCTGCACATGTGCTTTTCCCAGGTTCGTGTGAATGTTGGAAATGGTGAAGGCACTCTTATTTCATCCAGAAATGAAACATACAATGATTTATTATGGCACCAAGTTCATTTGTATAGGGTTGGATCAAGGCTTGAGCTGCTCATCAATGGGAAAATCGTTGCATCTGGATATGTGCCAAAGGCAAATCATGACTCTGTGCTTGATGCCAACTTGGGTGTTTACCTAGGAGGCTATGGTAATAAACTAAGTAGTAAACTTCATGTTTAACCCAACATGATTTGGGTATAAGGCTGTTTTTTTCAGTTTTATGTTAAAATCATTCTGCTGTAGATGTCTTTGTTTCAATGTTACAATAATATATGCTGTCATATAAATGCAAACGTGGTCAATGTTGTATATTTCATTACATCTGGGAGTTTTGCATGAAGTTTCTGCTTTGCATTTAACAAGTGTNTGTGTAAATANGTTCATGGCTGCTGTCTATCTCTTTACAATGCCTAATCTAATGTATTGCTTGGTCTGACCAAGAGCTGAAATTTGTCATGTAAACTCAGTTTCATACTGGTTCCATAGAACAGTATTTTATGGTAACAGTCGATTTTCTTTAGTGATAAGTTTATTTATCCCCAATTTAACAGAACTGATTTTAGATGAACTAAAATTTCAAATATGTATTTTGTATGTGAACAGTTGAAATATTAATGCAGGGGTCTCAAACTCAAATTGCTCACAACGCCAAATGAGGAATTACAAAGTAACCTGAGACCCACTTTATGATGAAGTGACCATTGATGTTGATGCAACTATGGCAGTACATGTACCCTATTGGAAACAGCTTTTACATCTTATTTCCTGCAAAGTGTATCGTGAGATATAGGCAAAATTTCTAGCCATCTCTACTTTCATTTGAAAGTAACTTTTTGACTAGCTGGCTGAGCAGTAAGCAGTTTATATGCCAGTGGATAAACTACATAACCTTAATGTTAATTATTTGAAAAAATAAAGAACATTGTAGGCCACACAAAATGCCCTCACCAACCACATGCAGACAGTGGTATGTGCTTGGGACCCCTGTATTAGGGTGTGCACCCTAATTTTGTTCTGGTGGCTTACTGAACTTATGATTATGTTAATGTGCATTTGGTATTTAATGGCGCCCTACTGCGCAGTAGTTTGGTAACAAGTGTTACATGTTAGCTAACTTTAGTGTTAAGAATGTGTCTGTAAACCTATGGTTCTGTCTTCAATGCAGTTGCAAAAAGTGTGTGTAACCCTGTGATTCCGCCAGCTTCAATGCCTTATACTACGTGCTGTTTTGTCTGTTTTTATCAACCTGCATTCCGCAGAGTGTGTGTGTTCATACTATGGACTTCATGTCTGCTCACAAACAATTAAATTAATATTAAATTCATTATACCTTTAACTGTGATGAATAAAACTTCTTCCTAGTAAAATTAATCACCACAATGTTCAGATCTGTTTTTTCTATTTAAGTTTGAGCAATAATTAAAAAACATTTACAATATGTGCCTTCCGGAATGTGTAGGGTGTAGTAGACATGTTATATCAAATTTGTTTGAACTGGTTTGTCCAATTATTTTTCAGATTACAATGTTGGTGCTAGCTATCTGCCAGAAAAAGTTCCGTTTTTTAGAGGTTGCATCTTGAAGGCTGTCTACAACTCGGTTGATATATTAGATCCTATTCATGGTATACCTGGTGAAAAAAGTGTTCATAATGTGGAGGCAGGTATTGCTTAGGTGTATGAAGTTTTGTTAATATCTTGTGTTGTAACACAAATATTACCTTAAATTTTTGTGTGCAAGGGTGCTCAAGGATATTTCATTGGCGTCGTGAACCAATCACATTTAGATCGAGCTCTGCATATTTGAAATTCGCTCGATGGACCAGGGAACCTGAGGGGTTTTTTGATGCTCATATTAAAACAAGAGCATCAAGTGGGATTATTTTGTTTAATGGTGGATGGGAAAGGTAAGCACCTCAGTATTTGAAAAAATCATCTCGGCGATTATAGTACTTGGTTTTCCAGATCAAATATGAGCAAACGTGTAGACTTAGAACAGATAGTACTATGTCTATTAAGAGATTTCAAATATTTGATAGCTTTGTCAATATGGTCTGGTAATACCTGTTGATTTCCACCAGGAAAGCCGAACACATCGCCAGTTGACATGCCAACGATACCACGATATGTTGCTGCAATCGGGTTTTGGTCGAAAAATTAGTGGTTGGCGTCAGTGTGGATGTTTATCAATTCTTAACCCAAAAATTCGGTTTTATCTTTTGTTGTATTGTGTCAAGAATGTTGTTGTGTGCTTCTGCAGAGATGAATTTATTGGCTTGGAGATATCTGGTGGGACGATACGCGGTTCTGTTAACAAAGGAGCGGGAATTATCGGTTTGCAGTCAACGAAAACAGTCAACGACGGAATGTGGCACAAAGTTAGGTGAGCTGCGATACTGTATCTAACTGAGCTGAAGTAACAGCTTGATTTTTGACTTTATGGAAGTTGGAGGATTTGAAAATTATCATCAGTTTTGATCAGCCTGATAGTCATGGATAAAGAAATGTCGTTTTGCAGTCATATTAAGAACTGGTTTTTGCCTGTAACAGTAAGAGCAAACGTATGCAACTGCAATTACTTCCTTTATTGCCTGGTAATCAGTTACGTATTCAGCTCAAATAACATGAGACTTGATTTTCTGTAACACGTAGCTTTCTTTCGTGCAAATCGACAAGTTAAAATTTTACTGTTCAAAAAGTTTATCTTTTTCATTTTTTATGATTATTGCTTAAGTTCATGTGTTTGGTTCAAAGCTTTGGCGTTGACCAGTTTTGGCTCATTTGCTTAAGGCAAGCCGTTTTCAGGTTTTCCTTTAGCCCATCAGCTTTGGAGATCAGAGTAGATAGAAACAGAACCAAAGTTTTTGTGGAGCAAGTTGAAACAGATACAAGTGAGTGGACCCTTATTAAAAATTTACCGTGGCAGTTCTACTGCAATTTTCTTGTTACAAGATTTTTCTTTAGTCACATCTTTTATTCATTATCAAAGATAACGCAGCCGGCATATATTTCATCTTTACGTAAAAGTCTTTCTCAACTGCAGCGTTTTGTCGCTGCGATTGATGCGTGCTTCATATCTACAGTAAAAAAGTATGAAAGAAATAGTGGACTGTAAAAGTTGTTACCAGTGAAGTCCACTCGCCTGTGATTGTTCCACGGGCATGTTTTGTGGTGGGTTATTGATTGTGGGTGAAAGTCCAGCCTTGCGCTATTTTTTTCTGACAGTTGTGCTTTTGTGAAAATAGTGTGCTTCCCATGGTTTAGATCGTTACTCTGCTCACAACGAACTCAACCTGAAAGGACCTTTGTTTGTTGGTGGTGTGGATGTCGCAACGCGCCTTGATCTGAATAAGTTGGCAACTGGATTGAAAGTCTCTTCATTTCCTGGATGTATAAAGCATGTCAAAGTTAACTTCAAGTAAGCGAGCTCTCTGTGCCAAATGCCATGTACTGTCATAAACATAACTTTTCTGAGCTATTATTTCCGCTTTACTTATTCTGTCTTCTTCGCTTGCAAGTGGCAGCCATGACGTTTTCAGAAGCAATGTTACGTCTAACAAGCCTAAAGAGAAAAAGCGTCGAGTTTCTCTGAAAGTAATTTCTAGACTTATTTTTAAAAGTAATTTCTAGACTAGCTTAGTTTTATCTTCTGTTGTGTGTTGCAATTTTGTCACTAGCTTAATATACTATTCTTCAGACGCAAAACAGTCAAAGACATTCTCGCTTCACACGACGTCGAGGTTGGGTGCAAGAAAGTTGACCCCTGGGATCCGGACTCTTTTCCGCCCGCATCTTCGCAGTTTTTGCCGACGTTCGTCATTGTTCCGCAAAAAACGCCCAAGCCCCCCAACAAAACCTCCGAGTTTTTAAATGCACTTGATCAAGTCCTTAACAAGGTACGTGGTGACGTGGTATCTTGAGCTTTTATCGAAGCATTTAAAAAGGTTGTTTCAGGTTCAGTGTTTTTCTGGAAGCACCATAAAACAGTGCTCCAGGCGTGTCTGTTTGTGTACTGTAAACTATCGAATAAATTAACACGACAGTTTTTCAGCAGTGGTACTGCGCTAACTGCAGCCCATGTTGCAGCATCCGTTGATTAAACGCCTTTCTCGACGATATTGGCTTCGTAAATACGTGAAATCGGCAACAGATACTGTTGTCTTGCCTTGGAAGCCGCCGCATACGTACTGGCGCTTCCTGCTTATGATCGGCGCACACTTTGGACTTGAGCAAAAGTCGGTCACGGAATTACTTCTTCGTTTCAGGTTTCACGAACTTTTGATCAGAGGGTTTGTTATACGTTGCGCTTTTCCGAGCTGACGGTTGCCGAAGGACAGTCCGCAAATATTTCCGATAGTAACTTGGATGTTGTTTGGATGCCTGAGCAAAATCAAAGGAAACTGCGCAACGACAACGCGCTGTCGTTTTTCACATTGAAGCTTGTGTCGCTGCCGAAGCACGGGAGTCTAACAAGAATGGGGAAGGCTGTGAATGTCGGGGATACTTACGCTTTTCAACAATTGAAAAAGAACAATCTTCTCTATTCGCACGATGGTTCTGAATCTGCTGCAGACCAGATTGTTTTTCTCGTCGGAACCGAAGGCCTGGATTCTTTCATCCGGTCCACGGTGGGTGCTACATTTTTGCCGTTTGTTGTGCTGTTGACATTCAAGCAGAACTACCAAACTTTATGAATAATCAGGTTTTAGTTGTTACTCAACAAGTAAAGTAGGGTTTTCAGAATTTTCTGTAGCGCTTTGCCAAATTAACCTATGAACCAGGGGTCAGCAGCCATTTTGAAACAGGGAGCTACTTTTTGGGTACTGATTATATTGCCAAAAACTACCAGTTTAATACACACTTCAGAAATAAAAAATATGCTCAATTTTGTTTTGAGTATTAATAAAATCAATGATATTCATCTGTGTGAAGAGACTGATCATGTTAATACTATTTTATAACAGGCTCGCGGTGACCATATTAGTGACCCCTGACCTAAACGACCCAACTTGTAATTCAGGCGAAACACACGACGCTAATTCTCCATTCACGTTTCTTCTCAAGCGCCGAATCAAGTTTCGCTTTCTCTCAGTAGAAGCTGTTAATTTTTGGCGTTGACTGATCGTGTTTTCATGTGCTGTGCTTTCACAATCGTCGTATTGCCATCTCAAGCCCGGAACTTTGCAGGACCGCAAGCATTACACGCTGTGCAACCACGACCGTCAAGCGGTCAGCAATTCTACCGAGTACACGATGAACATCTCAGTGACTTTGACCGACGACCCACCGCTCCTTGCCATACCTTTTCATTACATTTTCGAACCCATAAGGAACGCGCGCACCCCCCTCCCGTCTGACGTGATCCAAGCGAAAGACAGCGACAGCGCCGATTCCGAAATAATTTTTCACGTTCTTGGCATTCCTTCCGGCACCTACATAGAAAAAGCGACCTCCCCAGGCAGACCAGTGCGAACGTTCAGCCAAGAGGAACTCAACCGCGGAACCGTGAACTTCGTGCACGCGGGAGGTCCGTTCAGAACGCGGCTTCTTCTGCAAGTTGACAACGACATGGAGCTGCGCACAATGCAAACTTCTCCGGCCGTTTTGCGAGTGTCGGCACAAGCTCTTTCCATGACAGGTATAACGTGAGATTGGGTTTGGCTTATGCCGCTTTGAACAATGGGCTTTGCGTTTCGCCAATGAAGATACTGTTAAGAAATCTGACATGCATATAAAAGACGGTGAGCGACCATAACAACAATTCTCTTCTTGTTCAAGTCTGACTTGGGTAAACTACGTCAGCTGTGCGTTATAGGTTGGGTTGGTGCTCGTGTCGTGATAAAAGTGCGTCTTAATCTATTTGAATAAGATGTCAGGACTGACGATGCGTAGTGGTACGTGAAATCGATCTCCTATTAAAAATCTGCGATTGATTCCTTGCTTGTTTCACCTGCGGAGTGAAGTTACTTGATAAGTGCGTCTCGTATTACTCTTTCCTACCATAGTGTTAAAGGCCTGTCTATGTCCTTGGGTAGGTTTCTGACTCAACTTGACGTTTACTGAGATAGTTGCTCTTCTTCAGTCGTCAACAACACTGGCCTCACGGTTGTCGAAGACGAGTCGGGCATCTTGACAGAAGATACTCTTTCCGTCTCATCCAACGCCGGATCATCGCTTATAGACATAAAATATCAAACCATCGAAGGCCCTGGGTTTGGTGAAATTCAGGTATCGTGTTTTTTTCCTGCACGTTTTTGTTTGAAACACAATTTTCTGTGATTATCCAGTTTCTGGTCTGAAAATCGTTCAGCGTGAACGGAAAACGCTCTGAGAATAAGTACAGCGCACTTGCTTATGTTTGCCAGCCGTCAATTTTCGTGTTCGTTATGCACTACAGAATTGTTTGAACTCCGGATTGTACTTTTTCTTCCTGGCAACAAAAAGCCGTCGCAGCTGTGGTGAATTCAAAGCTTTAACCTGCGGTTCAGGTTCTTTTTGGACATAAAGAAAACACAGAAACCTGGCTTGGCGCATCAGCGTTTTTCGAGTCTCAAGTGATGAAGCGAAGGGTTCGTTATTTAAATACCGGTGCTCCGAAGAACTCCTCAGATCTCTTTCACGACATGTTAGTTGCTGCTTTAACGATACTTTTGTTATTTTTAAAATGAATTTTCTGAATCCTTCACGCTGTGTGGACTGAAGTTGATCACAAATGTAAACATTTCAGTTTCAGTCGCGTTCCGACATGTTTACGGCTATAAAGCTCTTGTGTATATATATAAAGTGCCAATATCTTTAATCCGTTTATTCCTTCCATTGGAGAAGATAAAGTTTGCGCGCATTACTTTTCGGATAATTGTTTGCGATTTCGTCTGATGATTAGATGGATCGTTGGTGCAAGCGAGGCATCCGCCTGCACGCGAAAGAGTTGCGAAATTTTTGTAGTTGCAGACTGTTTTCTACTTCTCAGTCTGTCCGTTTACATTTGAAAGTCCCAGCATGAAGTTGGTGATGAGAGATAGCCGCGCGTGTAAATGCAAATCCTGCTATGCATTGATGAGCTCGTTACTCACCGGTATGGCGTGCTTACATTCGCCACTGTGATCACGGTTCGTGGCAGGTTTCCCTTCGTCCTGGNCGGTGCTGGAGTCGAAAGCGAACTTCACATTTTCAACATCAGCGTCCTGCGCGTCACCGTGACCGTCCGCGCTTCTTCGATTCAGCTTCGCGACGGCAGGTCGAGCGTCTCGTTGACGCGTGGATTGCTGAACGCCGACGTTTCGGGTCTTGACGAAGTCGCGAACGACGAAGTGCAGTTTTTTGTGACTGAGCGTCTCAGGCACGGTACTCTTTCCTACAGGTGGGCACACGTGGACTTGACCTGGCGATCTCGGTTGGCACCTAATTTTCAGCACGGTTGACAGCTCTTCGTTTCAAATCGACATTACATTTTCGAAATGCCTTCTTGCATGGCGTTGGTTAGTTTTCTCACGATAAATCAAAGTGATGTGTTGAAGGTGATGAGTACATCGTTGTCGCCTTGTTTTTAATAGACGGCCGCCACTTTTTTTCAAATACCTTATTTTAACGTGTGTGTTAAGAGCGTTGCCCTGTACACTTTTAAGGGGCCGTTTTTTTTGCTGATTTGCGCTGTGACTGATTTTTTATGCATTCAGCGACACAGGCGCTGAGATAGTCGAAGACGATTTCTTCACTTTGGCGGAAGTCGAGAAAGGGTTGTTGCAGCTGGCAATCGACGTTGCGAGCGTCGATCCCAACTTGGAAGAACTCTGTGATCACGTGACAATTTATGCAGTGGTCCGCGGGAAATACCGGTCGCGGCAGAAACGTATCGATGTGACGTACGTCCCTGATGCCACCACAGTGAAGGTAGAGGTGTTTTAATCTCCAAGTGAAGTTGTTGTGTAGCTGTAGATACTTTAACGCACTTTCATAATGAAAAGAATTGGTCGTTTAAAAATTAATGGTTCAGAGTTTCGGCTTTTGAAAGGCCACGTCTCACGTGGTGCTGTTCGTGTACACTGTATTGCTGCGTGCTTGTGCGTGCGCACAAAAACAAACAAAAACTTGCTGGTGTTTCCTTTAATATTCTCCACTTATGCCAGAGTTTTAGCGTTGTTGAGTTATTTATCTATCTCTACGGCGTTTTTTTTGTGGTAAATGTGGAGGTAGAAATCGTAGCTATTCCGCGTATCTTACTTTGGTGCAATGAGTGTGGCTCACTTGGGTTTTGATGGCCTGACCTAAGAGGTCGTTCTTTGTTTCATGTCATTCATTTATGGAATTCCAACAAAAATCTGGTGTTCTAAGTCATCTCCTCTGATGTGCTTCGTTCTTCGCAGATAACCTCCGTGACCCTTGACCTGGATGAAGGTCAGGAGCGGCGGATATCCCCGGACCACCTGTTCGCCGAGACTTTGCTTCATCGTCGCTTCGCGTTCGAGGTAAGTGCCTTTTAACGCGAGCTCGCTTTGAAGTGGCACAGAGCACGCTGGTCCAGCCTGCTCTGAAACCTCTGTGCGAAATTGCCACAGTCACGTTATCCGATCTCGACGATTGTTGCCATTCTGTTATGTTTTACTGTCGTGCAGTGCTCGAACGACAAATGCTTTTTGTAAAAGTGCGTCTCAGTTTTTAGCGATTGTTTCGGATTTTTTTCCGGCCTGTTGTGCTTTGGTTCATTTACATCTGCCTCTGCCACTTAAGGCCAGGAAAGCCGAAGCACTTGGCTTCAAGTTATTCTCGCTCGTCTGTTTCAAAGACAATAGTTGACTCACTGTGGTCTGTCAGATGCTAGTCAGAAGTTTGCTGACTTTTCAGAATGCGGTGTTGATTCCTCGCTAATGCCCGTACTGCAGTGAGATATCTTGCGTGGCCTTCTCTTTTGTTTGCAGATAACCAAACCACCCGAGCACGGAGTATTAATCCTGCTCAATCCTGACACCGACGCAGCGGCCGGCTCGATGGGAGGTAATACTACTTTCTTTACGACGAGGGACATCGACAATGGCAAGCTCCACTACAAGTAAGGTTCTGCTTGAGCTACGGTCTCTGTTTCCTTTCGCTCAGGTCGGCGCAATAACACGCGGGGACATTTTTAAACGATGACGCAACAATTCGGTCATTGTCGCGTTGATGGAAGAATTTCTCGCGGCGAACGCTCGCCAAAGTCTGGTTTCCCCTGTGTGGCAACAACTCTGCGATTGACTGGAGTTACTTGGGTTTTGTACATCAAGCGTCAATGTCGCAATACCGTGAAGGCTTGGGGCTTGCGAGTATGGCAGCTAGCGGAATGCTCGTTATTCTGCGCAGCTTGGTCGAGATGATGTGCGCTGAAGCCCCGTGTTGGTGAGGCAGCGATGAGGTGCTGTGATATTGATATGCTGGTCGGTGCTGCGCTGATGGGTTTCATGATTATTAGATTAGCATCGCGTTTAACGGTAATCACTCCCGTGCACCACACAAATCGATTTGATCCGCTGATCATCATGAACTTCGCGTCGACTCAGTGAAGAGTAAACTTTGTATTTGCTTATATTTTTAATTGCGTAACACCTCTTGATAAATGTTATAAACGTTTCTGTTGTCCTGCGAAACCTGCATGCAGTTTTAGACATTCAAATGTTTGCGTTGATATTCAGATATTAATCTTTATATATTTTCACATGGCCAAAGTGACCGTTGTTTCGGTATTACCTTAAAAACCATATGAAATGATACACAAAACAGAGTAAATGCAAACTATCGGAACCAGGGTTCCTGCCACTTTGGTTGAGCTGAGAGCGTCATCAAAGCCTGGTTGAAAAATTGACGTAGGCGTGTTTACACAACATGCGTGTGTTGTTGTGCGCAGCCTAAAGTGCGTTTGCCGAGTCCACCATCAACTTCGGCGCAAATTAGGTGCAGACGACCAGCTCACCAAATTGCTTACATCTCTGCTGCGTTAATCCGCCGCAAGCAGAGAGTTGCGATGATGTGCACAGTCAGGCTTATTAGCAGAATGCTCATTTGGTTCGTTGATTGCTCATTTAAGATGTTATATTTTCAGCCCTTGTCATCTTGCCAACCCTTATCGATGTGCTATGATATAATATTATTTGCATTATTGGTTGGTGCGTTGTTGTTTCGTACACAACTTTGTAAGATGTTTCTCGCTTCCTAATGTATTTTGGCAAATGTCTTTTGAAAAACCTTACAACAAACATAACCACCAACGCAGTGGATATCAACGACATAGTTCAAACGTTTCGATAAGAAGCTTCAGCATTATCAGTGAGGTCGAAACGCAAATGTTTTTTAGCGTACCCTTCGTGCAGCACTCAATAGTGTACGTGTTTTCACTGAAAACAGACACGACGACAGCGAATCGACAACCGACTATTTCAACTTCACCGCCACACCTGTGCTTGATGGCGAGCTTCCCGACAAAGTAGCAAAGCTCAGTAACGTGTCAGCTCGCGGTACTTTTACGGTCTCGGTCTCTCTGGGTAAGCTGAGTTACTTATTATCAAGCTATGCGTGAAAAAAGAAGCTTACATTTTGTGCTTGTGAAATCATTCAGAGCTTTGTACATAAAAGAGAAACGTGAAAGTTTTTTTCGTTTGTATCAAGCGCGGCGTGATAAAATTTCGAGGCACACCACCAATTATACGGACTGGAGTTCTCGCATGTTGCTCTGCAACGTTCCTGAACTGCGAAACACCGTTAATTAAAGTTGCTGTGTAGTTTTTCATGTCGCATTTTCGCCGACAACTGACGAGTGCGCGTGAGGCTTGAAAAACATCAAGCGTTGCAGCTTTTTAGCTTTTGGTTTCGTACTCAACAATAAGTGAATCTTGCATCGACAACGGCACGCTAGGAACGTCACTAAAACACTAGACTGTTGAATTCTGAGACGTACTGCTTCGTGGACGACTTATTCTGTTAACTCCGTGCCGCTTGTGCAAGGAATTAATGTGGCGATCAATGCTCGCGTGGCATGGCAGACAATCGTCAGTGTTCGCTGCTGTGTGGTTCAAGAGGAATTGTTCAACGGTTCCACACAAATTAACAGAATCTTCCAAAAAAATGTCGCAAATACCGTTAAAAGTCCCTCATTTCACGGCATTTTGCCAAAGTGTGTAGGATTCCCTACTGTGTTGGCGCGCGTGGATTGTATTTGAGATGTTTATCGCTTATGTTCGGTCTTTGTGACAAAATCTAAGCAACAAGCATTGGCATTGTTTGAACTAATGTTCCCATTTTAACAGTGAACGACAACTCTCCAATCAGAGTGGTGGATCGACTTTTCAGGGTCGTGCGTCATCGATCCAGGCTGCTGACCCGAGATGACCTCTGGTATCATGACCTGGATTCTAACCAAGATGACCTTGACCTCGTTTATGTTAGACGCGGTATAACCAACGGCGACATCATCAATGCCACAAGCAAACGTCACGAGCCAGTATGTTTAACCGCCTTGATGATTGTATGCAGACCAAGTTGCCCGTCGCACATTTTTTGGTATCGAATCAACTGTTTTGAATATGCCGTGTATTATCTTCTGCGTAAAGACAGTCTGCAAACATTGCTTTGCAAGAACCGAAACTCTTGTTTCCTGTAGTTTGTCTGTGAATGGTCTGATTTCCATTAATCTTGTGTCGTGTTACGTATGTAATTGAAATTGACCGGAAACCCTGATAACTGAATTTATTTGATTGTAAAATATGATGTTCTGAGAAAAAACAACCTACAGTTCCATTTCACTTGTTTTCTTGGTAAGAAAATAGTTTCGTCTGTTTTTTTCAGTTTCTTGATTAGTGTCATGAAATACTGTAGGAAGTCATGAAAACCTGGGCTAAGAAACTTTGCATGATCTTTAAAATTTAAACCATCCACATTAAGACCTTCGCGTTCGCCGAATGCTGCGCGGCTTTTGTAAGTGCATTTTCCTGCTCAAATGAAAGTCGATACATGACCCTTCTCACACGGATTTAAACAGGTTTGCAGCCATATTTCCAAACAATTTGCACTTTTGATGCTCTTACTTAGGCAAGAATAATTTGTGGCTGCAGCGCTCACTTACCATAAGCTGCGAACGTTGACCATAAAATGTGTTTGTCTCAGATTTTCGAATTCACTCAGCGTGACATCGATTCGAACTCAGTGCTGTTCCGTCACCGCAAGGGAGNCTTCGGCCGCTTCGTCTTCTGGGTCAGAGACGGCAAACATGTCGTACCAGGTAATNTGTGGCCTGGATCATATCGCTTTCTACCTGTGCTCGAATACATCGCGTTGAAAGCCACGTCCACCCGCTTAAGCTTACTAGTTGTTAACAATAGTTATCGGGCGTTATGTTGCCGCACATCCACAGGCCTTTTCACCATTCAAGCGTCAGAACCGTATATCAGACGAAAGAATGTCTCGTCATTCCTACTGGTCAAGAAAAACTCTAGCGCTGCAATTGGTGTCGAACAGCTCCAATACGAAACAAACGCAAGAGGACTTCGAAGCGATATCAAGTTCAGGTAGATTGATCACCAGTTGGCTTTGAGAGATTCGCAGTGTCCCACGTTCGTGGTTTAAGAACGTGCCTGTTCGGCTGAAGCAAATTAGAGCTGGGTGTTGTGAAATCAGTGTGCATCACTCGATACGGAATAAAAACACATATGGGCTTTTGACAGATGCGAATCAGCGTTTTCGTGTGCGACACCTAGAATTGTTTTTCTGGCACGCTTTGGCGTTTGACGTGGTTAAGTGGGAAGGAGACTTGCAATACGTTGGCCCCACTTTTGTGCAACTTACTTTTGCTTAACTGAACTAAAGTTCACTTGTTGATCAACTTGCTTCGCCAGAAACACGTGTGTTTATTCGCATTTAAACTTGCCAGTCCCTGATTATGCTGTGGATATTTAAGTTGCATTGATTGTAAAAGAATTGTGCGTTTTCCTGTCAGTTGGGGCGTGTTATGACGTTCGTTTCTTATTTTAGTGTGTTGGAACCACCACTGCACGGACAACTCCTTGTGGCTGCGAATCGAACCCGTACTCTTCAGTTCACTCAGTTGGATATCGACGAAGACCGACTCACGTACCAGCACGATGGATCCAATTCGNTGAATGACAGCATTCGCTTCACTGCTGAAGCCGGATCCGTGTCTGCATCGGGCGTTGTGAGATTTTAGTTTTTTTTTTCTGTAATAGCCCGTTTTAGTACCGCTTATTCTCTTTGACCGCTAGTGGCAAGCCGAGTCCTGAGCCTACCTGAGGCTCAGTTCTAGTTGGGTTGTACCGTGCAGCATAGCAGCTAATGCACAACATAGCTGATACGCTTCGACATTATTCTATCAATACTTCTGTTTCCATTTTTATAATACCCTGGAAGTGTCACGCCGGTGAAATCCGCTTCACTTTATCTTATCATGTTTTTGTCACTTTCATTAACCGATTTTTTGCGGCATCTCGATTGTCTTCATTTCGTGATTGTGCTTGATATGAAATAGCTCCAGATGGTTCGGATAGACCCGTTTTTGATTTTGTAATAAATNTAAATTTTGTTTTTTTTTTAATATTTGCAAATTCACTTTTATTGCGTGATGTGNAGATCTACTACCAGCTGCTGCGATGACGTGCACAGATGTTTGTATTTTTGTTCCGTTTTTTTTGTGCATAACACACACGGCACTTTGGTACCAATTATCAGTTTGTTTCAACGTCACTTCCATGCTGCCCAAAGCACAAGCGTTAGCTCTGCTCACGGCTGTCGCTTCAGTCTCTAAACGGATTGTGATCACTCAAAACGCGACCAACTTTTGACATAACCTCCATTTAACTGAGAAGTGCAGTGTTTCTTTGCGCAGCTGCATGTGTTGAGTTAATGTACTCGGGCCTCGCAGCTGAAGGTCCGGATTTATTTGGCGAGTCAACAACAACCTCCCGTCCTGAAGCGCAACAGAGCGATCGTGGTCAACCAATCAGCGTCCGCAGTCATCCGACGAAGTGATCTGCGCGTCTCGCATCCTGACGTGCGACCCAGAAACTTGGCTTTTGTCGTAACATCGTCGCCTGCCGTCGGTATCTTAACTGTCGATT
>JGI24022J15233_10001285_pt1 | contig 20374 bp, 13 predicted proteins | sample Ectturendosymbi2_FD_15233 | JGI IMG/M metagenome (IMG submission 15233) | reverse complement strand
ATTTTTGGTTGGCCCCCTCTCGCCCCCCCCCAGTTTTTTGCTTGATTTTACGTTCAAGTTCGTTTGACAAATAGGCTACAGCAGATAACTTTCAGCTAGCAAAATTTTAATAGAAGCCCTCTTGCCTGCATTCAATATTTCCCAAATGCATGATAAGCTGGGATGTTGGTTTTGACGGCTGGATGATGGGAGATGTTAATGACAACACACAGTAGTGGTTGCTTGGATCTTGCGTGAAATATTGCCAGACCGCGCTCGTGGTGGTGGAAGGTTCAGCTCGAAGCTAATAAACGGTCGTAGAGATGGAAAGATCGTGCATTCTATCGTGCATTTCAGTGTGAGGTAGAACTGGATTATATTGCTGTCAGTAGATTGTTGCTTGTCCTAGTAGAAAAATGTTTGCGACAGCATTAAGAATTAGGGTCAGTTAATTTATCCGAATTTATCCTGACTGTAGGCTTGCGTTCTGCTGCCTTGTGCATATGACTTCGAAGCATCTAACGCAACCGGTTCGTGACCAGTTTTAGGTCAACCCACACATGTCCTGCAACCTCATAAAACTTTCTAATGCCTTTTTGTAATGGTTTAGGACAGGCCCGTAACCAGGGGGGAAAATCCCCCCTAGAAAGATTTTCGCCCCCTCTGGAAAAATATGTTGGACATTGTTTAAAAGTATTAGACATTGTTTAAAAGATTTGGACCACTCTCAGAAAACACTTCGCCCCCCTGGTATCCCAACCTGGTTACGGGCCTGGTTTTAGCAGCAGGCCCGTAAGTTGGGGGAAGAAGCCCCACTAAAACTTTTTTCGCCTCCCTTGAAAAATGTGTTGGACATAGTTTAGGACTATTGGACATAATTAAAAAAATTTTGACACCTTCACAAAACCTTTCGCCCCTCCTAGCGTCCCAAGCTGATTACGGGCCTGTTTGGGAACAATTCTTTCCGGCATATCAGCTCTTTGTTTGACCCGAAAGGTCAAACATTTCTATCAGAAGAAAACTTGATGGAATTCGCAAATGCATATTGAATTTGCTAAAATGATTTGAAACACTTCTGGCAAAGAATTCGCTTCGGAAAGAGTCGCAGCTGCCCACATCGCTCGAACAAATTATTTCATTTATAGCTCCTTTCATAGCTGCATTTGATTGTTTGTACAAGTTGTTACTATTAGCTGCAAGTAACTCTTCCCGTCACCAGCGCTTCATGCTAGAGAAGTTTTTCAAAAATGAAATGAGTGAAAACATTTCTCAGAAATTCCATGACCAGGGAAAAATTGATAGCAATGCTCTACTTTCAATTGCAAAGTTACGAGCTGAAAAATAGATTTAGGTTGTTTCGTTGATGAATTTGACAATCGACATAGTAGGATTATGTTACACTGAGTTGATGTTGACATGAAATTCTGACGTATATTGTGCAAGGATTTCTGTGAGAATCATATCGCTCATTGTCTATTTGTCTAATCGTTTCTTTTGGTTTATTTGATGTAGTGCGTGTTTCACTTATGACAAGATAGTCATAAATTAGTAGTTCTCAACCTTTTTTGGCCCATGGACCATTTTTAAAGTATCCGAAGGGCCACTTTACTATGCTGATGTTGACACCTCATGAACAACTGGTCGAAATTGTATTGCACATAGGTCAGTGAACATTTTATCAAAGATTTATAGAACTCTCTGTCGATAGATGACCACCTGGACCCCATCGAGAATCACTGCCAAAAATTAACGCAAGGTTTGAAAGTCAGCTTTTGAGGATCAATCAGAGGAAAATTCAGAGTGAAAATCAAAATGAATGACTTTGTTGGGTATATTCTGCAGAGCAAGCTTTATGCCTACTGTTACATCTTGCTATCAGGTACACGCCCAAAACGCCGATACACACACACCTATCTGCGGCGCGGCTTTGCTAGTTTAGGTGCCACTGGTCGACTGGTGCCGAAACGTCGCTGTTGGTAACTGCATAGTGCATTGAAATGTCCTTACTCTACCCACGCTGCACATGGTATTACACTTGTGGTAGTAGTTGCATACCATTGTTATTATCACATTGCAAAGTGTTTGTAAGCTACCACAAAAACGGATTAGTTAGTGTCACTAATCTGTTATCAGATGGTTGGTTTATTAAAAAAAACTTGCTTTGCAGTAAGAAAAGTTTGACAAAATAGTTGGCTATCACCAGTCTACTTGTCTCTGTGTCAGGATGGCATTCGTCGTTGGGACCATTTCGCTTTCTTGTGAATTGTTGTCACTTTCGTGCAGCTGTTTTCGTCCATGTGGGGCCGGCACAATTTCACACAGCAGGCCTGCACAACATGCGGCCCGTGAGAGCTTTCTCAATTGAAGAAAATGTTGCAAAAGCTCAACTCGAATAAGTAATTGTTGTTCCAGGAATTCTTCCATACTAGAACTGAATCCCCACATCAAAATGAAATACACTTTTGCGCCCCGCGGAAAAAATTTATGTCGATAATTTGGCTCTTCGAGCTTTCTGAGTTGTGCAGGCGTGGTGTACAGGAAATGGTGTTTCGTATTACATGTATAGAGTGTAGTGCTGTGGAAGTTGCATGCTTAGCACAGAATATTCGACACAGCAGTGCAAGTGTGCGATTGCCTCTAGTGGTGCTTAGGTGTCTCTATTGAACAATATCATTAGGTCATACTTAACGATATTCAGGCCCGTAGCCACGGGAGGGGTTTTGGTGGGCTTAGCACCCGCATACAAAGCTATAAGCCTCCCTAAATTGAAATATGAAGCACTGTAAATCTGTGCAGTTTTTGCCAATTTTTAGAATGTCAAGTACCTCTGCCCAAACGTAAAGCTCGCCTATTGAAGACTCTCTGTCAAAGGTTCTGACCATAGTCACAAGCCTATGCTAGGTTTGATAGCTTTAAATCATAGCAAATTAATCTTCATTACAGCGGAAAGTCACCATTGATGTTGGCCCCACTACTTTTTTCTTTGGCCCCGCAGTGGCCCCCCAAAATCTAGAATCGCCACTGCGGACAACCCCGCAAGATTCCGCATTTGCATCCCCGACACCGGAGCCCCCCGAAGTGACCCTCCCAAGAAGAGCCTGGGTCCGGCTTAACCGCCTCCGCACCGGTGTCGGGCGTTTCTCCTGCTGCTTGTACGAATGAGGTATGGCCTCCTCTGCGGTCTGTGAGTGTGGCGCAGAACAAACCGTCGGCCATGTTATCATCCAGTGTCAAATCCATCGACCTCCCCATGGACTGCACGTCTCGACGGTTCTGGACGATGATACAATCGAATGGATGCCCAACACCTTCCCGGAGATCTAGTGCGGCCAAGCAGTGGTTAGAACAACTGGCTCAAAACATGAAGAAGAACAGATATATTTAACAAGCATAAAATTATTTCTGAAAATAATATTAACTCACTGATATATGTACAAATATTTGGAAATAAATAGTATACAAATTTATTTTACCTTTCTATTGCTAACCTTAAATGTACCTCTTCAGATAGACAAATGTACCCCTAGGGGTACATGTACCCCAGGTTGGGAATCCCCGACGTAGACTGTGGAGTGTCATAGGTTGACCGAAAATGAATCCAAATTTTATCATATGATGAAAAATGCAACCAACTATACATGTACGTACTCTCCACAGTGGGGGCATGCAAGGAATCGATGAGCAAATTTTTAATAGCAAATCGATTTTACGTAAAATGACGCATCCTCAGTCGTTATTTACATAGAATCTCATAACGAATACATGGTCTTTTATTTTATACATGAAACATGCATGATCTTTTTATTTTAATACGCAAATCCAAACACACGTTAGGGCAACAAAATTCTGACGTGGGCCAAATTAAACATCACTGCGGTCATATGTGGCACACCTGCCACAGGTTCACAACCTTGCTTTAGTCGGTCATTCTATTTCTTGCGCCCGTGAAAAAAGATGGCATGTGATGCCCAGCTGTAGAGCTCAAGGCGGAACTGTTTTCATTTCTCTACAGAAATTAGAGCCGCACTATGGAATTTGAAACGGGTGTATTTGCGTTCATCGGTTGGAGCTTATACTGACAGCTAAGTTATGTTGCTGAAGCGTCAGTGACACAAATTACGTTCAAATGATGCTTAAAGTATTTTTTAAATGTAGCGAAATTCCCTTTGGATGCCAATTATCCCATGCAAATAATCGAAAGCTATTTAACAGTTTTATCGCTTATAGTTTTGCTCGCAATCCCATGTTAATGTGCGTAATTATATTCGCAGTTGACGGTTCTGATTGATCTGCTAATAATACACCGTTGACCTCTTTTCATTAGACTTATTCCGAGTAATTCAAGCTGCTCGAAGGACAGGTCACTGGGAATGATCTTCAGTAAATTGAGAACAATGCGTAACGACCTTCTTATACTCTTCAAGCTCTAGTTACGGTTGTACCTAAGTGAATAAACTTGTAGCAGTAAAACAACGGTATTTGTTTCTGCTAGTTAGCTCTCGAGCAGGTTTAACAATACAATCAAATTTTAGAACCAGACGAAATCAGCATAGAGCAATGTACCGTGAAACTACTGTACGACACCATGATGGTTGTGACTTCAAAATAGCCAAAATGGAAGGGGCTATAAACGCCACTGCGCAAGCGTCGCTGATCCGACGCTCAGCGCGGTTGTGAGAGCAAAACTGAAGAACAAGTACAAGGTTTAACTTTTTCTCGTATATAAGCGAGCGCCCCGAAGATCTATGTTCGGCTGTTCGCTGGATGTGCATCTACACCTGTGCGGACCTTTAAAGGGTTTAATTATCTCTGTCTCTGGACTTTGGCTTTCGCCAATGTATATTTAATTGTTATTTATTTTTTCATTTAATGTCTTTTCACCCACACTCAACGAAGTACTGTACAACCCAGGCGCGTCTGGTTCTAACAAACAACACAAGCTCAGATGACGCTAACAAGCTATGTTTGATACTTGGTACAGCTATATGTCGCTCTAGTAAGGTACAAGCAGACCAATTTGTAAACATCTTTCTTAAACTTGTTTAAGAAAGATGGGATATGGAATATGTAGAATAGCAAACACCAATGTACTTAGAAACGATGCAGATTCAAAGACGAGAGTTGCACTGGCGCCGTAGATTCAAACACAATATCCGTTTCAGTTCACTGAACCGAACAACGCGCAGCGGCTTCACGATCGACCGCCCCACAGAGAGTCATCCTCCAGCAGTGACGAGGCGATTTCCTGCTTTTCTTTGTTTTCTACCGAGTCTGAGAAACAGTGGCAACGTCAGATCATTGATGTACATTTTTAATGCTTAACTATGCACCAAGTTTTCAGCGTTAACTGCGTAAAAACTTCAATTTTTCAAAGCGGAGAACTTTTCCTTGCTGTGTTGAACTCTTTCACGACTAAAAAATGGAAGTTCCCAAATTACAACGCATGGTGTAATATTTTAAGGAAAAATAAAGGTTCTACAAGTTCGTGAAAGACTTCAGCAAACGCGAAAGCAGTAGCGTAGCCAGCCCAAAAATATTTTGACTTGAAGCGAACACCAGTCTTTGGTTTGGGACACCGCCTCTCAAAACGTAAAACAAGATATGCTAGAAATTTTGGGGAGGCACGGTCCCCCTGACTACAACTATGCGCGATCGATTAGTGGCCATTTCATAATGCAATACTTGTGGGATTCTCATGCTAAAGAAAGATATTGCATAGAACGTTACAGGACCGCTAAAACACACTCATAAATGTTTGCGAAAGAGAAAAACTACACCTATTATCAGTTTAAGAGAGCGTAAGAACGGACTCTTTCGTTAGTGCTTTCTAACGTGGAAAAGCACTGAAACGACGGAGTATTTCTCCCAAAAAAGATAGGAAGAAGAGTACTCACCGGTCTTCTGTTTCGCTCCTTGTTTTGGTGGCTGTCTTTTCGGCGGCTTCTTCGTTGAAATGCGATCGGGTGTAAAGAATAATTCATCAAGCGCCGTGTGTTTAACGTCATCTTCATCACTATTTTTACGACTGTTGTCCCCTGGAGTGACAACTGGAATTGCTGGATCACATTTATCACTTTTCCAACCAGTTTTATGCCTAGTTGCATCCGAAACGTCGTCAGCAACTAAATCTGGAGTATCCAACAAGGAATCTGGCGATTCGCTAACTTTTTCTTTAATCTCTCCGACATCATGGCGATCAGTAACTGCCTCGTTCTTTCCCTCCTCTGAATCCCGGAAATCTGCATGAACACGTTTTTCGAGACGAAGCGCAGCGCCAGAACGCAGGTGAGGTTTGCCGGTTGCAACTCGGCGCGTACGGTAATTTTTTGGTGGTGCTGCTTCGTCGATCTGTATGTCATCGTCATCGATGCATGACTGTCTTGCGTCGGACTTTGCTCTCCGCGAACCGTGCTGTTTTCTAGTGCGTTTTTCGGACCTACGACGCAATTTGTACTTGCTGGGCGAAACCGTTTTTGTTTTGGAGATTTCCTGACAGGCTCGCGCTGAAATTGGCAAGTCAGTGTTTGCTGGATGGGTTGGTGGTGTGACAGTTCCAGCTGCACCAACTTCGCCAGCAGACGTTTCAGGCAGCGCCGCAACTCTCCTCTGCAACTCAAAGCCGCAAGGATGCTCTGAATCTTTGGGGCTCAGGCTTGCGACAATGGTCCTCCACACCTGCAGTGGAGTTTCCAAGTCATCGCTCTCATCGCTTACAAGGTCGGCTTCCACTTCCGACCTGGTTGCGATAAAACTCGGTCCAGCAACGGCAGACATCATATTCTTTCAACCTGAGAAATGTAAAACAGTGTAGTTGGGCAGACAGAGCGCTAAAATTTATCTTTCTTTAATTAAACTATGAGTTCTGTGAAATCGAGTGACGAAACAAGGTCGCGAGATGGGCACCGCATAACCAATACCTATGTAATGGTTGAAATAAAATAGACTTTCTCAACATGTGGTAAACACGGTTCTACGCCTCACTTCAAACCACAAGAACTTCCGCGCGGGTTGAACCGAAGTATTTCGCTTTGCCAAAGTTGCCCATGCAAAACAGGTAACAGGCTGTCGGTGCTTTCTTTCAAAAACGAGTTCTAATCAGATCAAATTCAACACGTACCATTGCACGGTACATTGAATGTCACATTTCAACTCCTAATGAACCCTTTCACCATTCAAGAATAACTGAGAGGCTTTGAAACTTCATATTATTACAACAAAAGACCTTATCATCAAAAAACAAATGGGTCGTTTCGCTCTCGACGCCGACCCACCGTATGATATAGAGAAAAAAGTCTCTTCTGAACACTTACGTTGTAACAAACAATTGAAACGTCTTGTTTGAAGACATAATTGAGTACTTTTTCCTTCTTTATCAGCGTTAGGAGTAAAACGCAAAACAGATATCAGCCTTTAAGTCTAGGCTGGTTTCGTTTAATGTCTTCATTCAACAAGGGGAAGCAAATCTATCTTTAGGTCAGAGATGACTGATCCGCAGTCAAACCGAATCAAGCAATTCGCCTGCAGCGCAAAAAAACGCTGCAGTTCCGTTGGACGGTTAATTACACCTGTTGCTGAGTTGTGTGCGCGCGTGTGTAGCTTCCATACGATCGTATCCAAGTGTTGCTTAAACAGGCAGTGCGTATTACACATGCTGTGTGCAGGGCAAAGAGATGGTTAAGTGTACAAATCAAACGCAACACAGTATACAACGCTGATCCAGTCGATGCGAGAAGATGACTAGTTTTTAGGGACGGAAATGTCAACCGGACTCGCTTTGTCGTTCAAGCGGTGCTTTCCAAATGGCAAGGCAACCGCCATCGGCACATATTGGTTCCGCCGATTTAGGAAATCTTAGGATTCCTACAAGCTAGAGGCAGGAAGAGTTGCTGCAAGTCCTTTTTCTGATAACTTGGTACAACTACTATCACCGAGGTAGACACTCACTAAACTTAAAGTCACTGCGGTGCTGAGTTGTCGCAATGCGACAAAAACAGGGCGGATCGCATAGGGGTCCCAGAGCAACTGTCAAGAAAACAGTACGAACTTCTCCCACAGCATGAATTCCACTGAAAAGTTTTAAAAGATTCTGTTCTGCCTCGACTACTCTACGCATTTGCCCACGATGCATTCTATTCGCCGTCAAAAGCAGCAAGTAAACCTGTTTCTTTGAGAGAAAATGACAAAATGATAAAAGATCTACTGAATATTGCAGAAAAGCATCCTGTTTGTAGACAAGGTAGCTTTTTGACGTGCTTTTCCAAAGTAATCAATCAGACTAATGCCCAAATAATTGCTGAAGAGTACGAATTGGTGAAAAAACTCAAACATTCAATAACTTGCACGTAAAATTATTTTGGGAATCATTCACAACCGTTTGTGATCCTATCAGCTCGAAGTTCAAGGAAAAGAAAACAACTTTTATGAAATAAAAACATTCTGACTTCATCGGACCCAGGTAAGGCGTACATTCATCAACCGAAACGAAGCAAGATCGTGCGAACCTAAATCGACGCAGTTGCAAAATACGCGGCATTTTCCTCGGTACACAAGTGATCTCAAGGTCGCGATCAGCTGGAAAACAACAGCGCGAGCGATTCATTTCAAAAGCACCTCACACTGACCACGCTGGCCCGTAGCGGACCCAGTCTAGCTGACCGCACTGCAGTTTCGAACAACAGCCAGGCTGGAAAGAAGTAGAGTAAAAAGACGCGATCTTTCTGCAAGACTGCTTGCACTCGACAGAAACATGAAGACGCAAAACATGGATGTTCGTATACGTTCGCGTTTACCAAGGCACCTAACAACATAAAACATATCAAGGCACCCCCGATGACAAATAACAGTGCAAAATTTCATTTCAGGCAACAATTACAACAAGACTGTCAATTGGCCACAGAAGCGCGTGAATCATTTTATCAGTTCACGTTAAAGTACGGACAGGCGCTTAATAGTAAACCAGATAGTGCCGGCTTAAATCACAGGCAAGCGATGCAACCAACTAACCAACTGGTTGCGGGTCTCGGTTGCATTGTTACCAGTCCCACCCATACTTTTTCCGAGCAAGTTTGCTGCATCACCAAGGCATCAGTCTCCACGACCGTCGCAACTAATACGCAGCGCAAACCCATTTAGTGTCATCAACAGCATTTCATGCACGTATTATTTCTTCTTTGCTCTCAGTCTTCGCCTAGCAAAGGCTCTTCATCACTGTGGCGAACTACGTCTTCCTCCATCTGGCTCGGCTCTTGCTGTGCACTCAATCCATCTTGGACTGCTTCAGTTTTGATCACGTCATCTCCGCCTGACAATTCGTCATCGCTATCGTCATCAGACAGGTTTTGCAAGTTTTCCCGGGATACGGCGCCGCCAAAGTCACCAAGGGATGTTTCTTTCACAGCCGCTTGTATTTCTGGTTGGACAGGTAAAGGATCTGGATGAGGAACTCGAACGGGTTGAGGTGGTGGGGGTAACGCGGGTGGCAGCGGGTCAGGGTTCGGTTTTGTTGCGGGTGTGGTTGGCGGGTGATTTTCAACTGAGATTTTGGCAACTGTAGGAGATCGTTCGGCCGGTTTAGGGGGGTTATCCGCTGTAGATGGAGAAGATTCGGGGTTCTTAGCAGCAGGCTGCACTGGAACTTGCTTTGCTGATGGATCTACTACCTGCACGTTTGGTAAAGTGTGGCTCTCAGCCCCAGCAGGCGCCGGCTTGACATTGTTATCCGGTTTCGCGACTGGCTTGGGTTGAACAGTATCCGACTTTGCTACTGGAGGAGCTTGTTGCTGGATAACAGTAGTCTTGGTGCCACCAGCGGAAACTATGGGTACCATCGGGATCGATGTTGCATTACCACCACTGTTACTTGGTTTTGGAGGATCGCCTAAAAAGAAAACCACAACTCAGAACCGATCAAAAGCAAGAGAATACTCACAAACTTTTTTTCAAGATATCTAACATAGCAAAGCGTTCATGGCTATAAATCGATAATCTCCGTTGCAGCCTACTTCTTCCAAATTGCTTATCCATAAACACATTGCGTAGCGTTAAAAAAATGGAAAAAGTTCCATTTTTCACTCCTGTTCATATACGTTTGGCTAGGGAAATAAAAAAAAAACGTTATAATCTCTGTAGCCTTTTCAAAAAGCAAATTTACTGACAGGTGAGATTCGGTCATGGTCTTGTGTTTTCCTCTGAAAAAATTACCGTGTCTTTATTCTTAAAAGAATAATGGGAATGCAAAGAAAACATTTTTGTATGTTTTCCTGCATGTACTTGGTTTCCCGTGTGGTATAAACATACGATCTTTTCACGTTTCCAGAAATTGGTTTACGTTGCTGCCATAAACCATCGACAGGCATTGTCCCATGTTTAGTTTACGAGCTCATCATTATCCGCAATTTGTTATTCGCTGGTTCAAGTATATTTGTTAACGTCAATCTATACTGATATAATCCGTAAGAGCAATAAAAATGCTCATAGTGTTTGTAGAAATCAAACATTAGATATATATGTTCCCATCTTGGCGATCATGGCATAACTGCAAAATGTTGCCTTTGTTTCTTGTCATCACAGCTTTTTTTCGAAACGCAACATAATAAGTTAGGTTCAGACTTGCATAATGAGAAAGTAGTTTAAACGGAAAACTAAAAATTAACTTAATCAGTTCAACATTTCAGAGGAAAAGTGAAGAGAAAAATCCCTCCACTTCAGTTGTACTTTACGTACTACTGTTATGCTTCAACCGATACTGGGGATTCTCCTTCGAGCGATGCTTTGGTTGTAGGCGTTGTATTTTTTTGCAGCAGACGGACTCAGATGAATGCCGTTTCTACAGACATTTAACACAGAACCACTACGGGAGGAAGTGAGACTCAAACAATGATAATCCTATTGTCACGCAATTGCTGGAAACTACGGATTAGGCCGATGAAAATACGAAGATGGTTACCGACCGAGCGCGTCAAAGAGCAAAGCTAATTTTATTCGGCAAAAATAAATAAAACGTGTTGTTTTAATCACAGTCTTCAATATGAGGAACTAACTGTAAGAAAAGGTCTTACACGTAGACCAAGAACAAACTTTGCAAAGCAATTGGTTCTCGCTAGAAGCTTGTTCCCTCAAAAACTAAATGCACTGGCGCAACCTGCAGAGAAGCTCTGTGTGAAGGTTAAGTGCCGAGATGAGATGGAGCGATGAAAATGATATTAGAGCGCCCGAAATACTTAAAGATGAAGGACGTAACGTTTAAAATATTGAACTGAAATTACGGTACGTCTTACATTCATTACGACGCACACTTGTGTGACCCGCTTTGAGTTTTTTTGCGATGAAAACATTCTTGCAATGAGACAAATGTACGGTTTTCGTCTTGCTTTGTACATCTGCACGTTTTGATTGAATGTTATGGTTCAAAGCTGATGCGGGATTGCATGGGAATTATTACACGCTATACAGAAGATGATCATATTTCCAAAACCGGCGTTAACGTACCGTAGGTATGCTTGGTTTTACAAACCAAATCTGAGTTCTTTCTGCACAAATATAACAAGAATGCAAATTTTGAGAAAAAGTGGAAGTCGAAAACATTGCACCCAAAACGGTGTATAGCGTATTTTTGGGTGCAAAATGTAAATCCAAGTTTTTTTTCAAATGAGGCTTTGCTATAAGTGCTGTAACAACAAAAAATGAACATGGAGGCTGTTTCCAATGAACGAGGATATTCCCTTCAGTTCGCAAAACAATCACTTGATGAGAAGTTAGTTTCGATAAAAGACCATTGCAATCATATTTTCAGTAGAGGAAATAACAGCAAAGTGGCGAACTTTACTTCAAATACGTAAGAAGATGACCGCTTTCTCTCTGAGTAAGCCGACTGTGAAAAAGCTAAGGCTTTTCATCGAGAAAGAAGGTGGTTTCGGGTCATTGGAGCCTAAAAACGGCGGTAAGTTCCGCGAGATTTCATCCGTTTCTGTTGTATAGACAGAAAGCGGGGTTAACGTGACCTTTATCACGTGACGACGTCGAAAATACCACATCACGTGATCCACAGCAGCACAGGGCGGCGACTTGTAGAAGAGAGACGGAGGGAAACGGCAAGGAGCGGTGATTTAGTAAATTTCACTTAACGTGTTTTGTACTCAGCATTTTGTTCATTCTAACTAGGCAAACAAACGCACTGAAATGCTTTTCGTTTTGGAACTACACACGGTAACGGAGAAAGCTCGATCGTCTACGCAGTTGGATCGATCATGGCGGTTTGATTCCGTACACACCAAAGTTGCACTGAAACTTCATCATGAACAAGAGCACTGCCTCACTTCTATGCAACGTTTCCACCCACTGTAGATAAACAAAGCTGGTGTTTTCGCTGGTTCTTGTCCCAACGTTACAAACCCTACGATAACACATAAGCGCTGAAGCGAGTCTGGTTCATAATAATGCGCGAGAAGAAACTCTGTGGCCTCTTATTGTTTTTCTTTTTCTAAAAAATGCATCAACGACGCATGCTGACTAGGGGTGGGTATACTAAACAACATTCGACAAGCATCTCTGAAAAAATGGTTGCGTTGCAAGACCTCAAGTGGTCCGACACAGGCAGGATGCTCTTATAAATCCGTTTAAAACTAGAGTATCAGGCGCGTGGTTTTTCACTGCAGCCAGTATGCTTTGGAAGTTGGACATCTTGGTCTGATCACATCAATAGGGTCTCTGCTGATTCTAGAGCAGAGTTATTTAAGGTGTACTTTGCACGTAGTTTCTTGAAACATGGACTTTTAGTTTTATCACTCGCTTTGCCCGACTGTGGCAATTTTGCAAGTTTCAGTACTTCTTCAGTCATTTCGAAACTTTTTATTTTTTGTTCAACAACTTGAACCTAACTCACGAACACGCATGCTTTTTTTCCAAACATTTTTGAAGCACTAGCGCTTTACCAGTCATTAACTGAGTGACATAGCAACGAAATGACCTAGTCAAACTTTTCGTTGCAAAATCATTACGCAAAAGGCATTGATAGAAAATACCAATTTGTACTTGAGCAGCGAAAACAGATTTGTCGTGAGTTATGGCTTCGGGTGTCCAGTAGCGGGTGCGTTGCAACAAAACAACGCCGAAAACACAAGGGCCGGTACGTAAATAAGAAGCGGAATGCAGTTTTTCAATCGTAAAACAACAGCCTGAGGCGTCTGTTTAAACTCGTAATAAATTTCGTATTAGTCGTTGCTGAAATTCTGGAAACACAAGTACAGTATGACTGAAGAACTGGCTACGTCACCGCAGCATGGCGGACACGCTTCTCAAACAATTTATTTATTTTTTTGAAGAAATTGCAAGGCTGGCAAGAGCTTACATGTACGAATCTGGCTCTACTGATTATACCAAGAGTTCAAAAAATTGACGCAATGGTTTTTATGTAACAGCCTGATAGGCTGACGAAATCACAAGTTCAGTTCCAGTTGCTGGTTGTGAAAATTCCGACGTCTTTTCCGTGTCTCAGTCATTACAGACGGCACTGTCTCACTCGAACTAACAGTTCCTATCAAGTAGTAATAATTAGCTGCTCTCTTTGTAGTAAGCAATATGTAGGACAGACGTTAAATAAATTCTCAACTCGCTGGAATGCTCATCACGGTACACGGAATTATTTTGACGCTAGTGCCGTTACTGATAAAGCAGCCCTGTTAAAACATTTTTATAAACACCATGATTTGACCGAAAAACCACACATTTCGCAATTTTTTAAAGTTGCCTTTGTAGAACAACCCAAAGCAACTTATCTCGCTGAGTGTGAGAATGAATGGTTTCATAAAATCAACGCGGAAATTAACATTTAAAAAATGATTTTATCCCGCACCAAGTAGCTGCTGCATCTACCAAGTAGTTGCTGTTTTACCCAATTCCGTTCTTCTTGATACGTGACTTCTCGCTCTACGGTTTGACTTTTGCGTTTACTTTGCAGGGCTGTAACTTGCTTTCCGATTTCTTGCGTTGATACCGTGCTACATCTAATCATTGGCAATAGTTTGGTACCACACAGTGTGAAATGAGGTTTACGTTTAGAACGCTTTACATGATAGCCTGCCGACCCGTAGTTTTTGATTGACTTACCTTTTTTGTTCATTGCCTTGCAGATTTTACGTTCTACACTTTGTGGAATTGACGATGCTCTTTTGAGCGGAATTATTATTCTGGTGTTAATAAACTGTGGCCTGGTTTTTGTGGAAGACTTCTGTGAGTATTAATGTGCAATAGTAGTTAGCCTTTTTCTTCGGTTTGCGTGAAACCGAAGCGAGTTGGTGCCTGAACAGAGGCACTATGGAATTTCTGTGACGTTATTATACAAACAATCCGACATATGCGGGACAAAGCGCATGAGCCCGTAACACAGTTTTGAAGAATAGTTACTTTCTTCGGAATCTCTGCAACAAACAAGGAATCGCATTTCAGCTTTCACTCTGTCAGAACAAACAAGGGAAACGTAGCAGTGAGGCTTTGACGTTAGCTAACGCCATTGTGAAACTTCAGACAAGTGGAGCGTTTGCATACATTCTTCGCGTGGTCGGTCGCCTGAATCTCACGAAAGCAAACTTTCGCCTCACGCACAGCCGGGAGCACCGGTCAAAAGCCAACTGTCCTTTCGCTATGTCACGTTGCGCTCACCAGACTTTTTCTTTGCCAACGCTTTCAGGCTCGTCTTCTTCATAGCAGCGTCGCTGACGATGTCATACTCGGGAGGCTTGTTCTCCGCTTCATCCGCCGCGCGCAACTCGCGATTAACGAACTTGTGCAAAGGACTGTAAATCGCCCGGCCCCGTTTGCTGCGCGTTACCTGTTGTGCATAGGTGATTAATCGTTTGTATCAGCATTTTCCAAATGTCACAGCGAACATTGAAGCCGTTTGTTTTATTTTGCACAAGAACACGCGCGGCACCTCTATGCAGAAAGTGCGTTCAATGGATGATTGAGTAATACGCATAACTAGAGGCACAGCTGACTGGTACTCACCTTATCGTTGATCACAGCTATCTGGTCCCACTCTTCTTTGGACCGCGGTTTGGCGAAGTAACCTTCGACAATTCTTTTTGCTTGTTCCGCAGATTTTTTGTCGAGCATTTCCTCGAATTGATTTATTTCACTTTGCCGATATCTGAACATTAAAAATTGTAGCTTTCACTTTTTACAGGTTGAGTGTTGTCGAGAAATGCACTTAACGTAAACAACTGTAACGGCAACACACATTCTATTTGGTTGCGTGCGTGCTGACAATGAAAGGATTGAAAAGCAATGCGAGCCCTTGTTTATTTTTATCATCCCAGTCCAATGATCATAGGGAATCATGGTTTCGGAAGGTTTTGAGAAACGCCGAATCATCAATACATAGCGCGGCAAAAGCAAACATACTTTCTCATGCGCTTGTGTACGCAAAAGTTGATGTGCAAGAAAGATTGTCGCACAAAGACCGATTACAAGTATGAAGCCACTGTACCTGGCGATGTAATTACTTTGCTCGTACGAGTACTTGGACTTGCAGCGAAACGCAAACATGACAATGACGCCTACAGCCAAGCCCAGCGACAGGTAGATCCAGCCTATCACGTGACTTTCCGCTCGCAGGTTACGGGCGATGATTTCGGCTTCCGACTTCGCGCTGAACTTGGCAGGATTAGGGCTAGAAAACAAGTTTATTCGAATGCTTACCGCAGAGTGCGTTTCGGGCATGATGGCGATTTTTTCCTGGTAAGAGCATGCTCAATTACCAGAAAGCAAATTGGATGGTAATTTTAGCCTGCAATATCCGCAAGCGCTTATAGGGCCTGTACAAATGCTTTCGTTCAAACAAATCTCAAGTTTTTACTGTATATACCATGGATGGCCAACCCGCGGCTCTTTGCCCAGTTTCTTGCGCCTCTTACGCAATCACCAGAAGTCCCACTAAATAAAACGCATAGCAATAAATGGCTTGTAAAGTTCTGTCATTGTCATGTTGGAGTGTGATATTTACAGTACATCTAGCTGCGCAATGTGTGCGAATGAGGAAGAGATGGGGTAATGTTCATGTGTGCTAGTTGTATGTGGCTCTTTGCGGTAAAAACAGTAAAAAAAGTAGCTCGCAGTCTCTGACTGGTTGGCCAACCCTGGTATATACAAATACAGTCAGTCACACAGTTTTATTAGACTCACATGTACATAAAACAAAAAAAATCAAATACGGTGACAGAGTCAATTGTAGGTGTAACTAAATGTAATCACATTTTGGCAAAGTTAACTGCAACTGCGATTTTTGCTTGTAACATGCCTGCTGCAGCACTGGCTACAAGCTATGGTTGCTGTAGCAGGAGTTGGATGTTTGATTGAATTGCTGGACACTTTTCCGTGTAAAGGAAGATCTGCTTGGGCGAGCTTTTTCTGCTCAGAGATGATGATAAAATAAAATGGGGTCTTTACGTCTGTTTCCTCCAGTGTTAAACTGAGTTATTGATGCATGTGCCATCCGTCTGGATGGTTCTGAAGTAATTTTATGTTCCGATTCTCGGAACGTATCTGCAGATCCACTCATACAACCTTAAAATTTTGGAAAACTTCCTGCTACAGTATTGAAATCGGCAATCGTATTTACTGGATAAAGGAATGACTTTTGTCACCGTTAAAGGGTTCTTTCAAATAATTGCCAGATCTGATCGTCAAGTTTGGACATCAGATTTCGCGATTGAGAAAGTTAAAGGAAGATTATGCCCGTACTCACTTGGTTGCGCTGTTCACGTGCAAAAAACAAGGCCATTAATTTTATTTGCAACTTTTAAGAAGTTCGTCACTCCGTTTTTGCTATATGCTAGAAATCCCGTATCTATCCTCCAGGGCTTCGGCCTAATTAGTAGTAAATTTGAAGTTACGGTGAATCGTAGCTAGTTACTGTTCAGCAATGATCTGTTGCATTTCATCACCTTAGTTATTCGTTTGCTACGTGTTGGCACCCAGCACGTGAATATTAGGAGCGACTGATGAAGATCCAAGGTGGAATTATTGAATCTGTTCCGGTGAATGCGACCTCCGCCAGATTTGTGTGCATACAGTTTTTTTTTAATGAAAATGTTACATACCCGGTATGGACCTGTAGGGAGCCGATTTCTCTGATTCTAGGGACCCGGTTTTCAATTCAGGGGACCCGGATCGGGTCCCTAAAACACCTTAAAAAAACTTGTGTATATATCCCCTTGTCAAGACAGTGCAACACGAATGGCGACTTGTTGGAAAAGATTGAACACAGATTAAGTATGAACACAAGGTTGATTCCGCGTTTTGTTTACTGTAAATAAAATGCCTTTGTGGTTGAAATAATTTCAATTTTATTGAACTTTTTGCAAAAGTAAATGCAATTGAAAATACGCAGTTGTACTTAAAATTGAAGAAGTTATTGTTTTTGTCAGTGATTGAATACATCGTTCCTGAATAGAATTTTACAAATAATTTGACCTGCGCTTAAAAGCAGTGTTATGTTTAAACATGAAAACCATTGAACTCGTTCATATCAGTTTTGCTTCGAAACTTCGTGTTTTCATGTGTTGGTTGCACCGCTCTAACAAAAACGTCCATTTCGAGTATAAACACTGTGGCCTTTCATGGTCACCTTGATACTGTTGCTGCATATTCTTTAACTTAAAAACGTCTTTCCAGACTTCGATCACTAGAAGTAACTTTGGTTTCGCAGGAAGAATTTTATCATATTTTTCTCTAACCTTTGCCATGTTTTTCCTTTCTGTGAAAATATGATAATGCTGGGCCTTAGTTTCAAAGAATGAACGGCATGAACACGAACTCGTTTCGTTTTCAGATATAGTTTTCAAGTCACGTACAACCTCTTTATTTGGCAATTTTCACTCCGCTGCAATGCGCTTCACAAACCTGACAACAAAATTCTGCTTTTCGTAGAAGTCTGAGGTCAAAACTACTACAAATCATCAATGTTTGGATAAACGCAGGTTATTTGGATGTGGTATAAACTACGTTAAAGCGCTATACTAGATAACTTGGTAGTGTGATTGATATACAGAAGCGCACTGGCTCTTATATTAATGGTCATTTGTTTATTGAAAATGTGAAGCTATGATAAAATACGTCGACTTTTGAGAGACAAAAAATTCGAACATGTGAAACGCAGATAGTACCTGTAGGTACAATTTTATGTTTTAGGACAGGGGTGGGGAACATATTTACTATCACGGACCGCATAAATTGTGGATTATCGCTGGCGGGCCGCAAATAACAATTGATTTTATCCTAAATTTCTACCTTTATCTAACTATGAGAGATAGAGGGTTCTTATGACATACTATCTAAAGTACCTTCTCGTCATTGAGCTTCGTTTTGACGCGATTTTGTACTCTACATTGGGTAACCAAAATTCTGATGCGGGCCGTTTCAAATGCTCACGCGGGCCGCAGGTTCCCCAGCCCTGTTTTAGGATAAAAGCTAATTAACAGCGAGGTACTAACATGTGCGAATACCAGGAACTTCCTTGTTTGTTTAACGTTCAAAGCAGCAATGATTTGACGCAGGCGAACGCAAAACCTACGGAATGCAATTTGATCCCATCATTACATGATACGGCGCGATTTTTCTCAGCATCGCCTGAACTGCATCGCTTAACTTCAGCACAGAGCTAACTAAAGGGTTTGGTATGCGGCCGGGCACGATGACCGTGGCTACGTCTTATTTCCAAGTAGACATGCTAGAACTACATTTCTAGAGCTATCATGCACGTTGATAGCCACCATATCAACCGCAAGTAATCTAAAGCCCCCAATTACCATCTTCAAGATATTACATGTCGGGATACTTAGGTTAAATACCATTCGGGCGCCCGCTTTTAAGATTTTAACACTATTCTGCATTACGCCTGTTATGCTAATGTACCATTTTTGCCATTTTTATGCTAAAATGCTAATGTACCATTTTTCCCATAGTCATTTCAATATACTAATGCATCAGTTTTCTGTTTAAAGATTTGCATAAAACAATATTTTTACTTAATTCAAGTCATGGACGTAGCCAGGGGGGCAAAGGGGCCATGGCCCCACACAAATTTATAGAAAATATAGTCATTTTATGCTTTGAGAGACGTTTGTCCAAACAAAATACTGTTATTCGCCTAAAATTAAACATTTTGCCCCCCAAATTTTTGGGCTGGCTACGCCACCAATTCAAGTGCAACCAGGGAAGCTGCCTTTATCTTGTTAAGAGCGCACGACTTCCCTGGCATTCCCCAGTGATGCGGTTTCTGTCACAAGGCGTTTATGCATTTCCTACGCGAAAATCAATTTGACAATTAAAGTAGCTGAGCCAGCGAAACACGTAGCCATTTTTGCCAGTCGCTTTAGAAACATTTCACAGCCATAAACCTGCCAAGAGAAAGTTGTCGTTATCTTTAATATCAAAATTGCTGTTCCCCGAGGCAGTTGGAAGATGAAACACAGAAGAACACAATTTCAAATTGCGCTCCCACGCACAGCACTCACTTGAAGATGCACGGCAGAGGCAGGCTCGTGTTTTTGGTCGTGTCCAGCCCGAAATGTGCTCGACTTCGCGCTGTATGCTTGATAGGGTCGGGCCAACGCGAACATGCGTAATAATCGCCCTGGAAATAGTAGCTGCCAGTAAAAAGCAAGGATTTGGATGTGCTTCAAGTGTGGTTGCGGACGTGACTAACGATGCATGAAAAGTTTTGACAAATCACTTTCCCTATCATTTATAACTTTATATCCTATACTTGGCATTGCTCCGCCTAGGGATTCATTCAGAGTTTGCACCTCAAACAAAACCACTTAAGCAGCAGATAAATGCTGTCATGTGCAGAACAATAATTTGTGAGTACGACAAGAATTATTAAAAACTCTGCTTGGACAGTCAGCAACAATGCACGATGCATATACGAAATGCCACTTTAAAGAAAGTGACACATAACCTACCGAGAATGGCATTTACTTTAACTCCATTTTTTCTATCAACGCACCTTCGGTGAAATTGCGAACAATTTCTGACAAGAAAAGTTTTGAGCCAACCAACGAAGTTTTGTACATTGTTCAGACATCTGTCAGCAAATACCCGTGCAGCACGTTTTGTCAGCATCTACTGCACCAAATTCTTAACGCCTCCACCTTCCCAAAGGTTTAAGATCGTTTGTTCTTCCAAAGATCAAAGTCACTCAATTTTAAAGAGCGTAACGTCAACAAAGAGCGAATATTTTCAGCAGCAACTGAAGCTTTTAGAGCAGGGGTTCCCAACCTTCCTCTTACGATGTACCCCTTTAGCATTCTGACAGATGAGCATGTACCCCTTCAGCATTTCAACAGGTAAGTATGTACCCCTTCAGCATTTTGACAGATGTACATGTACCCCTAAGATA
>JGI24022J15233_10001284_pt1 | contig 20376 bp, 11 predicted proteins | sample Ectturendosymbi2_FD_15233 | JGI IMG/M metagenome (IMG submission 15233) | reverse complement strand
TTGGGGGGCCACTGGGGGGGCCAGGCAAAATTTTTGGGGGGCAGTGGCCCCCTGACACCCCCCTAGCTCCGCCCATGGGCTAGACTAATGGAATAAGCGGAGTTATAGCCAATTTCTGTAAGCAGGTTATAGTACGACTGCTTAACAGAATGGGTTACTCTCTCTCCTCCTTGTGATATAATAGAACGGCGCATTAACGCTTGACTATTGTGAGAAAGTTGGTGTATGTTAAAATGAATTGTAAACCCCTGTGGAAGTAAATATCACAGTGCTTAAAGCTATACCAATAGAACCATGAGTGAATACAATCTTGTTGTGATAAACTGAGCGATGTCGAGCTACACCGGCAGGTCCAGGTTTCTTAATTGTTAACTTGAGCATGCCATGGACATTCCTATGGACCAGTGCTCTTGCGGAATTGTGCTAAATGTGTGATGGTTCGCTTCTTTTAGAAGGGAACTGCCACAGGTGGGAGTACCGAGCATTTTACCACTATTGATTGTTTCAGAATTCAGTGCCTTGGCAAAATACAGTAAGTGTCATTGCAGTTCGGCGATTTAGGAATCCATGCCGTAACCATCAGATGTTGGACTAATGACGTGGGCAAAACCACAAGACATATATGACAAAAACAATGGTCAACAAAACAGACTATAAAGAAGTAAGTTTGTCGATATATCCTATAGTGACATGATTTGACATGTTAGAAGTAATGTACAGTAGAACATTTGTTTGAATTGTCCGGATTTCTAGTCTAGCCACCACTTGCATAGGTCAACCTCTGCTCACATTTAGGAGCCATCATTAACAAAATTGGTTGTTTGCCATGATAGTTGCAGCTCAAAGATATAATATATCATGCTGTGCAGCTCTATTATTGCCTACGATAAATTTGAAACGGATGCAACTTATGCGCAACGTTCATCTTGTTAACTCTTTTTGTAGGATTCGGTTGCACATTCATGTTAATGGCTTAGTTTGGCACAGTCATAGTTCGGAGTTTTGTCTGTGCACATGGTTACAAAGTACGATTTAATATTTGTAAAGAGGTGATCAGCTCCTGACCTTGGAGATTAAATTGAGTCTTTATTAAAAATTGGAAGTTAATGCTCAATTCAAATAATTGTCAGATAACTGGTTAATTATTGAAGCTTGAACAACTTAACTAGTGTTTCAATGGTTAACACTTTATAACTTAAATTACAGAATAACATAGTTTCAAAGATGTATAGGCCTGTTTGATAAGTAGTGTCTACTTTTCCTCATGAGGCAAAAACTGTTCTGAATTGTTTTTGTCAGTAGCTGTACACAATTGTTTGAAGTTATCACATGACAAGCTCAACACACATGACAGGTTTGGAATGCATAACCTACTTAGCTGACCGTAACCTCCAATTCAAGTGCTGGCAAACTTTTAGTGCATTTTGTCTACGTTGCGTAAATATATAGGCTAAACTATAACCCTAAACCCCAGATTGTTGTGTCTCTCTGTATTGTGTTCGGTACGTGACCACTTCATTCATTTGTGTTCGATCAAAGGCAAAATAGCCACGTCATATGTTTTGCCTCATGAGGCAAAATAGATACAATCTTTTTAGATGTGAGTTATTTGGAATTTTTCGGAGTGTTAACAGGAGTCGGAGTTGATATTTAAAAATTTTTGGAGTCAGAGCAAGAGTCCTAAAGCCAGAAGCAGAAGGGGAGTCGGAGTCTGAAAAATGTGACTCCGTTCATTTCTGTTGGTTTAGTGAAATGTTATGGTGAGGGCAATGCTTCTCTTCTTGCTACGTTCAAATGTACCCCATGTTCCGTGAGGCAGTCGCAGGAGTTTGGAGGAGGTCCAGTGCGCAGTTCGTTTTGTGCGTAAATGTGATACGTACCTATGTATTGAAGAAATCATATTTTATTTTTTCAATTACCAAGGATTTGGTGTATGCACGGATGAAACCGGCGAGGTTGAGTACCTCCAAGAAGGTTAATTTGGTGTTACAAACTGCGACGTTGCCTAAATTAGGCTGTGAAGCTTTCAAGGTCTGTATATCAGACATCCGGAAAGTTTTCTGGAAACAGTCGCTAAGCTAAGAACAAAAAAGTGATTTTCTTCGAAACGGAAACAAATTGCACAGGTCATGTCCATCGTTTCATTTTGCAACTTTCACTTCTCTGAATTCTGTTGTCTGCAACCAGTCTGGTTTTCAGAGACATAATTCACTGACCGGGACACCAACCTGAAAACTGGGATTGTCGTTTCTAAATCGGGACATCTGGTCAAGTTGGGTACAGCGCCTGATGAGCTGGCATCCACGCGAAACCTTGTTTGAAATATAGTGACCTTAGTTTATAACTAACAGATATGTTTTGAAAAGCTCTACTGATAAGACTCGTGCACTTTTCTGTATGACAACGTTCTACGCATCAGACAAGCATTGAAAGATAAAAGGATCTCTTTTAGCAATCGCAGAACAATACCGCTAATTGGATGCTTTTATGGTTCTGTAATTTTTCAGGACAGCGGTTTTCATTCATCACAGATATTTTGAAGATTAAATTCCTGTCAACCCTCGTGGTCTGAGTCAGCCCAGCTGTAAAATTCTCTACTTCTTTAGCTGAATACTTAGCTGTTGGAATGAGCTGTTCTTAGTGTGCTCGAAGCCAGAGTGCATAACTAGAATAGACATAAACGATGAGTTGAAAGAGAGACTACGTTTTACTTGGAGAACATGGCGGACTTCAAGGTGGCATTTAATGTTAATGCTCTGCTTAGCCTGTCACCGTGTTGACATTATTACTCACAGGGAAATCTAAGAGTTCTAGATATCTCTGTTACTCATTTTGTGTGCTGGGGAGGATTTAAGAACACAAAGGCCCGAGGCAAACTCTCAGAAAGATCCCCCAAAATCGCAACGGCGAAAGGTACTGTAGATGAAGCCTACTGCAGGAATAAGTGGATAAAATAATTAAATTTGTTTCACTTTTCAATGTAAATACTAAAATACAAAAACACCAAAAATTTGTAAAGTTTTGAAGCTGGATGCATAATAGCTGACCCCTTAGGCACATTGCACATAATTTTTGTGTTGTATTGAAAAATATGGCTTGCTTCAAAGCTTATGAAATGTTGTTCTAGAGTGGTTCATAAGCTTTTAAACAAAACAGTGCAAACACTAAGAACGAAACTCTGAAAAGAGGAACTGCGACATTTCAAAAAAAGGGTGCCCGAGGCAACCGTCTCCCCTAATATCCACCCCTGGCTCTGTGGTGGAGTGGAAAAGACTCTGCGCTTACTAGTGTTGATATCTTGCAGGATAACTATTTTTCAGCCGGATATGGATATCCAACAAATACTTTTCTAACCGGATTTGGGTGAGGATATCCACATAAGATCATTGTTGTCGTGCTTGCTGATTGCTGGCAGCGGTAATTTATCAATAAATCTTCAGTAGAGAGACTAGGCTTGCAGTCAGATTCACAACAATAATGATATGGACAGACTCAACTTTCTTTAATTTCGTAGCATGAAACAACTAACTTTGCAGCAGGTGACAGAGAAGTAGTTGTCCTACTTTTCTCCTGTGGCCTGTTCATTGATGGCCACTTGAAGGAGTTCTGTCAGGGTGCATGATCTTCTAATTCACAGGCCATTCGCAGTTAAATACTTCGTAATAAAATTAGTCTCCTTCGTTTATCTTCGCTGATGATTTCGCTTGGCATTCAGCTTGACAAAGTGCGACGCAGACCTTATTTGTACAGTTCAAAACAACTCTGCTGCAGACAAAAAAACTTTCAGTCAACAACATCTGTAGCATGGTGTCGAAGTAATGGAGCTACGTAAAAGTAAAAACCGCACCGATTCAGTGCAACAACACCGCAAACCTTAACAATTACAGGCAATGCTTGATCTTGAATAAAAGAAAATGGGATAATCTGGATCATTTTTTGCTCCGCTGTCGATGAGTGGCCTAACAGATTTTCGATGTTAGCTGCTTTCTGTTTAAAAACCACGCAGTCAAACAAGTACCAAATAGTTTTCAAAACTTGTTTATCAGGATATACTCGAATAAACATGACCAGCGTTTTAAAATTACACACAACCTTGAGAATAGATACGCGGGGAATATCACGCAATCGCAGTGGAAAGGCAAACAGATTTGAAAACGTAATCAACGAGCATTACACGTTTTTTACTGGAATTTTCAATGGAATAACCCAGGGGTCTCCAAACGTTATTTGTCAGAGAACCATATGATAAGCCATTATACAATAGTTCGAGGGCAGGACATCTTACGTAATGTGGTTGTTTCGGGTATGTTACATTCTACCAAATCAACAAATTGTTCGTAAGTATTGCATATTTTCATTATGGACAAAATGACTTCGCGGGCCGTAGTTTGGAGACCCGGGAATAGACGATAAATTCACCAGGATTTCAAAAGCTAGGAAGTTCGGTACTGATACTCTCTTTATTTCCTTTTTTGTCGGAGTAGATTGGCAACAATTCCAAGATGCCGCTTTCCGTGTAAACGCACACATTCCTTCTAACATTTAGACATTTACCAAACAGTCAATTATCGACTGCTGCTCAGACAACAAAAATGGAAATGGAGATAAGCAGCTACATTTAGCACTAAAAATAGACTGAACGCTGGGACATAGAAATTAATATAATCTACCGTTTGTTAACGCAAAATAACAGGGATATTTGGACTTTCCAAAAAAGTTAAAAAAATGTGAAATCCATGTGGTGTATCATCTTGAATTCATTCCGTTTATGACCCTTTTCTGAGTTGACCAATGACAGTTGATTGCTTCATTCATGTTATGGTTGCTATTTGATGTACATATGCAGACCACCTGTCACAGAAAAGTGGCGGTAATGATTAATCACATCCTCTGACCCACCTAACCTTGGGCACGTGCCACACTGCTACTGTAATGCGCTTTGCTACTTGTGGTTGCCAATAGCGCACATACAAGAACGAATTTACACCAGGCTGGCGGATTGCAAAAGCTAAATATTTCCGCTTTCAACGTAAATCAATATGAAAATTTTGTAGATTTTATATACTTCTGGTTAACATTTCAATAACCAAAATGCAAAAGTCCGTGATGTATTTGTGTGATTAATTCGCGTGTATTGAAGATTTACCCCAATATTTTTCGTTAAGGAAACACACTGAGGGCACCTACTGGGAAGAAATGCTGCATCGATCAATTAAGAAGTTTATTGTTATGGGGCGAGGGACCGCAAGGTCATCGAAGCAAGCCCCACAAGTAACCAAATGATTAACGCAACACGTAAACAAAACAAAGGGCACTTAAACAAAAGTAAACAAATCGTTAATAATGTAAACAAAATGCAACAAGTAAACAAAAGACACGCAACACGTACAAACCCGATGACAGACGGCAGTGCAATTTAGCACATTAAGCAGACCATGGGGAGTCACCTATAAATATCTGTAGAACAGGACATTGAGACAAATAGAGCACGTTCGCATTGTCAGGTTTTACTTCAGTGAAAAATTAACTGCGTCAACTAGTGAAATCAAAAGAANCGTTAACACGAAGCAGAATTGGAGCACACAGGCAAAATTTGAAAGAAGTATTTCTCAGATGATAGGTATTACAGCATAGCTTGATTCAATAGCAATTTTGGTATGTTGGACAAAAGACTAGGAATGATTTATTTCTTAAGTCTTTGGGAATATTGTTCCAGAGTCTTAGCCCGGTGTGTTGTATAGATCTTCATGTTAGAGATTTATTTGATGAAGTTGTAGTCAGATTGTTATTAGTAGCTATTTTATTAGGATAATTATGCCTTTCGTTAACAGCAGGAGATGAAACGTGGAAAGCAATTGTGAACTGTTTTGTACGTAAATTTTCCTAGTTCGTATTCATAACTTTGATTAATTTGAAATATTTTGCATGAGTGATATGAATCTAGCAAAGGGATGTGAGCCGCTCTAGATATTTTACAAATACAGCGTATCGAACGGTTATGAAATACCTTCAGATGAGTTTAATACATTGCAGGTCCTTTACCCCAAGTCAAAATTGCATAGTGGAGATGACATATTAAAGAGAGGTAGACTTTTTGTAATATTTTGATATCAGAAATTTGATGAAGTTTGAAGAGGACGTGGCAATCTTGAGCTACTTTCTTTTCAACAGAAGCAATATGTTCTTTCCATGTTACATTGGAAACAATTATGGTGCTTAAGTATTTAATAGAGTAAACTTGCTCGAATGGAACATTGTTGCAATTTATGTTTAGAGTTACAGGTCGCAAATTTTTTAGCAACATATCGTCATGTCGTTCTTACAAAAGCATGAAACAACACTTTTCGGTGATGAAGTAGTTTGGAATCTTAACATTTCCAAATTCAAAAAATTTGCTATTTGATCATGCTCTTGAAAGCGTAGCCATAGATGCAGTTTCAAAGCGTGTCAATTTTGTCATTTCATGGATGAAGTCACGTGGTTAGACAGATCGCCCCGAGCAAGCCGCTAATTTTTCAGAAAGGAGGTGTGTTAAACTAGCCAACGAAAAAACAGTAAAATCTAAGCTAAAATTTCCATTTATAATTTTTCAAAACAAAGATCCGTAATACCAAAGTACGGTATTTTTTAGTTTTGCTCTTCTGCAATTTGCAAATTTGCCGTGACAAAAAAATCAGTGTTTGCACACAATCCGGTTGGAATACCTTCAATTTACCCCAAAGCTTTGTTTGTTCATAAAAAATGTTAGAAAAATTCTTTATCAGAAATCACCACTCAAAAGGCCTCACTTTTGTATACGTCGATCATTTTTCTAATTTTCGACATCGGCTGAAAATCGTTAGAAAATTGTGATTTTTGCAATATCATTATCAACCAGAAACCTGTTGTACGCTCAGCGACGAGGATGTTTTACGAATATTTTACATACAAATTATATTGCCCCTGAACGTTCTTCGGGCATACTCACAAAGCAGTTTTAAGATTCAAGTTAACAAGAATCCAGAGCTCCTTTTCAGTATCATACAAATAATGTGCACCCCCGTATTGCAGGAGACGCTCTTTGATTAGATCTCGATTAGTTGTTCTTGAGTATGAAGGTGTTTTTTTACGGGTGCTGACACACAACATTCGAAACAACAGTCAGCAACTATACCTTAAATAACTCTTGTTGATTTTACATCGCTACGAATCAAACAGCAAAAATAGCCACATTACCTTCTGTTTCCTTAGATTTCAAATTTTTACCAAAGTTTTGAAAGAAAGCTGGCGGAGGGTCCACTGGATGATTAAGTTCTTTGACTTCTTTTCGAGCCGGTACTATCCCTGTTGTACATACGTTCGTTTGTTTTTAGTACTGTGAAAGCTCGGTTTATCAAAAAACTACAGGCCTACTGCGCCTTATTTCACCCGGACACAAGGTTCATACGTGCGTAAAAGAGCAAGGTTCAATGCACAATAACGAACGCTGTTAGTAGGATGGGGTGAATGGCAGTGTTTGTAGAACTTTCATAGAAGCCCAGCATTTTTCTATGGACATTTAGGGTGCTAAATCCAAAGTCATTGCTATTTGCTACTTGCGACCACATTTGACCACTTCAAATGCTAATTTGTACAAAATGGAGGCTAAAATTACGATTTTTCGTGATTTTCGTTTCAGCATAGCGTACAACCTGATCATACACAGGTTTTGTGGGTCATAGATCACGAAAATGACACGGTATGATCCACCTGTTGAGATGTGGAAACCTGTGCGGTAAGCATATTAAAAATGTCTGTAAAATTTATTATATTTTTAGGAAATTTCAAGCAAACCTATATGATTCTAATATATTGTTCTCGGCCTCTAGGTACAAATAAAAATTTACAGCTGAAGAGCTGCGTACACAAGCACCAGGAACGCACTAAAACTCCACGTAAGTGGCAGATAATGCCGTTGATGGAATGCTTCTGATATTTCTCTTTAGTATTCGAGTTCGCAATGTATTGTTTTTAATCGGAACAAGCCATGTTGGCATGTATTTTAGCAGGCCGCGGTGGGCCTGTGGGTTGTTAGTCCGCTATATGCCTCTAGCTTAGTTGGCTGAGGAAGGCCGCGGTAGGACTGTGGTTTAGTAGGCCGCTGTAGACCTGTAATCTGCGACAGACTGTGGTAGGCGCGACAGACCTGTAATGGAGAGCGCTTTAAACCTGTAATTTCTAGATATACCCGTGCTAGTTTTGCACTTTCTATCAAACTACAAGACTCATTCGTTTTCGTGTTGCCGTAGTTAAAAAATTGTTAGCAGATTGTTTTGAACAGAGATAAATTTAGCACCTGATTTACGTTTGTGAAACTCGCGACGTACCTGCTATCGTGTCTTTATAATACCGATACATCGTAACCCTTTATAACTCCATATAATACAATGGGTAAACATTTAATGATGTTTTTATCAAATTTAGCTTATAATTTAAAACTGAAAAAACGTTTTGAACTACTAACCTGAATGACGAAGGTCGCTGGGACATCTTAACGCTCTCTTCACCTGCGAAACAAAAATACCTGATTTGTACTAAGTTCTACGAGGGCTGCTTTACACAGAAATTTCAATACTTCATTGGTAGAACGCCACATATTTAATTCTCAACCTGTATCTCACCTCGAACTTTCGAATGGATTAAATTACGAAAAATAATTTATATTGAAAGAAAAAACTTATCAAGCCTTGATATTCGAGAAGATTGTAGGGAAAGTAGTGAAACAAAATTATAAAAATGCATTACAAAGCCAGAAACCACAGTGTGATAAGCTGGATGAACTTCAGTACAATCAACATTGAATAAAATTTCAGTCTTGCAGAGGAGCAAAGATTCACTTTTTACATGAAATTACTTCAGGTGATTGCATTGCTCGCGATGACTTTCTTAATTGAACTATTCACATCATTCAGAAATGCCCACGGTGTCAGAGTGTTTTGCAGTGCAAACCACTTTAAGGCGAGAAAAAATTTTAATGAAAGTCCAAGCCACTGCGGCAAAAGCAAAAGTTGACTGGAGGAAAACGCTAAAAAATTTTGCAGTCGAATTTGCGAAATCAAACCAGATATTAATGAATTTAAAATCATTTCCCTGACATATCAAGAACTTGCTAAACTTCCTTTCAGTCGAAAAATACCAATTCACCCTAATGGTTTTAGTATTAGGAAAAAAAAATTTGACCCATTTTGGGATTAAAACTCTTCTTTGATTGTTGCAGCATCACGTTTTACTTCTCAAAAAGCCCAGTTTTCAATACGCTGGCTTAAAGATTTAGTGTTCTTTTAAGCTAAAAAGAGAAACATTCTTACTCGAATCTACAGAAAAAAATTTGCCTGTATCTGTTTTTATGACACTGCAAACCAATTGACGAAAGAACAACAAAATCATTACCTCTCGATTGTTTTCACGAATCAACATCAAAACAGTTTCTTTTCCGAATTTGTGCCGTATGTTCAAAGGAATGTCGTCCTCTGTAAGTTCGCTTTGATTCGACATTTCGGAACCTGTCGTTTTCTGCCCAACGAACAGTTACTTAAGGTGCATTTGCACAATATTGCTACTAAACGTTTACAATGCATGTTATGAAAACAGAAGTACTTCTTACATATTTTCAAATAATTTACTAAATTACCAAGCTTTTATGGAAAATATCTCAGATGCAAAGTTATTAGCTTTTGCGCAGTATTACTCAATTGAACAACTAACAATTTTGCTGGTTATATTTATTTAGTAATGAAACATAATGAAACACCAATTGCTATAAGCCAGCATATCCTGAAAACGTGTAATCGGACGGGATGAGTCAACTGCACCTGATCGTGGAAGCGTTAACGTTTGCTCAGTCGTAGGCTATAACCCCAACTCCTCATCCTCTCAACATGATCAATCGACTATCCTTTCGTGCAGTTATTTTCTTACAAGATATGAAACCAAATAATATTGTTCTTGGGAACGTGGAAGATACTAGGCCAGATTGAATCTTATACTGCACTGGTCGGTGAACTCCGGTCAGCGGACCTATAATTCATCCTTGGGACATTCAGTGCTTGGCCGCGTAACAGAGCATTCCGTTTTTTCCTCCAGTAATGTTATTTTTGTTGTTTCTCTCGTGACGTTTACATCGCTTTACAGCAATGAACGCTCCGTTGAAACTCGGTTACGTAGAAACGATTTATGATGCCAGAAAGGTTGATCACCGCTGTTTTGAAAGGTGCATGCCGTCAAGAGAAAAACTAAACTGCAAAGAAGATACCTTTCGAACGTCTTCATTGGTATCAATCTTTTTGGGAGGTGTCCAGTAGGTTTTGGGAGGTGTGCAGATATTTCGCTTGTTTATTTCTCTGTCAGGCGTTGGCAGTCTTAGGTATCCACCTGGAGCACTGATGTCGCTATTGGTTGTCTCGTCTCTGAAGCGCTGTCCAAGCAGCCTCACGTCACCGTGGGATTTATAGAATTCCGGATACTCTCGCTGCTTGAAAGCTTCGTGATTGTATTGCAGTGTGTTTCCCAAACCAACCTGTTGATGTTTATAAACTGATGAGGAATTTTTCCACTGACATAGCCAAATCTTACACTATTTGCAAATTACTTAATCTCTTCCGTGAATAAATGTTGAAGGCAGAATCGCCATGAATTTCTTGCATTTTACTGCAAGCACTCTTTAGTCGTTAAGCAGCCTTTGCTTCCGAAATGGAGCGATCTTCACATACGTTGGAACTACAGGTAACGAAACACAAAACTAAACAAATTTTTAAATGACCCTTCTTGAAAGGACTTAACTTGCGTCTTCCACAAGAACAGTGTTTTAAGGTGTTTTGAGAGATCATTTCGGTCTCTCAGATTTTTCCAACGGACTCTCAAAATACAGAAGAACCTCACTGCATAACCAACACCACAATACACTGAAACCTCGCTTTAAGACTATCTCGAAGTTTAGATGAAATGCTTGCGGTCTCTTAAAATGTCTCAACGGTCACCAAGGTCAAACCATAAAAAACCCTGCACGAGAATAGCATCATTTGACTGTACAGTGTACGTGTAACACATGCTGGTGTATCAGATGAAATAATAAAGAACGCTAAGTTAAATGAAAAGTGTTTTTTGCAACGCAGAATTTTTCACAAACGTTTTTTTAATATTGTGTCGTACGTGAAATTTATTGGTAAGCGAAGCTTACTTTGAACTTGTTTCGTGGAAACACAGGTATAAGAAGCAATGAAGGTTGTCAGCGCCAGTTTTGTTTTTATAAGGTCTTGGGTCTTCAGCAGCAAACTTCTAATAAAAAGCGTCTTTCATGACACGAACCACAAACTCTAACTTGGATTTGTCAAAGCAGGTCAGAAGCTTCCACAAATGATCCATTGTCACCTGCGATTTTTATACGTGCACAACATTGTGACGTTGTGATGGCGAAAGACCTACTTTGTTTACTTCTCTTGCATTAATAAGATCTTTTGCCCCGGTTTCGGTAATCTTCAAGCTTGCTGTTCTGAATACGTTTGTAGCGTCAGGAGGAATGCGGAACTTTGGAACTTGAATTTTTGATTGCTTTGCAGCAGGCTTTGCACCTGCATTTCAAGAAATGATTAAATGAAGAAAACGCGTTACTGAATGAACTGCAAAGTTCTTTTAATGTGAACTAATTCATGTTGCTAACCTAAACGTTCAGAAAATCAGACTGAAGCTGCACACGCGTGTGTTTTGTTATGCTTGGTTTCTGTTAAGGCAGGCACGAGTTTCATTTAATTTACTTTTTAAAATGAATAAAAATATTTGATTTGGGTCGAGAAACAATTGATTTAAACGTTTGAAAGTGTTTAAAATGTATAGAAAACAACCAAAAAATGAAAACGCAACGTAAATAGCACGCTATGGCAAGGAGTGCAGGAAAACTATTAACTACAGTTCAGATATATTTCATTGCCTGTAGAGACATGCAGCTATCTCTAAGTTTGAAAAGGTGAGAATAGCATTTAAGTTGTCAGGATGGTTCCATCATAAAAACGTAAAACTGTAATTTCTGAGTAGTAGTTTCGAAGAACTGCTTGAGTAACTATTTCTAGCAAATGCAGTTTTGTTGCAACAAAGCGTTGGGCAACTTTCACGCATTTCTGCTGATTAGCTTTGGAGCCAGGAAAACTTATGTGAACTGCGCTGCTTGATAGAAGCTGTTTCGTTCGAGCGCTTGATGCTATCAGCAGAGCATGTTAGCACATATCTGTCAGCACTAGATAAAACGTTCCGCGCAACCACGTTCTGTGCAATAGCACGCCCAGGAAACAAGGTCTGATAAACGTGCTGTTACGCGAAAGCATAGTGCCTGGAGGAGTTTAGTACATCAACTCAACCGTACATGTCAAGATTTGTATTTACGCTATTTACGGCAATACATCTTGGTCTTGGCACTGGGAGGTCAAACAATTGCTTGCTTTTTCAACATAGGCAAAAATATTGCTTTGTTTAATTACCATGAAAAGGTTCTTAAATTGTCCAGTTTTTAAGTTATTATTAACTTTAAGATTTTGTGACTGAGAAATTAAATACTTTTTTTGTGATTGAGAAATGAAAAAGAGAAATGAAAGTAAAAACTCAAGTGCACTATTTTGCTTACTGAGATTTCCAGACGAATCTGCATCTTTGCAATATTTTGATCACACTCCTTTTAAATAAAACATGGTTTAATTTGGTGTTTATGGGCACTAGCAGACATTTTTATGGTCAAAAAGTGCGTTTAAAATTATTGGAAAGCATTTTCTAGGGCAGCGTTTCTTAAGCTTTTTTATATATCTTACCCTGTTATCAAACAAGATTGCCAGATTTACCCCCAATACACTCAGTTGTGCTCATTTATTAAAAAACGAAATTACCAAACTCTTACAGTTTAGAATGATTTATAAAAATTTACATTTGCTGAAATTTATGATTCAGTAAATTTACCCCGTTGGAAGATGAAATTTACCCCCAGTGGTAAATTCACCCCGGGTTTAGAACCACTGCTCTAAGGTGCCTAAGCAAAGTGGACATGTTTTTGCAGACCACCTGATATTTTAAAATATAAAAATATTGAACGACATTTTACATACACCTCTTTTCAATTTCGATATTGTTTTGATATTTCCGGTTTAAATCACTGTCGCAAAAGCTAAGTTTCATTTAGAAATTTAATATTTGTACGCAGCTTGGAAATTAACAGGACGACTATGTGAAGCATTACGGACTTTTAGTTGTTTCTTGAAATCTTAATTTTATAACCTCCCGAAAAATAATTTCCACTCAGAAAATTAATTTTTTTTCATGCAGTTCTGTTTCACACATCTCTGCGACATATACAAGCATCCCTTCTTCGATATCAGCACCCTATTGCACATCCCATACTTTAAAAGAAACATTGTTTTACCATGTTTTTAGCAGTTCTCGGAGAGTTCAGATCATAAATGTAAATTCTTTCACAAACATTTAATTTCTTAGTTTAAGGATTTTCGAAAACAACAAATTTTGTTTGGCAGTCTCACAGTGTTTGGAACTGCATTTTACGTACTGGAAAACGAAAGAGAAACAAAAGAGTAGACTGCGTTTTTAATAACTCGGTTTCACTGCACTACGTGAGTCACGCATTGTTCGCTTGCCGGCACTGGGCTGAGAGTAGTTTGGTTCAGGACTTTTATAGAAAACTATTGGAAAATTGAAAGATTAATTTGTTTGAAACTGGTGTTTGTTTTCATATTACAGTGAAGCGCATTTTTCAAAAGCTGCCATTTGAGTGGCATGTTTTATTCAATGAAAATCCAAAGAGGTCATATCAAAAACAATTTTGTTTTAGGATATTTTCAGTTATTTTTTGGAGTTTCATGATTGTTGCCTGAACATTTGTTCTGTATTTGAAGGGTTGCAGAATGCTTAAGAGAAATTACTCCAAACCCCCAGCAACTTTGCTTTCGCCTACAAAGGTGGCAATTTATCATCAGAAAGGGTATACTACAATCTTTAGCTAGTTAAAACGTAAGAACACAGGTAGGTGAGGTGAACACAACACAGCAAACACAAACAATGAATGGAAGCATCTGATAACTTACTTGACATTGCAAACGTTTTGGAAACAACGTTAGGCTGAGCGGAAAGAAGTCGAGATGGTGGTGAGCGCGGCAGACTTCGATCGATCAGCGCGCTTTGCGTTCGCAAAGTTCTATTTCGTGCAAAAGAAAGGTATGCTTCTTGTTTGGGACTCGCACTGTTTGCAAACGGTTCCGAACTTTTATCTGGTTTCAGGTAATGACATTCAGTCCACGCTCCCTCAGCAGCAAACGTTTGAGGTTTTGTTGCTGTACTTCCTTGATGAAGACCAAACTCTCTTTCGATAGGCGCTTGTATCCGCGATCCCCAAGCTTTTTCGACAGCTCCTTGTTCTTCGTGCTGAACGCGGCGTTGCCACTTTTCTTGACGCTTTTTGTTGCAAAAAATTTCCGCTTCACGCAAAGCTGCACGAAGTAAGGAAAGCTGATAATAAAATTAAAATAACGGACTGATGAAAACCCATCAAAGTTCGTTTTCAATACTGAAATTGTTTCCAAGTCAATGAGTTCTGTTTTTATGTTATTTGGCATTTTAATTGTCTTTTATTCACTACGTGAGAATGGGTTTATAAAGGCTAAAACGCAGTCTTCTTCTGTATCAAAATCACAAAAAGCGATTTTTAAATGAATCTTGCGATAACTTCATCTCATAGTGCATTTTCTCAAATTGCCATTATCAGCAGCATATTCAATCTGTTCTTAGACACGGAATGTGGTTAATTGCCACTTTATCTAACTGCGAGATGAAGAGTTTTAACCTCATTTTGTAAACTTGTTTCAGGATGATAATAAGGGATTTGTACGAAACAAAATTGATAAAAATATCGGAAAGGTTTACTCTCTTACTTTATTGTGATTAAAGGGATGGAAACCGCCACTTCAAATCATCAAAATGTACCAAATTTGGCACATACGCCATACAGGTTGCCACCTCTGCCTTACAGCCAACGTTATTCCCAGGCACACTCTGGCTCAGAATTATGACGCTTGACAAGGCTCCAGCTATGGATGAAATTTTATGTTTCAAGGGAAAACAGCTCTTCAGCTATAAACGGCAATCAGTTTTGGTCCAGTGAACTGATAGAAAGGTGGGAAGTATTTCTCTTTTCAATACTTGCAACTGAGTCTAGCCCTAACGTGCTGTCTACTCCTTACCATAAAACACTGGGGAATGCGAAGTGCGGTCAACTGATGACTGGGCAAGTTAGTGACTGTGATGTTTGACCAAAGCTTGCTATGAAATTTTCTCAATGCGATCATCCTTGCTGCTGGAGGTTATAGTACACACATCCAAGCCCAAGTAAGACGTCTAGCGTTAAAAATGTCTGAGGAACACTGTTGTACATTGCTAAAAAAGTCAATTCAGCTTGCATGTTTTCGTGGATATTGTTTTAGCACAAACACTTACCACCAACAACAACAATCACTTAAATCTTTTTTTTTTCAAATCACTCGCTCTTACCTTTTTGGTTGCTAAGCAGCAAACGGCACTTCTGATAATTGTCCAACGTCGTTCCAAAGATTGTTCTGTCAGGTTTGGCCTTTGTTCTTTGAGCTATGCTGCCCAAATAAGCAGGCTGAGCGGCGATTGAGGTCAACATGGTCCTTCACATTAATTAGGAGCAATGTAATAGGCCTACGTTCAACCTTGATTTAACGGTATGCGGTTGTGAACGGTAGAGAACCAATTGATGTACGCTGAGCATTGTCTCCAAACAACGCTTCCAAGTTACAGCCTCATTTGGTACGAAATGAACCGTTCATTTTTAACAATGCGCATTGTTTTAGTGAGATTCAGAGATCGCCGAGCAAACGGAGCTAATTCAATAATCGCCACAGAGTATCAGTAAAGCCAAATGAAGCCATCCTGAAATGAGGGTATTTGTCAATGTTGATCAGCTTTCACAGCCTTTTAATTTGACCCACTGCTNTCAAATACTTTCTTTTCTATATCCTAGTTGTACACGAACCAACGCCTGTGCTACACATCGCTCAAAGAAATTTTAATTACGGTTTACAGGCCTTATTGCTAGATCTGCAAATTTATTAAAGACTGCCAGTTCTTGAGCCACGAAAAGCATCGTTGGAAACTCTGTTTATACACATGTTTGAATTGTAGAACAGTTCCGCAGACATAGCACACCAACAATGCCTAGGAGTGCAACATTGTTCTACAAACAAAGCCAGGCTTCACTCCGATTGAGACCTGTTATCAACTATCGCAAGTATCAAAACACAAACTCCCGCTGTCGGCTTCACCGCAGCCATCTGAAAACTGTCACTATTCAAAGAATTCCACACACGTTTAACTAATGTCTTTTATGAATATGACTCGTTGCGCAACTGCACATAGTTCTGAGTTGTTGGGAAAGTTTGCACATTTCTGCCTCTCACGCACCTACTGTACCAGTGAAATATCTTGCCCTGGTGTTTCACGGAACGGTTTGTGAGCCGGATTTTCTTTTGTTCTTCTACGGCAATTTGCAATGCATTAAAGGCGATAATACTAAAAAACGTATCTTAGCACAATCAAGTTGTCAAATAAGAGTGTTTTTTACATATGGTATTTCCCTGTTAGGTCTGGCAACGGCTAGTAAGCAACTCTATGAATTTAGCTTAAGCACAAGCAAGAGTTGCTTCTTTTCATCTTTTCTGATTACTAAAGTGACCATTTGTAAGCTTTGCATAACGTAATTGCCATGTAAAAATAAATAATGTTCCATATCAGTTTCACGTGACGTGGGGAAACTGTTTATTGTTACAAACATGGGGAATTTATCCCAACATTTTCACCAAACACCCTCCTTGTTCAATAACAGTGCCTCTTGTTCGATCACCGCGCTGTAAGAAACTTGAAACCACGAATGGTCGAAGTGAAGCAAAGCGCCTCTCAGTAACACAAGATTACTGATAACGGCTTTGTCAGTTATGTTCGCCAACAGAAGAGGTAGTCACCAACTGTTTGAATTGAAATCACTGAGCTGAATCTGTGATTGCTATCAAACGCATGAGCCCTTTCACTTATGTGTTTTTAGAGAAGTATAGTTTTGTTTATTATGGCAATATCACAACTCTAACAATTAAAACCCTCTTTCATAATAGCCTGAGCGTAGCAACCCATGAATCACAAAAGGAAAAACAGAGTGTATTGTTAATCTCTGTGTCAGAGTACCTAACCTTCGAAAAAGTGCTATAGGAAAAAATGTTTCATTACCAGCATATAAAATAGCAGAGCAATCATAAAGCTCAATCTGTGCGGCGTTTCATGAGTAAAAGTTGAAGACTCATGAAAAATAACTTCGATGTCTTCCTGATTTCATTTGTGAACTTCAAAAAGCAACAAACTGAAAAAATTCAACCGTTACTTAATGCATGAACATTCAGCGTTTTCATTTCTCTTTCATTTGCGATTTAGGGAGGGTTTTCAAGTCAGTAACCAGAGTTAATCTTCTTTCGTTGTTGTGTTGCTTATGGGCAGCAGCTTGAGATACAGCAGCTTGCAGATGTCTTCTCTTTATTGATGCATAGACTGCTTTTCGAACTTTCGATCCATGCAAACAGTAAAGGTAAAAGATTGCGACTCCTTGCAGTCCGTTTGCAATGATATGGATGCACATGAACGCCACAGACGCTGCGTAATCCGGTAATCCTGAAAGAGTCGATTTTATGCGTTTACTTTCCATCTCACTCCAATGAATTCGTCATTTCATTATTAAAGAGCTTTTAGGGTCAAATATGCGCAACTGCCACGCCTAACAGAAATTTGTTTAAAGATAGAAATGTTTGTCAGGTGGCCAGAATAAAATTTTCTATGAAATTCTTATATCACTCATTGCGTTGTCAGCAATACATGCAAAATATTATTAACACAATCAATAACCAACCTGTCATTAAACCAAGCATCCAGGGAACACCAAGCACAGGTAATAGTATTAAAACAGCTTTAGCTCCAGCCAGCAATTGCTTCGGATTGTTTCTTCTATTATTTCCGACGCCGTCTGAACCGTAACGAATAGCCTGTCTGCTTTTTGCATGGACAGTTTTCACAATGTGGACCAAGACGGTGACGTTAAACACGATCACTGTGAGCAGAGGTACGGCTGTGAATATTATGAACACGGGTGACCAGCCCGGCTTTATGTGACACATTTTGTATTTCCTCGTCACCAAATTTCTTTCCATGTACGTTCCATCTGCAAAAGATCAAAAGTATAAACTTTCCACAATTTCCCAGATCAGGTTGTAGGACGTATAAGGTTGAAAAAAGGTTTTTGACTGCTTGACACCAATCGCATGGTGTCCTGGACGAAAACTTAGCTTGCGCATGAATGACGACAATATTCTTACGGAAGTCGGCTACTCTGTCTTCCTGCAGCTTTGAATTACTAAAACAGAGCTGAGTAACTTATTGGTGTTGATTACATGTGTCGCTGGCTATTTGTCTACTCATGTATGCAACCTGAAGTTTTACATGTGATTCTAATTTAGGTCAATTAAAAGCTCTCGGTTTTCTATAAGCTTTCGAGGAATCAGCCGACTGGGCTCTGCTTTCTCATTTTTGCGATAATTCAAGCTTGCATATATCTGTATTCATGTAGCTAGTCTTCACAAAGGTGATAAACAAGTGAATCAATCGGCAATTTTTTTATATTGGAAATCGATTTCACGTAATACCACGCATCCTCACTCCGTAAACGGTTATTCAATTATAATCTACTTTACGTGTGGTGTTTCCATTCCGTTGATTCCTCGGTGGCTCTTTCCTGTAGTGTCTGTCTCCTAGTCGTTGCATTTTATATATTTTGCATCCTACGATTTTACCGTATATATGTAAATCAGGGGTCAGCAAACTTCTTGGCTCTGCGGACCGGATTCAGCCAGGCACTATTTGGCGGACCGGGCCTCAATAAAATAATGGATGTTTGACACATGCAAAATTTATTACAACTCGTAAGTCGAAATGGCACTGATTCAGTGAGAGATCTGGACTTGCTTTAATAAGATGCTCCAACCTGTAGGGATTATGGTAGTCAGTGGAACCCGCAGTGTGTCCCTTATGTCAGTAGTTCCAATCACGTTTGGACCAATTTGGCCTTGGTTCGGCAAGGCCCGGTAACAATTTCTTCACGGATCGGCACCGGGCCGCGGCCCGGTGTTTGCTGACGCCTGATGTAAATCACCAATGCAGCCTACGACAAATTCAACCTCGAAGACTACCGTTTTTAAACTTGTCGCTAAAGACTCAAGCTTATATTTGCTGTTAAAACTTTTGCCAGAAGCAGCAAGCAAGCCTGAAGNTTCTGACTACACATACAGTGCCGCTTTTTGCGCTATAGTCGCCGATAATTAAAATTTGCTGATTAATTCAACTGCGATTCCTTTGCGGAGAGACTAATTATTTGAACCCGGGTATGTCCACGTCCACATTATGGCAAAGTTATGAAAAACGGAGCCCAGTCGGTTGATTCTTTAAATGTTTCCAGCAAACCCAGAGCTTTCCATTGTTGAATTACATTATTTTTTATAACTTGTGGTTTAGAAAGAAGCAAAAGCATAATTTGAATTGTGTGCAGTGATTTATTTTATGCAGCAAACCAAGAATTCGTTGTGGGAATGTCATTGGCCCATAGTTAAGTTATTCAGTACAATGAGGATATCCATTGCATTGTTGCAAACGTCAGAAAGTTGTAAACGTGACTTTTGCTCAATAATCATGGGTATGGCCTACCACTAACGCTAGATGGCCAATCCAGTGCTCTGAAGATGCCAATTTTTGCTTAATTTATTAAAAAAAACAAGTAAATTGCCACTTGAACATTTTCTCAGGTCCCGACGACGTCACCGTGACCACCCAGTGACGTCACGCTGCTCCACAAAAGTTTCAAAACCAAAATTTCCCAATTAAAAAAAATCGAAGCTAGAAGACTTTCCGCACCTTCAGAGGGTTCGACTAGCCTCTCTAGCTCTATCGGTTGGCGAGTTATGGCCGAACACGTCCGAGCCAAAATTGTGGTCCAATTAAGGCACGTAGAATCCACGATCGTGCCAGAGACATGTTTGGGCATAACCCGTCACCCACTAGAGCTAGAGAACTGTTCAAACCCTCTAAAGATGTGGAAAGTCTTGTAGTTCGATTAAAATAAATTGGGAAGTTTTGGATTTGAGCTTTTTTGTGGGTGACGTCATAATAAGGTAGGTTTAGAATTTTTTGACCCACGTAACCGGGCCCTGGGCCTGTTGCAACCTCTCGGCTGGTGTTGCGTTAAAAGTGTGATTCACCACGAACAGG
>JGI24022J15233_10001281_pt1 | contig 20386 bp, 12 predicted proteins | sample Ectturendosymbi2_FD_15233 | JGI IMG/M metagenome (IMG submission 15233) | reverse complement strand
GATTTGGAGCTTTGTTTTGCGGGGCTAAGACCCACGTGACGACGGTACTGGGGGGCAACAGTGGGTAAATTTTATTTTACCAACTCGAAACTAAGAGAAACATATTTTTCAAATTCAAAATCCAGAAGGTCTAAAGCCACCTGCAAACCCCTTCCGACGCTCATGCAAACGAGGATAATAACAGTATATGCACATATGGCAAACCATGTTCATCCCACAATAAATCAACTCGCTTGCCGCACAAACTTGGTCTTTGTTACCGGAACCTGAGTTTCAGGGTCCGCTTTCGGCTCCATCATGTAAAAACTTTTTTCTTCGGCTCCAGCTGCAATCGTCCAGAATTGCTTGGGCTCGGGCTCTTGACCCCGCAGCCTAACTGTCCGTTTCATTTTGCTTTGCCATTATTGTGCAGCATTATAATACAATGTTGCACTGCAGTTTTGTATGATGTCCTGTTGTCGTTGCTAAGCAATTACACCGTTTTTGCTGGCTGATTATATCAAGCAGTGTTGCTAATTTCATTCAACACATGGCCAATTGACCTGTCGTACCCCCGCGGTAGGTACCTATGCTCAGACAGGCAGTATTGAGTGCAGAACCGTTGCCAGAAATTCTTCGATAGACGCCTTTACGTTTGTGCAGGAGGGCTTGAAATTCTTAAAATTTAATAAAAACTCCACGGCTATTATTTTTTCATATTACAATTGGGGAGCTTGGAACTTTGTTTGGGGATAAGTCAACCAAAGTCCCCGTGGCGACGGGAATGATTGAGTGTTGCAGATCAAGGATTTATTGAATGGTGATCAAGGATTTATTGCAGGGTGTTACGGAAATATCAATGGTACGGACATGTAAAGTCTTTGTTGGAGAGATAAAACTGAAGGGCATGCTCCCAGACACCCTTTTCGGGCCTCGCTCTTTGACATCAATCATAGTTTCTACGATTATGATTATGACTTGATGGCTCTCTGCAAAAATTTCTGCACACACCACTAAGTTGGGCCCCGCAAAAGTGCTTCCCATCGGGCCTCCCACTGGCCAAGACTGGCCCTGGCTGCTGATGAAGCAAACCTTAACAGCTAAAAGAATTAAATACACAGTTTGGCAAAAATGCATGAAAATATACGAAAAACGCCATCGCATAAATTTGAAAAACTGAAAGAACCATATCTGATAAAAAAATGAAATAAACTCACCGCCATACGTTTCCTCAGCGTGCACGGTGATTTCAATGCAAAATTCTTGCGGTTACTGTCCATAGGTAGATCGACGTTTCAATCTCTTGTGTCGTTCATGCAAAAGTGTAACCCGCGATCTTTGCAGAAAACCACTCTACTATAATAGACAAAGAAAATGATGTAAAACTAACCGTTATATGTTTCCCGGAAGATTTTAAATTGAATCGAGCAGCGCGCAGCGTGATTTCAATGCAAAATTCTTGCATTTACTGTCGATAGGCAGGTGGATGCTACGGTAACATATGTCGTTGATATGAAAGTGTAACCCGCGATCTTTGCAAACGAATTTACTACAACAGACAAAAAATTGATATAACACTCACCGCTATGTGTTTCCCGGAAGGTTATTCATTTTAAATTCATGTGAGGCGTGCAGGGTGGTTTCAGGCCAAAATTCTTCCGTTTATTGACCATGTAGGTAGGTCGACTTTTCGGTCTATTAGGTCGTGTTTCGGTCCAGTATGCCGTGTATATAAAAGTGTGTACTGTAAGAGGAAACGAAAATGATGGAAAACTCACCGCTATACGTGTTACGGAAAGTTAATTTTAAATTGAACAGAGCAGCGTGCAGCGCGATTTCAATGCAAAAAGCTTGCATTTAATGTCGATAGGTAGGTCGACGTTTCGGTCTTGTATGTCGTTCGTATAAAATTGCAACCAACGATCTTTGCAGAAAACAAATTTTCGACTGTTGGGGCAGATTCCCGGTCTGGGAACCATTGTAGCGACGAGATTGGTCGGGAACCTTGTGCGAGGCTGCGTTTTGGTAACAGCTGCAGTATAGTAGTTAGAATCTCACGGCACAGCGTGGCTGCGTTTCACGTAATCAAGCTTCTTTATTTTGGCTGACTTTATCTTACTCCAAAGACAAACTCAAAGACATTTCGAAAGGAAGATGTGAACATATCAAACGAAAACTCGAGACGCGTCCAAACCAATGCTGGTGCAAACAATAATAGCAGCTTTCACCCTTTATCGCGCGTGTCGAGTCTCGCGTTTCAAAAGGCGTATCGCACCATCGCGCATGAGGTGCGTTCGATCGATCAATCTGCGCTGCACTTACGAAAATCACACTGCGGAAAGAAAGCCTGTAGCCGCTACAGGAGCGCGTACCGTCTGGCGAAAACGTACGTGGATAGTTCACGGAAACCTGACACGACACAAGGAAAGCATTGATCACAGACCAAAGTCAATATCATCCGAAAAAGCAATCAAAAAAACGAATATAAGAAAAGATTAGACAAAGCGAGAACCACGCAGCGCATGGCGGCGAAAAATGAGCAAAAGCTGACTCAGGTGACGACCTGCAGGGGACAGACGCAAAGTATACAAAACAACATGCGAAATGGGAAGAATTGGGTGTATTAGTCGGGAAAGACAGGTCAACGATACGTGGAAAACCGTAGCAGAACGGCGGTTGAACGATAATACAGAGCAGGGAAGGCGGTAACCAAGTTCCACGATGAGAAACCTGACGTTTCAGAGGAGCTCTTCAGAATTAACAGCGCTGGCGACGAATTCCAAAAGTGGTTTCAAGGGATTCCGACAGCACAACAAAATTAGTCGCGTAGGCACAGAGCGCGAACCGCACGAATATTTCAGCTGTTACCTAAGAAAATCTGCGTAGTAGTCACAGCGTTAAACTGCTAGACCAGTGGTTCTGATCTAGCCGTTTCAAGAAATTTCCGTCAAGAAAGGAGCGTCAAGAAATTTCCAGGGGGCGCGAGCCCTTACATGCTCTGCAACATGGAAAGTTTTGAACGGGAATGTGTCCCTTCCAAACGGGTTTTCTGCAAAGTGGCCGTACACCTACATGGTACTAGCCTTCTACAGTACTCCCGCCGTGTTCTGTAATGCGATGATGTACTGTATATTTATGACGATTCAACTACACTTGAGCCAAACTCTTGTACAATGTGAGATTAAGTTTTTACTGGCGGCATGGCAACTACAGGCCACCATACAATGTTGACTTCTTGGCCATAAATAGATAGACACTTTGCTTTCTGCCCATACCAGTGGCGACACTCATTTGCCTAATCTCGGAACCGTGTCTTTCATTCACACTAAGGGACGCAGAGGAAGTGTTTAGCCTACAAATAAAAATAACATTTGTATTGGAATATATAATTTATTCAATTAACCGTACTATGTTTTTCACGCATGTATGGTTTTGGTTTGAGATTCTGGAATTTTATGCAAAAACGCGGTTAGCGATTTTGTCCGATATATTATTATTAGGAGTAATCTGCACTCACTCTGCGAAAGTGTGCCGTTGCAAAGCTATGCAGAGTGAATAAAGCAAACAAAGAATTTACAAAAGTTCGCATAACTCTAAAATAAGCAACTGCAGCGCATTGAAGCATGCGGACTAGAGAGGGAGCCTACGCATCTGTGAGCATAGGCAAATCGTGCGCGATGTCACAAAAGAAAGCGTTTTCATCAAATGTTGCAAATCAATGTTGCGCTAAATATTGGCCAAAAATTGTCAAGTAATCAGTGGTCTATAACTTTGGGTACGAGCCGCTGAAAAACAAGCCGTGGCGAGCGAGTGTTAGTAGTCATTAGGTTCAATGCAACATTCTTATGTCTTTGAGGCTTTACAGTTAAGAAATGTGTACCTCTTTCTTGAACGATGCAGAAAGTCTAACAACGTATGGTTACACGTTCTGATGCAGTCAGATTGTTCAAATTCATCCTTATACTGTACTTTGAACACTACAACCGCATTTTACTTTGCGACTGAGTGCTCGGACGTTATTGTTTGCTTGAGGGCGTGTGCATGCCACAGTACTTTCGTATTTTACGTGGCCTTGATCAGGGCTGGAATCAGTGTCCTATTCTGGATGTAGTGTTTTACCAAGTGTTACGGGTTAGCGAACAATAGTGTTAAGAAAGTGTCTGTAATATTGTTGCTCTATCTCCAAACTCACCATTAATCGTTCTGTTATGTCTGTTTTTATCAATCTGCATTGTCAAGACTCTGTGTTTGTACTGTATGGATTTCGTATCTATTACAAAACCTAAAATAAAAAAGTATGAATAAATTTACCAACAACTGCATTTGATTTTGCAACCTATTCAAAATAAGGGGGTGTGAAACAAAGGTAAATTAGTGAAGGGGGACGTGGTGGAAAAAAGGCTAAGAACCCTGGGCCAGACAGTGTTTCTTAACCTGGGGTAAATTTACCCCCAGTGAAAAATTTCATCTTCCCAAGGGTAAATTGACTGAATCATAAATTCTGAGAAATGTAATTTTTACAAATTTTTACAAAATGTAATATACTGGATTATTAGCCTCGGTAGTTACAGGGAAAAACACAAATGTAGGCTACATCAGATATTGTCTGGTTCGTAGATTGGTGAGAGGCTCCACGTCAGGCGTCATAGAGCATTGCTATGAAATAGGTTTGCGGATATACCACGCAAACTGGAGACGTTGCACCTCGGGTTATTATTCAGAGTTATGCGTAGTGATAAGTTTCTCTTTTTGGTTCATCTTCACACATGCAGGCTACCAGATTCATTTGAGCACTTCATGCGGGCAATGCTGTTTCTGTTCACGACTTCGTTTGGAGTTTGCACGCAAAAGAAGATTGCAACTGTTTCAGAATTGAAAAATCTTCGATTGTGCAATACATTTCACTGTTTTCAAAATGGTCAGTCTGTAGCGCTGTTTTTCTCTTTCTTTTCACAGCATGCTATAGAATGGACAGTGGACATTCTATAGTGCACAGCCACCACAGTGGACAGGTCTTTTTAGTGAATGAATTATTCATGAGTTAAGAATTGTAGGTTTTTCAACATGTCAGTTAATCTGCCGAAGATGATAACTTATTTAGAATCTTACATGAACTTCGGGTCGACTTCATCACAAGAGATGATGTTCAAAAGTCTCAATGTCTCTTTTGCTCCAAAGTGCTTGGTGATGGTTCCGCAAAGCCGACAATTTCATAAGCTCATTTTGCTTCATTCCATCCCATACATGCAAATGACCACCACATGCCTTTGCATACCGAATGCGCTCGATTTTGTGTTGTAGGGACTCTGCCTGGTTGGATTTGTTTCTGAAGACGCGTTGGGATTGGAAGCATCCTTTCGCCTTCCTTTTGCAAGAGCAAAGGAAAAGACAACGCAAACAATTGGGTAATGACTCATCAAATCTATCGCTATGGGATGGGCGCAATTTTGTTGTGAAATGGTGGGGGAGGGCTTGGTGTGAATCCAATATAGTCATCGGGTCGATGCAGAAGTGAAGTTTCATAAATACAAATTCCCATTCTTGTCTTTAGAGGTGTTTTGAAAGCAACACTAGTCACTCTTTGTTTTATCCTTGCAGATGATTTACAACTATTAATATACTCAACTTGTTACTAGAGACGGTGCAATAGTTCAGCAACATGACCAGCATTCCAAACTTTGACAAATATTCAGCGAGAATGCATTTAATGGCATCTGCTGTTATAAGTATAAGTCACAAACATGTCAATACGTAATGTCAACATTCAAATTATGTGACAAATTAATATTGATAGGTCATTAATTGACACTTCTCAAAAGCTGCTTTTTGTCTTCAGCAAAAAATTCGAAAAGATTTTCCTGAAAATGTAACTTTTTTACGATTACAGACTTGCATTTTTTGAATTTTTACGTTGTCTATTTCTGTATACGTGGCAATCCAACATTACAGCAAAGTTAGTTACGTGTCTGCAAAAAAACATTCATGGCTGCACTGTGGTCTCTCACACATGCAGCTGTTAAACTCTCACTATTTCAAGACATTGGCTTTTCTTACAGTATACCACACAGGGTCAACTATCTGACAGAAGCTTCAATCTTTTGCGGTCTCTAGAAACTTGCAAAATGCTAAAAAATGATATTTTAAAGCTAAAAGATATAAAAATACCAAAATCAATGATACCACACCAAACTCTGTTTCAAATTCAACTTGGCTATGTGTAACATCTAACATGAAAAGCTCTTCACACAAAACGTAGCAAACGTCACTTTTCTTTTTGAAACCTCTACAAATACGTAACCAAAAGAGAAAAATGTAGGTGGGGCATGGCATATTATACCCCAACGGTCTGAAAAAGTAGGGGGACACTTCGGCCGTGTCTCCAACCTAATTGTGCCCATGTGCTATGTATATAGTGGAATTAATTTGTGGAAGAGAGTAAAAGAAGAGACTTTAGAAAGATTGTTTACCAAACCAAAGAATAATTTGTCGATTTTACCAAACCAAACACTATGTCTCGTGATATTTTAGATGACGTAGCAGATATATTCAAATTACTACAATAGGACAGTGTCACCCTTCAGCTAGGTGTGTCAACTGACTTGTCGAACTGCATGTACTTGTTGGTTCACTGTCGATGTATACATGCAGCTGAGTTAAAAGAAAAGGTCTTGATGTGCGAAAGTCTAGAGAAGACTAGCGAAGTGACTGATGATCAGGAAGAAATGAATAATATCTATGAACAAAATAAACTCGTGGAGTCGCAATGGCTCGCTATGCAGAGACGGCGCCTCTCCGTTGCTCCGTGCAGTCAGGTTTAAAAACTCTGGTGAACAAACGGGCATCGCACATCATTTCTACTCCTTGTGTTCTTCACAGACATGCGCTGACGAGTTAAAACGTTTCCAGAATACTTGAAAATAGTTTTGAAATGTGTAACTCAACATGTGCATTTCATCAGGACACGGGCTTGTTTTTCCAAAGTGCGTTTGAAAGATGAATTGATTGATCTTCAATGCGCTTTGTGCAAATGCTTTATTCCACATTCATGTGTTGCAACTGTGATATTCCCAAATTTAGGTGTGGATTGGGCGAAGATTTTCCTATTCTATCGAAGAGCACATTTGAATTTATTATACCTATTCAAAATAGTTTTGTGTGAGGCTGTGTTCTCCTCAATCACCATACAACGAAGCATCGGTCTCGATTCATTCCTAAAGATGACATGAGAGTATCTCTTTCAACCACTGTTCCATGTTCCAAAGTGTCATGTATTGTGCAAATGCGCATAAAACAAACACAAAATATCACTGCGTGACTGGCTGGTTGAAAATGTTTATCATGTTACAACAAAATAAAAACTTCAAGCATGATTGTATATTCCTTCCGAACGTTTTTCTCCTGGACTCAGTGATATGCCGGTTCTTACGAAATCGTTTTAGAATTGCAAGAAGCTCAGCAAACCATCTCTTAAAAATATTCATGCTTGCCTGTAAGACAGGCTACCTACACGTACACGTGAACGTTGGAACCTGATGAAAAGTAAAGAAATTGCTTCAACTGCTTGGGACGTTATCAAATGTCAACGGAATGTGAAAGTAATACGAGATGCGCAACTTCTAATAACTGGCACCATAACCTGTTGCACAACGCCACCAACTCACAACCTCTACAAGAAAACACCAACTAGCCACCTTGAATCGGATGCTACTGTGCTCCGCAATCCTCAAGAGCACAGGTCAACTATGCGAGTCGGAGATCAGTACCATCTCATTGGTGGTGCATCCAGTGCGGGTGTACAATGATGACCAAATGCATTTCGTTAACACTGCTGCTTTCTTTGACGGAGGTTCAAATATATCGCTCTGCACCACAAACTTGATGCAAAGACTTAATTTGCGTGGTCCTAAAGTAACGAGAAAAACTGAGGGGGTGACTGGTTCTTATGTCTGGACTTGTTAATTCTCCTGGTGCATGTCACATGTTTAGATTAATAACATTTTGTATCTCAAATCGCCTATAAATGTTAAGAAATATAGACCAAGGCCTACGTGGGCGCAACGGCTAACACCCATAATTTAATAACTGCACTACCTGTACTCTGTTTTTCGACAACTTAGCAATGAGTGCTAAGTAGACTCTTCTAACTATACAATTAACCGCATCTGACTGTCTGAACCGCAGGCTGCGCAAATGTGCAACTTTGGTCTTAAGCACCAAAGGTATCTTGCTGCTATCCGGTGGAAAATACGAGAAGACTACCTGGGCTATACATAGCACAATCACAACACACAACATGTTGATCAAGTAGCAGTCTGACTTCTGGACGTATACAACTAGGCATGTAGGCAGGGCCTAATAAATGAACGCGAGGCCCATCAGGGAAAAGTCGTGACCGCGAGCTCCCCGAAACACTTAGCGCAAGTACGCAGTTCGCTCATGTCCGATTATTTACCTGCAAAGGCAGGTTGCGAAACTTGCTAGCGAATTGTTGTACTCTTGGTCTTTTGGCGTAACAATAACACGGCAATAAATATTTAAATGTTCACTTCAAGTTACTAAGTTACTGTAGTAGGCGTTTTGCCGCATGTGACCAGGGCTCACACTGAGTTTTTTTCCACCCAAATCTGTTTTTTTGTAGTCGACCTGGGTGTCTAGGTTAGTTATGAAAAATCGCGTTAAATTTTTTTTTTTGCATTGAAAAATTTATCAGCAACTTCAATGTGTTCAATAATATAAAGATAACTTTACATTACAGTGTTTACAGCGCACATCAGATGAGAAAGTATGCATATCAGTGAAGCAGAACGTGTTCAGTCGGTTTCATAAATTCTCATATAAGATCATTGTCAGGGTTATATATAGGGAAGGCAAGGGAGGCACTTGCCTAGGGTCCCCTTTCTCAGGGCCCCCACTCAAGGTATTTCGCGCGTAAATATTGGTGAAAAACGCATTATCCTCTCATAGCCTATAATACTTTCCGAACCACATCATAATTCAGTACTCGGCCTTCAAACTACAAAGGGCCCCCCACGAGCAACTGCAATGTGTAAGTAGGCTAGTCCTCTTTCAAAGGAGCCCCCAACAACCACTATAATGTGCAGGTACTCTACACGGGAGCCCAACAGCAAATGCACTGCGTAAGTACCTTGCTTTCAAAGGGACCACGATAACAACTGTAATGTGTAAGTCCTACGCTTTCAAAGAGGCCCGCAATAGCAAATGTAATGTGGAAGTAGGCTCACTACCCTTTCAAAGAGGCACAACAGCAACTGTAATGTTTATGTAGGCTACTTTGCTTTCAAAGGGGGCCCACAACAGCAGTTGCAACGTGTAAATACCTTGCTTTCAAAGGGGCCCAAAGTAACTGTAATGTATAAGCATGCACGTTTCTTTCAAAGGGCCCCCCAACTTCACTGATATGTCGTGCTTCATATTTCAATATTGGGGTCGAAGCTTTCTTTGGGGAATTAAGTTTTGACGGGAGTGAATTTTGGGCCCCTGTGACAGCGTGGGCCCCCCTAATTGGGGGGTATGGAGTGCGATTGATACGGCTCTGCCTGTGCATTTGGTTGGAGGGAAATCACGCCGGCATGTGCAAGCTACGCATTGCGAAAAGTAGATGATGAAATTGAAACTCATCCTAGTTCTGAAACTGTGCTGATTGTGAAGACTGATTTTGATGTTGATGACTGCTTGAAATCAGAAAACAGCGCTGGTGGGATTACACAATCGGTAAAAGTGCTTCATTGTTTCTGTGATCTTAGGGCATTTGGGTATGGAACCGTTTGTGAGCTTCGTCATGTCTGCGGTTCTGAAATACACTTTTCCTTTGTGCTTGAAAAGCCACAAGTAGCACGCAGGTCTGAGATCTGTACAGCTACCGCTGCAGTTATACTGGCGAAACTTGTAGCAAATAAACTAGAATGAACGATAGCATGGGAAATCATCCGTGAAAAAGATTTTGCACTTCCTATGCTTTCCGCTGTTGCAACAGCCATAAATTGCCAACACCTTTTGGCAACCTGCGACTTGGAGACACTGTTCTAATGTCGATGAAGGCTGCTGACGTTGAAGCTGGACAACGGCTGTCGTTAGAAAGACTTTCCCTAAATGTGACGCCATCGTTCGGGGCGTACGCCAGTGACTGATGGCGATATTTGCTTATTGTTTTCGTTTGTAATTGCATCGTGTTTAAAAAGATTCGATTTCATCATTAACTAGGTCCTTGTTACTCATCGAGGGTGTGGGATCTCTTCACCTTAAATTGACTTTCTGCTGGACACGCTTACTGAATTGCATTTTATTAAACTATGCGTTGGACCTTTGTGAAACAACGATGATCTGCTGTATGTTTCCTGCTGAGGTTCACCCTTCTCTGTTGAAGCTGAGCGATTTGCAACTTACTCCACGAGGTTTCGTGAAGCGTCGGTGACCTGAAAATTGATAAAGCTTTAATGTGCAGTCCCAATTGCATGTATCTGTTTGCTCTATTCGCAAGTGTTGTACACTCTGTCCGCTCGAGTGTCGTACTTGTATATATTGTCCCCTCAAGTTTCATATACGCAAGTTTTGCATACCCTGCCCATTGTCTTCATCATACTCGCAAATGCTGTATACACTGCCCATTCAAGTTTCGTATTCGCAAGTCTTGTATGCATTGCCCGCTCCAGTGTTCGTTATGCGCAAGTGTTCTATGCGCTGCCCGCTCAAGTGTGTGCCGTATTAATAAGAGTTGTATATGCTTGCCCTCCCAAATGTCGTGTGAACTTACCTGCTCATTTCTGCTACGCGATTCGTAATTGCTCACCCATTCCCATTGTATTTGATAATGACTTTATTTCTTCACTTCGTCATTTTGGGGCCGGTGGGTTACGGTCGAACAATTACTCATTAGCCTACTCATACGCTCAAATCGTGTCAATTGATAAGCGCATTCTCTTTGATGCCGGAAGCGGAGCATCGTCACCTTGTTCCTTTGCTCCCAACACCACGTTCAGTTGTTTGTTTGAGGTGTTAGAGTTAGGTTGCCGTTGTACTGTTTGGTTAAGTTTAAGTAGCAGTGACCTTTGTAGTAAGTGGTAGTGTGAGTGTACTGGCTGTGAGCGTAACTCAGCTGTGATGGTACTGGCTTGGCTTGTGATAACCTGGTTTGCTTGCATTTGTCACGACATCGAAGTTGTTGCAAGAGATAACTACCACTGTTGTTGCATCTACGCAGGTGAATTAAAGTTGAACTCCCTGGTACCGCGAATGTTTGTAAAACACCACAACCCTATCTCTAGACATGCCACGATATTACATGACGCTCTCGCAAGTGTGAAATTGACTTTCTGGTAATTCTGTGAAGTGACATCGTAGATCCTTTCCTGCGATTGTTTGCTACGATGGTTGAAATGAGCTCTAGAACAAGTGCACCGTACTAGGCTGTTGCTTTGGGTCATGTCAGCTAGTAGAGACTTATTCCATTGAAATCTGAACTTTATACCTTAACAGAGGGTTCCAGGTATAAAATGATCATTTGCTGTAGCTGCCAAAAATGAAACAAAATCCCACCAAACATATTTTTGAGAGAAAAAGTGCATTATTGGAAGAGGCAATTAATCTTAAACTCACCGGTTGTTTAAATGTTGCAAAAATTGAATTAATAGTTCACTTGGTGTCGACACCTGGAACTTCTGTAAACCTATTGTTCGACGCCGACAAACAGTTACATTTATGGCAATGCAATGAAAAGTTCCGCAAACACTGTTGAACACAATGTGCAATATTTCAGTATCAGACTCTTGTGTATTTGGTGTACAATGAAAAGGCACATGTGTGCATGAAATACACACAACACATACAAATGAACGAATCGAAAACATGAACGCATTAGTGGATTTCCCTTCTGGGTTAGATTCTAATAACATTGTGTATTGCTGTTTTGCTCATAAAAAAGTATTTTTACAGAACAGTTGTGGAGGTTCGGACAAATTATTATCCTTGACAAAAATCATCGTATGAATGAATTAGAAATGGTAAAATGGCGAAAACGTTTTGCCGCCAGAGAACTAAGAAAAACTATTTCTCCATTAAAATCAAACATTTCTACAGACTCCACCTGGTTACCGGTGACTGATTAACGTGGGTGGTGTGACGTATATAGTGTCGAATGCTTTATATAGATACTATTATCATTGCGCAATGGCGCTGACTCTACAAATATGACGCGATAAATAAGTTAAAATATTGAACAAAAACTGCAGAATTTGCAAATACTTTCATCCGCGGAAATTTTGCTTTAAACCTTGAAAATCCAGAGTAGAACGGATGAAAATGTGTTGTTTGTATATTTTCGTTTCCTTCCTTTATATTTGATGCAACGTAAAGATTGCTAAAACAACCGGTATGAAAATAGTTTGATATCTGAAATAAAAAAACTATTGCTACTGTAGTTAATATTTTCTCTCCTTGTAAGTTTGAGGTGTACAATAAACATCGCGTGATCACCACGTGCGTTTTACTGAAAAGCACAACCTGTTAAATTTCATTATCCCTAATGCAGCAACAATAAAAAGTTGGAAACGTTTAACAAATCTCGATTTGTTACCCACTTCCATAGCACAGTTCTGACGTAGATTATGGGAGGTGACAGGTAGTGCTGTTCGAAACTATCGTATTGGAGCAGAAAGAACACAATTGAAAGTGAAATGTTTGTTACGTACATTGAAATGATTCATTTTAGTTTTTGATTGCCTTTCGATAGTACATGTAACGATCACACTGCAATACCTTGGAATCTTATGTAGCTTTGATCCACTGTTGAACGGAAATGGATTGGCTACGTCGCATGCTCCAGGATATGCGTCACCTGATGGTACTGTTACGTTTGTTGTCAAACTTGCACCTGCAAAGGAAATACAAACAAGACATGGACAAGATTTTCAATCGAACTGAGAAAAACAACTTCAGCGTATGGTCAACCGCTCTGTAGAGCAATGTTGTGCAAAATTTCACTTACAGAAAGAGCTATTTTAACTTTTTTTGCGAGAAACGTACGAGTTGGTGCAGCTTCAGTATTAAAGAAAGTGATCAATAGTGTTTGAAGCAAAATTCTTCAAGCGCCTGACTTACTTATTATTCGACAAATGTAAGGTTTAAACAAAAGAGTAATTGAAAGCAGATGTCTGACCTTGCTGCATTTATTTTTTCCTCAATGCAAATTGAAAACATTTGTGACTGCTAATAATGTATTTTGAACTTGAAATCGTTTGACAGTTTTGTGTAACTCAACACATTATGACAATATTTGCACTCAATGGTTAAACTGTGAACGACAATAAACAAGAACGCCCAATGAGCAAGAATGCAGTCACAAGTTTTGCAGGTGTGGAAAACAAAACTGCGTACCAAAAATTCACTCGATATTTGGAAATACACTACATGCTGTGGCGTAGCAAGGGGGAGGGCTCTGGGGCCGCGGGCCCCTGGCCCCGGGAGGCACATTTTGGGGGGCGGCACTTTGCTGATTAAAAACTAAATATTGAAAGGAGTCAACATTTCTAGATTTTCGTTATTANTTNAAAATACTTTTTTTTNAGTTTTAAGAGCCCCAACTCATTTCAAATTTTGTCTTAAGTAGACTGGNAAGCNAACCTAAAAACACGACATGTGGCTGTGGAGTGAGCAGATTGATGAAATGAAAAGTCTGTGTCAAGACTAATGTGCTGAAGTGCCCCGTGCAGTCTTTTGTCTTGAAATGAGGACTTTTTTAAGACATTTACTTGGTAGGCAATTGTGCCCCAGTCCTATACACCTTTCTCGCCAAATAAGGCCATTTCGGCCATCGCAGGCAAACGTCCGTGGAACAAAAGAAAGAAATGACATTCAATGGAAGACTAGCAAGCGTTAGGGCTCCGGTTGCTCGCGGCTTATACTGTCTCTCCGCTCAAAATCTGATAAAAAAGGTGTTGCATGACATCACTGTAAATACTAACGGCTAGCTAAATCTCTTATCTCGTGTCGTTGGTTCCTCAGTAACGCCCCCACGGCACATCATAACATTACCTGACACCTAGGCATTGGTGACGAAGATTTCGCTGGAGCGGCGATAGTTGAGTGGAAGAGTGCCCCTCACAATTGGAAGGTTGTGTGTCCGATTCACCGACACTGAGTGAATCGCCGTAGCGCTCCTATGGAAAGATCGTTCGCTTCAACTGTCCCGGTGAGTAGCATATTTCAGGCGTTGGCATGCCGCTAATTGCCATTGCCAAAATTACAAAAAAAGAACAATTCTTGACACATCTCCTGCGATTTTTAACGTTAAGTGGGATATTTTCAATAAGGGCCATAAGCTGTAGCTCAGTCATTAGGTGGGCGTATCCACATTGAATTTTGGCGGTTGAAGTGAAGAACTCTGCAGAGGTAGCGTTGCTCAGTTTCAATACAACTGCCGTTTTTCTGCATGACGTAATGGTGTCGGGAAATGACGTTCTTGAAGCGGGGTAGTGCAGTTGGTGTGTTTGTGTGGGTAACTTTGAACTCAGATTGTCGGTTAGAACTGCAAGCAGAGTGAATCACAACCAGCCAATAAGCAGCATGAATTTCGTAAAGATCTCCTTTGTTCAACGGTGTACTTAACATTTGCAGTCATAGAAAAATTCATTTGAACAAGAAAAGCTTAGAAAAGGTTGCTTGGATATGATTGTGGTTAAGGCTTTTATTAAAAAGGGTCATTGAAATGGTTGTACAACTTGGCAATGGCTGTGCTGAATAAAGTTATTCAATGCAATTAGGTACGTAAGACGTAGTAATCACTGCTGAGCATCCAACATGCCTATGTCCCACTTGACATTCTTTGGTAAAACAGTTTTCGAAATAGACGTCTGATGGTAACCAGTCCAGTCGCCACGGGGCTTTGGTGGGCTTAGCCCCCCCCAAACAAAGATCCAAGTTTCCCAATGTGAAATGTGAAACAATATATTTCAGTGGATTTTTGTCAAATATTAGAATGCCAACCCCCCTGCAAAAACGTAAAGTCTCTCAATTAAACGCCTTCCGGCGATGGTTCTGTTGGTAACCATCAAAGGCAAGGAATAACACTNTTATGCACATTGGAAGAGGTCTAACACAACATCNAGACCAAGTCCGCTAATCACGATGAAGACTGCAAGCCAGCGCTTCTCAACCATAGCCGGTTTTAAACCTGTTTAATAANATATTTTTTNAATGGNTCCCCGCACCTATGAGGGCTCCGCGCAACAGAGTTAGCGTTCNAAGCCTTTTATATATTCTAAGAAGATCAAACTACTATACTGAAACGTAAGGTGAACAATCAAACGTTTTTTACATCACTGAGATCATATTATCAGATTATTATAGCCTGCTATATGCAGTGTAAATACTTTTTTTAGATAAAGACCGGGATATAACACGAAATTTTAGCAAAAATAAATGTTTTCATCTGTAAAGTAGATATGCCGTCAACACATCCTTTACTTTTTTCGTTTGATCCCCTGGAATATGTAAACTATTAGAAAAACATGGGATGGGCTTACCGGAGATTAAAACCAACAGGGAAGAAAATTTGACGAAGCATGTCGGGTTCGTTTATATGCATATGCAAAGAAAGCAAAAAATGGAAAAATTAATGATGAGAAACGTAGCGACAAGCAGAAAAAGCAAGACTTACATTCGGCACTGAAAAAAAAGGATCATGTCAGTTTGTGAGGATCACGTCAGTGTTTTATTGTGATTTTCAAGATTATTCATTAATCCTTAGTTCTTTAAATAAGCACGATACATGATTTTCTCTGATTTGAAATTTTTGTAAGCAAATTTGAGGGGTGGAAAGGGCGGCACTTTTATGGTCGGTCCCGGGCGGCACTTAGCCTCGCTACGCCACTGACTGCATATGTGTACATTTTCTGCGATGAAGCAAGTCAAAACTAAAAACAGAAATAGATTAACAGGCGGAACACTGGATGATAGTCTCCGACTTGCTACCACTAACACTGGTATTGTTAAGGAACGATAGTGTCAGAGAAAGCTCTACCACAAAAGCGTGACAACTTGCAGGCCACTTCGACAAAATCATGCCTGCATCACACTGATAGGTATTCGTCATAAATTACTATTTGCTATTGTATAATAATTTGAATAACGCGCTCACGTAATTTCCTTTTTTCAATTTTAAATCCTGTGAACCTGTCGTTTTATACATGATTTTGTCGAAGTGGCTTACAAGTTGTCACGTTTTTGCAAAATGTCTCGTAGGTCAAAGCAGTATGACCACGCTGACGTAATTGACGCAGTTATTTGCACCATAGTACAGATTTCTGAAGTGATAAATTGCTAAGATACAAAGTTAGTACACTTGAAGTTCGAAATTTTATTCACAATTGGTGATACGTTTTGGACAAAAAGAATAAACAAGACAAATGCAGGGTATTAGAGGATTAAAAAATTTTGGAAAATTAATTTAATTCACTTTTCATTCACACCCCTTATTTCATTTACCCTTGCAAAATTTACATTCACCCTGGGGTGAATTTTCACCCATTCACCCGGTTAAGAAGCACTGCCCTGAACCATGCAACCGCATTGCTCATATTAAAGCTTGTACTCAGACGCAGCTTATCTAGATGAGCCGTCTTTGGACCGTGTTCGAGATTCAATAAGAAGGGTTCTAAGATCGTAACACTCATTCAAAGACTTGAGTGCATAAAGTCATGTGAAATCGAATTGCAAAATATTAGATCGATTCGACTTCGTGTGGAGACTGGTTACTTGAATACTGATTTTTTTAAATTGTGCATCATTGCAAAGCAATAGCAGCAGAGCGTGAACTGGTTGCTTTTTCTAAAGATTTCAGCAAACTAAACGTTTTCAATAGTATTTTCTCCATCATATTCAAAACGCCCATTAAATGCTTTACATGAAATCGACTGCCAACAGAATAGCACATCCTATGACACGCTTGGTTGACAAACAATATCAACGCTGTGTTGGAGGATTTCTCAAACTGGAGTTGCATCAATTCGATCAAGCGGGTATGCATAAAATTTCTACAAAATAACATAAAAGCTAGATTGAATAGGTGGTCTAATCCAGTGCTTCTCAAACTTTTTTATTCCATCTCCCTTTTTTACTCTCGACACATTGTTTTCGCCCCACAAGCCTGATAAAGCAAACACAAGATAGTAAATTTAAAATAATTTTATTTCAAGAAAGTATTAGTAGCTGAACCATTAAAAAGCTGAACTAAGCAATTGCATTACGACGCTAATGTTACGTTCAGAATTCGTGCGAAAATAATCGAGAGCTACGGAGCCGGAGCAACGGAGATGGGCACTTTGCCTGGAGCCGGATCTCAAATTAAATATCAAAAGAAGCCAGAACTAAGTTTAAAATTTAGGACCCGAGCTNCGGCCATTTGAGAGGCAACTCCGGCTCCGGGTCCCTTCCTAGATACTAACAGTTTTGCCAAATAGACTTGCGTGTGCTCTTTATANCATACTAAACGCGATTGTTACGTGTTACCATACCAGANTGCAACAATGGATCTGCAAGCCATAGATGTTTCTTTGGTTTTATTAATCGCCAAGGCTGTGACATCTTAACTGGCAGGCCTGGTGTTGCTTGTTAAACAATGGATCTCAAACACTGTTCNAAGAGCAGCNNGCAGCTCCCAAGCATCTTTGTGCGGCATTTAGCAATCTCCGTAACAAATTCAATTTGAATAAGACAGCGGTANCTAAAGTATGGGTCGCGAAGGGTCGAAAAAGGGTCGCGCCAAGGTGATTCAAATCTGTTAAAACAAACTTTTTTCTTTTCATTTTTCAAGTTCTTTCAATTCCGTCATAGACTGAATTATTGCATCATACGCGTTTCATTTTGCTTCTTATTATTAAAACCGGATTATTGCATCGTAATGATTTTCTGAGAGGTTTAATGGCAGCGCAGCTACAAGCCAACTAGCTGCATAGTTACGATTCGTTGAGTACGGAAGTATTTTGGAGCTGAACAGTTCAGTAAATAGGCCAGTGGTGGATCAGAGTTGGTAGTGTATGAAAGTTCAGCTATGTAGTAGTAGAGTAGTTTGAAACATTTTCGCTTCCTAAGCACGTAAAATACAGTTTTTCGATGTTTTAGGCTTGGGTCGTGAGATGTTCATCAAACTCAGATTTGGGTTGGGCTAAAAAAGTTTGGGAGCCACTGGAATAAGAGCTGATGATACCTACTTCGTAGGCGAAAATTATACTCTGTCAGAGTTTGGTGTCTGATTCTTTGCTGGGAAAGGACTCCTTTCGAAAGGCAGTTTCTTTCAGCAACAGTAAAAATTTAACAGATAAATTGCTTTAGCAACAACCTCAAGTGATTATCATAGTACATAAAAATTTGCAATAAACCTGCAAGTCATAAGAGTAGGCAACTAACGTTAAGTCAGTGATCGATTAGTTGTCGAACGTTTTCGCCCCTATTGTGTTGTTTCGCCCCTCTATCGCTTCCTTTGTTTTTTTCGCCCCCAAGGGGGCGTTTCCGCCAACTTTGAGAACCACTGGTCTAATCCCTTTTCGTTATCAACCAGAAGTTCCTGCCACATCCAACCTGATCTTAAACCACTGATGGGTGGAAGTCGGCTACATGTCCCGCAATTGATTCATTACGAGGTTTGTCAAAAAGCTTTTAAAAAATGTCCAATGCTTTGTGGCAACTGGTTGCATATTCGATATATGCATAAATATTGACGGTATCAAAATGGTTTAGGACTCTGTATTTTTAAATCATTCACTTGGAAAGTTAGCACCAAGTTGTAAAATGTTATTTTCCAGTGAAATCAGTCCGATGACGCGTCCTGAGTAGTAGAATCAATATCTAGTCAACCAGAACGCAATATTTTCTTAACCTTGCTTGAATTGTGCTCGTTTGCTTGTTAAATTGAAATAAAGAATTACTGCAGTCTGATTTTACTAAATACTTCAAAAGCGTTTCTGTCAATTTTTGGGAGTGCTGCAGACCGAGCAGACGAAACGCCTCTGGACCTCGTATGGCGTTGGAGCGTCAATATGGAAGGTGCAAATAAAGTGTGATTTGATTCCCTTGCATACGTCACTGCTGTGATATTCCAATTATTGCTGAAACTGTATATTTTATTATATTTGAAAAGAAGATAATGAGCAGAGCATTACACTGTAGTTCATTAGACTGTATTTGAAAAGAAGATAATGCTTTTTCAACAAGAACATGCATTTGTTTACTAAAGATACAAGTGCCTCTTTCACTATATTTTGTGACGTTTCCTTATATATTAACGTTTTTTCAAGAATGGCGGAGTATTATATGCATCTGCACTGCCCGGAAAGGTTATGAAACTGCGAGGCGTGGGGTTCATTAATAGTTCGGAATTGATGCACATATGAAGTTGATTCAAAAAGTGTCATATAAAGTTGAACCCCATATCTGGGATAGCCACTGCAGATTTTTGTAATGAAGAATGTCAAATTGGAAAAAAACAATCCAGCCTTGTTTGAGCTGGCAGTGGACACAAATATGCGAAAGTACAAACCTTTTGGTACAACGTCAACAACCATCATCATTCCACTATCCTCGTGGCCTAAAATGTGGCAGTGAATGACCATCGGACCGGTGAACTCGTCGGTGATGAAACGAATCTGCAAGTGTGACTCAAGTTTCCGAAACCAGTTGTCAGAGCTCAGACAACAACCAATTGTATTAGTGTGTCATAAAATTTTCAACAGAGTAAATGAAGAAATAGGTACATATATGCGATATTTGAAACAAAGCATTTAGGTGAAAAAAGCGAAAACACCTGACAAAAACGATTGATGTTGAATTACGTTACGCTATATGCATTTACTTTGCAGATAGTTTCATGTTGATTTATTGGAATATGTACAAGGTTTTCTTCAAGTAATTGCGCAATGAGTGTTTCAACGGTTGCGTTGTCCAAAGTTTTGGAAACCAATTCAAGGAAATTGTTTTCATTAAATTGCAATAAACTTGTATTAGCAAGCTTCGTGTCTTTCATGTGCGTTTTCACATTTCACGGTATTTATGTTAGCACATGAAACCTAGCAATAATTTTAGATTGCTGATGACGGTGCGGTATTTCGAGTCCTCCTAGGGTTGTTGCCCTGTGATGCATTCCATAGAAAAAGCTGGGAAGACCGGGGATGAATCCAGGTGGAAATCGCNCCTCTAAAACCTACGAAAGTAATTTATTCACCATGACTTTGTACAGTTCGGAAAACAGCATTAGTGATACANGGTCATTTTGCCGTCAATTGTTTTGTCACAGTAGTGTTGTGAATCATACAGGGTGACTCAAAAAGATGCGTACCCATATTTTGTTCGATAAAAAACCCATTTTTTAACGAATGTCTTTTCTGTTGCAGGACGTGATAGG
>JGI24022J15233_10001276_pt1 | contig 20400 bp, 12 predicted proteins | sample Ectturendosymbi2_FD_15233 | JGI IMG/M metagenome (IMG submission 15233) | reverse complement strand
GCTGATCTGGAATGGCCCCTGAGTGAAGGTATGCAAGTTAGTGCGCTGCCGCCTGTCTGAATAGCCATGATCATCTTTTGTTGAAGCGTCAAGATGCTTAAATTGCCAAGTGAGACGCTTACGCACGTTTGTGGCACAAACAGTCACAATTGGTAAGCAAAAGGTCTGCCAACAAGGAAGAGTCGGAGTCGTTAAAATTTTCTGCGATTCCGACTCCGACTCCTCAGGTTAAATACTTCCGACTCCTCGACTCCACAGCCCTGATGTCAACTACCTTTAAGCAAGCCTGATTTATCTGCTGAAGAAAAACTAACATACCGTTGCATACTGCTGCGGTTTTCACTCACTATTCAGAGTTTTTCTGTGATTGTGATTTCCACTCACCGTTCAGGTACTGCCAACCAGCAGGAATCCAGCAGAATCTCGAGTCTGATTCCAAATCAGCTATTCCAGCAACCTCAGCAGACATCATCAGTTCAACAACACGGACGGACTCGTTTCACGTTCCACGAATGTGTTGTTTCTAGCCATTCGGAAATCAACAGACAAATTCCATTGACTATAAGCCCCTCTACTTTACGTTTGCAAAATAATTATCTTGTATCCCCGTCTCACGCTACCTACCCACACTTTGCTCAACAATGCTATCTTCCTCCGCCAGTTGCCAACGTATCCCCGTCTCACGCTTCCTACCCACACTTTCCTCAACTATGCTATCTTCCTCCGCCAATTGTAAACCTACCTGCTAGTTCTTCCAGACGGCAATATGCTGATATTCTAACACTGGCACATCCCCATATTGTGCAAAACACTTCGCTTCCGGCTGGAATGCCAGTGGTTAACCAACGGTAAGGATTGTCTGTGTTGGAATCACATTGTTTTTTAAAAATAATGGAAAGAACTTCGCAAAGTTGAAATCGTAATTCCTGCTGCATGTCAACAGTGATTACTGTTAGGCGTTAAATATGCAAAGTGCTTGTTTGTCAAAATACATGTTTCATGTTTAACCCTTGAATGAAGGACTAGGTACAATTTGTAACTTTTTGTCCCCAAACAGTGATGAATTTTTTAGAAGTTGAATAGAGACCTCAACCTTGGAACGCTTTCACGGGTCACGGTTACCCGGGTCATATGAGGTCATCCACGTCAAACTACGTAAGCGCGCGTCGGCGCGCTTTCAACTCTTCAATAGCTTCATTTTTTGTGTGACTTGTAAATAGGTGAACTTGCGGTCATCCACGCTCTTTTGGATTTTGCAAAGGAGCGAGTTCGTCACGAGTTCGGGTCAAGCTGACCCGACGTTAGTGTGAGGTGACGTTTTCACGCAGACCCGACGTTATGATTTAGAGGGGGTTTTGCGCCAGGTGGATGCAAAAAGTGAAACCTCACTTAGCATGCGGTCTTGTTAGCAGTATTGAAAAGGAGAAGTTGTTTACGCCCATAATTTTTGTTTTTATGAGTAATTCAATTCAGGCATGTATGATACCTTCGCTATATTCGGTCTACTTACTTTAACATAACTTTGTCAGTGCTCAAATTGCTCAGTGAGACTTATATTTTCAGTGTAGCTTTTGTGATAAACTGCAGTGGAAGGAAAGTATATTTTTTAATTTTTGAAAGCCAGGTCATGCACACCCGACGTTAGCGTTAATGTGACAATAACCGGATGTTAGGATTCGAGGGTTAATCTCAACTTTTAGATTGTCTAGGCGACATCATTAAAATCATTTCACCGTGTTCGGTAATGCGTGTTAAAAATAAACTTAACGCCGCCTAAGAGCATAGGTACAATTGTTCCTTCACTCATGCACAATGCGATAATGATGCATAAAAAACGTACGGTTTGTGAATGGTAGTTTTGTCTTGTTTAGAAAAAATAATAACACAGTTAGAAAGCACTGGGGCAATAACATTTTCTAACCCATCTTTGTTGGTTAATGTTAGATTCATGCAAAATACTCTTCTGTGTGCGCCAACAGCAATCCAAATGCGACAATGTACATCGAAATGAACTTTGACAAGTAGCTCTAATATTTTTTGTGGTGGCCTTTGAGACACAAGGCTAGTTGTGTGCAAGAAGAATGTTGAAACCATTAGACATTTCCGTCTTGCCTGTTCGTTTTTCGCAAAATAATTTCACTCACATCTGGACGTATTGTTAATTTGAACACTTCTCTTCCCGCAAACATTGATTTCTGCAGGTATCAGTTGCTTGTAATGCTTAATCGGAGTAATGCAGTAGTGTATTCACAAGAAGACTAAGGAACACATGTTGTAAATACAACATTTTTACCTCAATGAAACAATTTGCCGAAAAAGAATCTGTCCTTTCATAACTGCTTGTTACCCCCCGGAAGGATACGAACAAAAACCATCATTTCACGAAACTTAACCTAACCTTGCCTAAATTGAATGTACCTACTAACTACTATCCACAAAATAGCTCAGATCTTTCTGAAGCTCAAATGTTTTAGAAAATGCAGAAAGGCACAACTGCACCTTTTACCGTCTATTAGCGTTGTAAAATCATGCAGTCGCTTTTAGGTTAAACTTAAAAAAATGCCTTTCACAAACGAATAAACTGCTTCACAAAACAAGAAAGCAAACAATTTGTGCAAACCCTTTAAGTTCTGCAGGGTTGATGTTTTCCCTGAAACTGTTTGAAAACAACTTAACATCACCGTAAGTCGCATCTTGCGTGCAAACCGCATCCCGAGTTTCAAGGTGAGCAGTTAGTACAAAATACTGCGAATTATTCACAAATAAATACGACGTTTACTTAGGAGTCNCAGACGGACNGCGAGCCGCTTTTGGGTCACCCCTGCCCTAGACCGAAAGGCGCTAATCCATGAGAGTGTTAAATGTGGCAACAGTTGTTCCCTTTTTCTGATGCCCCTCGTGGCAGTGAATTGACAAATTAGGAAAGCATTCTATTCCAACTATATAAGGTTTCATTTTTAATGAAAACCTTGTAATCTTGCGTGAAGAACTGGCAGGCAATACGAAGAACTAGCAGGCAACAGCCTTTCCATTATATCTACGCGTCAGGCGAACGTCTGAAAATGCTGCCATCATGAGGTAAGTCAGGCTATGGCACATCGTTACTTAGATCGGAAATAATCATTACTAAAATGCCTAGTCTCGTACACAAACCGTCAACAGAATTCATCGAAACACTTGACTTCTGTTTGCTGGGCCTTACTAAATAAAATACGAAGGAAAGCGATAACATAGCGACTTTAATTTTTGAAAAATGCGAATATATTTGTGGGTTTGATTTGAAACTTTCATCTTCTCCCAAAGGTAACAATGCCCATTAAAAATTTCTTCGAATGTTTGAAACATACAAGTCCTACTTGAAAAATTACATCTGTCGTGTTGTCTTTTGTAGGATAAATTCAAAAATCACTGTGCAGATATCAAAAAAATATCGAACTACGCAATCAAGGACGTTTTGTACTGCTGGTGATAGCTGTGCAGGAACAAAAACAAAGACGATGAGTGCGTCAGCGTATCTTTGACAGTTCGAACTATTTTGCTCGTTTATACAAATTATATTATCCACTACACTGCCACTGAATAGCAAGGTTCAAACGTAATTTTGAATATTTTTTTAGATCAGCATGGACAAGTGTTACTGCACCTCAGTTTGTACAAACCACGAATCCTCATCCTTCATCAAATGCTTTTCCAATCAACCTCTGTGGTTCAAATCATCGGAAGGAGGTCAGAACATGTTTTGATTATTGTATGAAGACTTTTGATGAAATTGTAATTTAGTTAAGATCTTATCGGTGTTTGGAAAAATCGATGTGAAAATTATGGCTTAAAAGGATATTAAAGCCCTAGACTTTGTCCCAGTCACAACTTCCGGATTATAGAGACACAGATGTTGACACCCTCTAAAGTAACGAAAGATTCCTGGATTCGACTTTGAGGAATGCGGGCACTTTTGGTTTTGTATATTTTGGTGTGACGTCACGGCTGCAGGATGTTAAGGGACTTTGGATGACGTCATCGTGTCCTGATAAAGATTTACCAGTGGAAATTTACACCTTTTTTCTATCAAAATAAACTAGGCGAAAATCTGTATCTATGGAAGCTTTGATTACCACTTCAACCACAGTGTTCGCCAAGTTATGTCCAAATAGTCGATATATTTAAGTAAACAAAACTGGGTTTCTTTGATCCAAAAGAATGTGTGCTTTTCAAAACAGTTAGGAAGACGTCCACTGAATTTTCTGTAACGCAAATATTTCACTTTTCGTAAGGATTCCATTTTCATTGTAAATACCATTTAGTAGATGCTGTTGAACAATTTTACCAGTCTCCAGGTTATAGTCATTTCACAAACTTTAGCCTACAAGATAAATTATTGAATTAGGTCTTCTGGCGATTTTTATTATTAGCCGACGTTTCGCCCACCTATTAAAGTGGGCTTCCTCAAGGCAATGACCATCACGTTATACGAATGGGTGACAGTATGTCACAGAGAAAAACGTGAAGTGTAAATTGAGAAACGCTCGGAGATGATGAAGTATAACAACGCAATAATTAGAGTAAAACCTACATAGAAATGTACAAAAACGGTGAAATAGCGTGTGAAGATGTGGGGTGAAATAGAGAACCAATAAATAAAGTTTGAAATAGTGAACCAAAAAGAGTGAAACTTGCATGGTGAGAGTTGGCAAATCTACAGGCACAAAGGTGTTCAAAAAGAAGACAAACTCAAGGAAGTCCGATAACGGAAAAGCTTAGCTCATGTTTTAAAACTTTGTAATAGATAGCCGGGAATTTTGCGCTTTTGTCATTCACAGAGTTAATTTTCAAATTGATATACAAAGATTATAAAAAATGCGTTTATGATAACTATTTACGTGATGTAGAACATAGGCATAGCACCAACTGCGCGAAGCGAAGCTTTTCCGTTACCGGACTTCTTTGAGTTCGTCTTCTTTTTTGACCGCCTTTGTACCTGTTGATTTGCCAACTCTCACCATGCAAGTTCCACTCTTTATTTGTTCATTATTTCAAACATTTTTTATCGGTTCTCTATTTTACCCCATATCTTCACACGCTGTTTAACGTTTTTGTGCATTTCTACGTAGATTTTACTCTATTTATTACGTTGTTATACTTCATCATCTCCCAGCGTTGTTCATTTAACACTTCACGTTTTTCCTGTGACATGCTGTCAGCCATTCCCATAACGTGATGGTCAGTTTTACGTCTTTTGTCTTTCCACGTCATACTGCTCATTGTTTCTAGTTATTAGTAAGTTGCATGTTATACGTGGTTAAAAATATTGCCCTGAGGAAGCCTACTTGTATACGTGGGCGAAACGTCGGCTAATAATGAAATAATCGCTAGAAGAACTAATTTATAAGCGTGATTTGAAACCTGGTTGCAAATGTTACGAAACAACGATGAGTAGCAAAAAGAACCATATTAGCCTACAAGTACTAACATTTTTTGATACTTTAATCCTTTTGAAATAACAGCTTGAAAGACCTCCACTCACACAACGACGCAGATCAAATTGACCTTGATGTTTTTTTCATATTTAATGCGTTTTAGGGTTCCCAGATCTCAACAAAGCTTCACTGTTTGGGTGTGAAGACTCACCAGGGACATCTCTATAGCTACTGTTAAAGCCAACATGCACATTTAGTCAAACGACTTACATTGCGGCATATACATTGCCAACAATATTTCCTCATTAACATCCTATTTTGCTATTATGCATTTGTATAAAAGCGTATTCATTGTATGCAAACTTATGTTTTTTTAAATAAATTATTTGTATCAGGAAATAAAAATCTTTAAGAAATAAGCTTAAGGATTTTTTGTTTCAGTCACTTGGGATTTTTCTCTGTAGCCCACATTTTTTCAAAATAGCCAATAATATTTCAAGATAGGCTGGGCCGCTTTAAGCATCATTTTAACATGGAAAACACAAAAAATCACCCACTTACAAAATTGTTGCTTTACTAAACATGTCCAGCAGTAAATTGAATCAAACATTCTATTTCCAAAATATGCTGAAACGCACATTGCATCCTTTTCCATCTGGTAAGTTTGTGCTTTGTGCATGCATATTAAAAGTCAACCGTAATTTTCAAGCGCAAAGTTTTATGCAAAAAAAAAATTCAAGTTACGTTTCCTTCATGACTACACATTTAACAACATTTTGAAACGAATTAGAATCGAAAAGCAAAGTGCAGGGTCTTATTTTGTGGTAACAACCAGACCAAAACCTCCATTGTGAATAAGTGAATAATATGAGAAATTGAGGGCGTTTATTTCAACTGTTTTGGATGCAGGTCAAGCAGTAAATGCAGGTCAAGCAGTTTCGGTGAATGGACCTGCATGTATGGAATGCTGCCGACCTTGGGTAGAGTTTGTTGTAAAGAAGTTGTCCAATTACTCAGATCTGGAACAAGGAGGGGCCAGTCTTGGTAAGTGAAAGATATGTGATTTTTCATTTGGGAAATATAAATATTTCGAAAACAGGCAATCCTCTTGTAACCACATTTTCAAATATATTGATAGAAGCAAAATTCATGTGAAAGGTTTGCTTTCAAGAGATACAAAGCTTTCTCAACAAAAATATGTATTGCCACTAAGTTCCACATAAAAGTTGAAAGTGATTATTCCCAATGTAAGTTTTCGCATAGTGTTAGCTGCAGTGGTTTTCCTATCGAATTGCACATTTTTCAGTCCGTTTTCCTGCATTAAATCGATTTAGCCCATTGTCCGCCAGATTCGTGGTAATAATCAGAAAAGAACGCTAGTAATTTGTGTTTCTTACAACCACACCACAAGGGCTTTTTTACACTAGGTGTATACGCGTTTCTTTTTTTTTAACTTTTTTTCTTTGTGCCAATTGGCAAAAATAAATCCTTTTAAGAATGCTAGTGTATTAACTCTATGCAATGTAGCTTTAGTGCAAGCTTTCAAATAATAAGCGGACTGGGCCCTGCTTTCGTTGCTTTGGGATGAATCAAGCTTGCACATATCTCCACTGAAAGAACCAGTCTCAACAACGTGGTGGGTTTGAATAAATCTGCAATTTTTTTCCAAATAGGAAATCGATTTCAAGTAACACTAGGTGTCCTCATTTCTGAAATATGCAAACAATGCTTACAGAAGAAAAGTTTAAACCCTAGAGCAAGAGCAGAGAAAGCAAGCATGCTCATTAATAAAATTAATAAATCAAAACAAAGGCTGTGGCAAGCAAAACTCTGGAAAACTATGTGGACGTCAATTATCGAACAACGGAATAGACAAACATTGAAGGAAGCACACCTCTATCACTCAAAACTGAGCGTTAGCAGAATGCATGAGCAGGATTGACGTAGTGAGATAGGCAGCCTTTCTCTAGGGGCGGGCTTTTTTAATCATATGTTTTAAACCCTAATAGGATAGGTAGTTACATGGTTAGCTCAGTAGTTAAACAATTCAACAAAGAACCATTTTAACAAAGCTGATTGGGGAAATCAATGACCGACACAAGTGTATACGAATATGTGGGCGGCGATTACCTCATTGGTAGAGTGTTCGCCCCCAACTGAGAAGGTTGGTTGTTCGATCCACGGCCACTGAGTGACTTGCCGTAGCACTCCTTTGACAAGAGCGTTTATCGCAACCGCCCTGGAAAAAAGCTAACTTCTTAACTTCAAGCAAAAACTTCAAGTTCTACAAAACTACCACTTCATATTATATGAACAGTTGGTCCATGCAACATGTCATAGAACACCGTATAGTGCCCCAATAATGTCGTTCGTTCGCTCTCACTTTATTATACGGTTTGTTCCACATACCTCGGTGCGATCACCGCTGGTTGAGAAATTTCGTTCCTTTAATTCAGCGGACAAGTTTTGTTTTTTGATATTTTTTGTAAAATAGTTATTATGATGGGTTTGTTGTAATGCCCATGTAACGAAAAAAATGCACAGATCCTGCAAGGCCGTCACAATCCTTTGGGTTGTTTTTGTGTTGAGCAAGGTGCTCGCAGTTTTTATTACTTTCCAATTGTAGTAGTTTTTCTGCCGGCAACCATTGCTTTCATATTTATCTTTTATTCTTTCTCTGATAAAGATTGGCTTTAACCAAAACCTGACATGCGCAAAACATTCCATTTGTGTACCAACTCGTGTCATGTGCCAGTTATCCATGAGGTAGTCATCACCTCGAAGTAGGTCAAATTGGAGCGAAGCAGATAATCAGGATGCCAGCAAACAAACTGTCTATAGCGGCTGCATCAATCAGTGTTCCATGAACAAACTACGTACCCAGTAAACTCACGCTGTTGCTTTAGCAGAACATCACAGTAACGGCTAACGCTCCCAAGATACCAGGTTACCCTCCCAAGATGGGAATAACGCACAAAATAATGTACAAAGAAAGATCTTCCCTCGTGTGAAATAAATCTTGAACGTTTTTGCGTTGTTCAATTTCCCCATTCAGTTTCTCAATATGTTTTGACAGTTGTCACTAACCATGTCGCCAACTGCCCAACATTTAATTATGAAAACTCTCCTAGAAACGTCTGCCAACGTCTTTACTCAATTCTGTAACGCATTCTAGTAGCGCTCTCAGTGATTGCGATGCAATATCGTTTGATGTGGGTCTGTTACTTTGCTCAGTGCTTGGAGCCTGGTAGGTTTTCAGTTTCATTGAAGCAAATATTTGGAAAAGACATTTTCCTGTTTATTATAAGCCGTAACATTTGTTTGTAAAATTTTTTATTTTTGTTTTCAGTTTTGTTTTCTCTACTTTGCTGCCTTCAAACGTTTCACTCGTGAACACCGCTTGCAAATTTCAGAGCTGAGCGTGCGTAGTGTTGCGTGAAATCGATTTCTCATCCCAAAAACTTGCAGAATGATTGAAACCTGCGCCGTTGCTGAGATTAGTTACTTGATCCTTCTCATTTCAGTTTCAGAAATTGTGGAAAAAATCAAAACAACAATATTGTGGCCAATCGAAAGCATCCACTTCTGCTGTTTTTCGAAAATCCTTTTACTTTTTCGACACTTTCCATCCTTTCCAGCTGCAAATTTCGAACAGCCGTCGTTTGTGCTGGCTATCATAAATAACCTGAATTCTGGAAATAGCAAGGAAGCCACTGATTCTTTCGAACAATTTTGGAATTTATCTTCAAGTACAAGGCAACGATATCAAAAAGAGGTGTACATATGTTTGCTGATTCCTTGCTGCTTTCTTATTGGAGCCACCAACCAAGAAGAATCGTTGCATAAAAAGATAAAGAAAAGACTCTCCCACATTTGTAAGCAGTCTACAAAAAGCGAGTGGGAAGGTCCTTGCACCCGTTTCATTGTAATGGCGTGTGTGCTTTCACAAAAACTCTTGGAGATATGCCGCAATCCTTTAGCGTGCATCTGGGACGATGTTAAAAACTGCAAATACGTCCAAAATTCACCAGTTTTGTTTCCTGAAGAAAAGTTTCATGTTGGACTGCATCTCTACGAACTTTGCGAGGCATATTGCCTCCGTAACAACATGTTTAGAAAAGCAGCTGCGTATGAAAGCAGATACCCTGGAAAGATGCAGCAACAAAATGAACCTGTGATACCTTAACAAAAATGACATGTCCCAACATTTTGGATTTTCCTTGTGGTGCAAAATGATGCTGCATTTTTTAAAGTTAGCGTATGAGGTTTAAAAGTGTCATTAATTTTTACGCAAATGCATTGAATGAAAACGATTTCCATGCTGTTTGTTCACTAGTATTCCTAAAATTTTTGTTTAATTTTGTGCTTGTGTAATGATTTAAAGTTAATAAAAAAGCAAACTGTGCCTTTCTTTGCTCTGTGATTAACGACAAACTTGCAGATTGTATTTACTGTTTCACCTAAATCTCACAACATTTTTCCGAAATTGTTTGTCAATGTTCAAGTCTCGGCGTTCCTGACAGTCTAATTTAAAGCACAAAAAACGCAATTTCATGAATTGCTGGTCCATGTCAACATCTGTTAGATTCCATGATGCTGAAGATTTGCTTGCTAGCAACTTAATGACAAACTTCGTGGACTGTTTCTTTTAGTAGTTTAGTAGTTCAACAGTTCCATGAGAGATTTATGAGAGAAATTGCATTTTTGCCTTATTTCAATGCCTGCGTAAAAAAGTCGGAAGTGTCATGTGTTTTCACACAGGTTTCGGTTNTTTGAGCTAGCACAGGTCTTTCTTAGCTTCCATAATCATACATCACGCAGCCAGGTTGGCGAATTAAAAAACAGCTTATCTTTATCATAATAAGCTGTGAAATAATGTCAAACACCTCGATATTGTGGCTTTGCCTTCAGGCTAATTAGTAGCTTCAGACATTTTATGCAGTCACCAAAAACAACATTTTTTATTTTTGTGCGCCCCTGATGACTTGGCTGCTCTGGGACTGGTGACTGTGCAACATAATTTTGCTATTTCTGTAAAACGGAGTACACCAGACATGTAGTTCGAAAGTTCTGAATGTGGGGAATGCAACAACCGAGCTTAAACATATTAGCTTTTTGTGCCAATTTTGTTTCAAGCATCATTCATGCGTATTTTCCTGAACAATTGTATGAGAGTTACGCCGTCAAATAGAAAATCTGACAAGTTTCAAATTTTATTTTCAATGTAGTTCCAAGCTTTTACTTCCATCATTGTATTGTACAACGTCTTCACACCCACACGAAATGCAATAAACATGCATGGCAGCAGCAAAGGACATAAAAATACAGAAAATAGATTTGGGGCGGTGGTAGAAAAAGTTATGCGTGATTACTTTGATGAAACATAAGCGTAGATGTGTGGTTATAGAAAAGAGCACACATCTAAGCGACTATTTGATCCTATACGTTTCTGTGCAAGAGCGTCTGCGAAAATTTTGATGTTCGTACCACGACGTGCAGTATGCTTTTATAGAGATCAATCAGTGAATACTGTGGTTGATGCTTTCAGTAGACATAGCTGTAGTAGACGTCAGCAACGTCGTCATTGTGATTGCGCGTACTATATTCACATGCTTCTGATGAACAGCAACACATGTTCAATCGAAGCGGCTTTGTTTTGGACTCCATATCAAAGTAGACCTTGCACAACATTTGTGCATGTAAGACATGGATCGTGGTGTCGTCCAGTCGACGATGGCAATCCACGTTCCTATCTGATAAACATAAAATCTGGAATCTCTCAACCTATATAAAACTGTTTGAACTTAATGACATTGCACGCTTCGAAACTGGACTGTGGTAGGTAGTATTTTTGGTCAAAGTTTGTTTCCAAAACATTAGGCTTTTTTCTCAGTTTTATAGTTAACATACCCGCAATACTTGACATGTGTGATGATGACAAATTTGTAATTAGGGCATGTTGCACATGTCCTCTAGAAACACATACATATGTTTGACCAACTCTGTCGGCACAAGATGTGAAAATTATTATGTACTTGCAAATGACTTGCTGCGTAGAAAAGAATATCACCACGGCTTTGTAGTAAAACAAAGTAATACTTGACGCAGCGGCTTAACGAGCTGTTGGTTTCTTGATCTAACGTTTTTAGCCTCATCGCTTCAAGTTATGTTTCAAAATCGATTACTGCAGGGGTTGCAAAAATTTCTGTGAATGTTAGCAGCACAGATATATTTTTGGTAGCACGCGTATATAAGACGTTTTGCCATGATAAACTATTACACTTGAAATTATAAGCAAGGCACTGTTGCGTCGCTGCAAATCCTGGTTGCGCACTCCAAGTTTTTGGTCGGGCGGCGCGATTGCGAGACCGCATTTTTGCACCCCTGTGTAGGGTGTGACGTTGTAGGATTTCACAGAGATCCCTAATAGTTTAGGGGTCAACCTAGTTGTTGCAAGAGCACAGGTCAGTCACCAAACTGAGCAACCTGACTACTTGAAGTTGCCAAGCCAAAGCAAGGGGAAATGAAAGCCTCTCACCACTTTGTCCGCTAATAACTCTCCAGAAGTAATCTGAGTTGACTGCTTCTTTCGATTATATTTACTGTAGACACACAACAAAAACGCCGATACAGTTGAACGTGTAGTCAGAAACACGTAACGTTAAAACGGTTCGATGTAGAATCAGAATAGAATGACGGCGAACAAAAGCGTTGAGCGTTCGAATGCGCCACAGGAAACAGCAACCGACTACGGGTATGCAGGTTTGCAGGCTATCGTGTCGACTGTCGGACTGTTCGCAAACATGTACATCGCATTGAACCACGAATAGAATATCACTGGGAATTACGCAGTGAGAATGCACAAAATATTAAAGCACTAATGTTTCCACTATACCTGGATTAGTGTTAAAACAGCAAAATTCAATCGATCTGCAGACGTTACGGCAGACGTATTCATTACTTTTTTAACTACATTGATAATTTCCGAGTATTAAGAAGATTTTAAGCCCGAGGTTTCAGCCTTGTTTATCTCATCACCGCTCAGAATTTTTCTGAGACATCGCGGCCCTAAAATGACTAACTGCAGTTTTCACACAATTCAATGTAATAGGACAACGAAAACAATTTAATGTACAGTATTCAGGCAAATTTTGTGGAAGGTCCACTTCGGATATCTTTCAGTTGTTTAGAAACACCCCAGACAAATGCACATTTGATGCTTCAGGGCTGTGAACGTGGGGAGAATTGGGTTGTAAATTTTCAGAAGAAATGAGGGCCAGATTGGTAGTTGCCAAGTGCTTGACGATGAGTTCTACTCTGAAGGATGCACAACGCGAATATTTCGTAGAGGGCAGGAAAACCACTGCCTGGGATACTACGTCTGTTCGATATCAAACTTGCAGTAAATTCCATCCTGGATACCGTTTCACAGTAGCACAAAGTGAAAGATAATTGCATTTCCCAGCAGGGTGATTGAGGGTAGAATACATTTTCACAAAAGATCAATGGACCAGAAATGCAGTAATCCTTCTTTAGCCATCATATTACATTTACAGTGGATAGATGTAGTGATGCAGCACAACATTTCAGCAAGCAATTACCATCGAAAACATTTTCAGCACATGATGTTGCTCAAATAATTCGAAGATTCAACAAAAATTAGTGAGTTTCTGTTTTCAAACTGTGGCCTTCTACAGTAAACGAATTCAGTAGATAAGCATTCCGAATTGCTCAGACTCTCTTTCTTTGAAATTTGTCTTGAAATATTTGACCAAGACATGTTTCGATATGACACAAAACAACGAAATTTGTGCGTAAAACTTGAAAAGAACAAACCTGAATGGAGTAGTTCTTAAGAGGAAATGACATAGTTTTGGAATTATCCATGCTTTCTTTCAAGACAAATTCCTTCACAAAAGGTAAGACATTCCTAGTCAATTCAAAAACATCCTGGAGGCAAACTTTATCTGAAAGGATGAGCCGGAATAGTTTTCCTTCAACAAAGAGACATTTACATGTTGTTGATAATGACAACCTCAAAAAGACAACAAAGTGGAAAAAGCGGTTACAAAAACGTTTGCATCTCTTGTTTCTAAGTGACGCTGACAAGTCTTGCTAGGAAAAACGTATTCAAAATATTGTCATTTAGGTAAAGACTATGGCAATACTTCTAATTGTCATTTAGTTAAAGACTATGGCAATACTTCTGTGAAAACACGTACCCTGTTTAAAATTCTGCAGATAGCTTATTGTGAAAATTATCGTAATATACCTGGCTATGGTTGCCAAGAAAGGGAACTTTCTGTGACTGTTGCCATAACATTTTCTTTATAGTGTAGAAAACGTAAAGCGTTTTTGTGGACGTTCGGTTGCATTGCATTGACAAGCAAATGTTCCAGTTTTTCTCTAGCCTTTCGAGAAATGAGCCGACTAAACTCTGCTTTAATCTTTTTAGGATGATTCAAACGTGCATATATCGTTATTCAAGTGACTTAGCTCCACAACAGCACCCTGAAAAGAATAAGCAAAATGTCGACGAAGCCGCCCCTCTAAAAAATTTCTGCCGACGCCCATGCGTGTACCACAAACGTAAAAGAAGAACAACTATGTTTAAAACGTGGCCTTCGCGCCGCAGGACTAAAACTTCCGTTGGTAAAAACGTGAAATGAGCTCAGCGCACCTGATCTATGCGCGAGGGCGAATCTTCAAACCAGGCCGCACGAACAAGAACAAAGACGAGTTGGGAAACGCCAATTGCGTAAAGCGAAACATTACATCCACTATACCCGCAACAATATACATTTGAAGCTTTGGAAACAATTGATCTTGATATGAAGCAGAAGGTATCAGACTGAATATGCTTTTTCATTTTTACATTTGGTAACCTAGAACCTCAAACTCTTGGTAAGAACGTTGAAATTGCATTTCATTGCAAATACTTTTTAATAAATTCAAACTGAGGATTAAAGTAAAGTTTTCCAGCATTTATAGGTTGAGGCAATGGATTGTTTGTATTGTGAAAACAACCGATTAAAGTCAACATCAAACGCCTTAGAGCGTTCCGTCTCGTAGTCAATTTTTTTCAAGTTATAAACATTTCACGGCTGTGGACATCACAAAAAATGAAACTTGCTTTTTAATTGAAAAATCCAATAAAAGCATGTTATATTCATTTATTTTTAGGAGAAGCATAAAATCAATAAACATACTGCGATGCATTTTGTTTCATCACAGCCTCTTCACATAAAATTGATGCTAAACGTCTATGGAACTATGTTTGGAGACATTAGGTTGAATGAACTATCATCTTTCACTTAAATTAAGATATGCGCAATAGATCCATGCACACAAGCAAGTTATACATTGTTAATACTCTCCAACATATGAGCAAATCTTCATCACACAAACTCATGGGGATGAAAGAAAACATTGATAAGTTTGTATTGCATTAGACGAAGACGGGTGGTTTTTGAAAAATGTTTTTGTTTGACATGGTGGTTTGTTGTTGGCGCCTTATAACTACAATGGTCTTGTAGCGCCACGACTGGCTTTATACAATTTCTGGTTTCGATTTACTCGTTTTTTTTGTTCTGGGTTAGTTCCCTGCAGCTCTTCAGCACACCATGCGCCTGGTAAGAAGACTGCAGTACCAATTTACAAGGTCTTGGTAAGACCCGGCCGAGAACCCTCAACCTACCAGCACCGAAGCGGACGCACTTACCACTAAACCACGGGCTGGTGTGCTTTNAAAAAAAGGATGGCGCCATTGCATACGTTCTTCATTTGGAAACAATCGGTTGATCATCACAAATATCAAGACGCTTCTATGCTTGCAGCAAGAATTCCAATTGCTGTGGCTCTAATTGAACAAATTGCATGCGGATTGAAGACGACGGCCTGCCATGTGCCCACGCGTCATTACATTAACTTGTGGTATGCTGAATGAGATGTAAAACGCAGGAACAAAACTGATATGCTTAGGTTTCTTCCGCTATGAGAAAAAACGTAATGCAGGTTTTTCATTCAGTAAGAACTTGAAGAGTATTTTGCAGACATTGACAAGCATTTATCGTTTTCATTTGAAAGATTAAATGAAAATTTAATCACAATCAAACTGTTTTGCAGCAAAAACCTGAACAATCAATATATTTCTGGATTTTTTATTAAACATTTTTGGTTGAATATTTTTTTGCTAATGTAAAATCAAGAAAAGGTAATATTCACAGTTTTATGCCATGGCTAGCAAAAGACCAATGAAGGAAGGTGATGAAGATCATTCAGATTCTGACCAACAGCCATATCGTGAGTAATGTTCGTTGTTGAATATAAACTGTTGAAGACACGTATGTAGACTAATCATTTTCAATCTGATCATATCCGGTAAAAATATCTGATGGGTACGTTATTATAAATGTTGATGTTCGCATACCCTTACGGAAAAACTATTTCAAAGATTGCATTTCTTTGAGATGACGCACTGCCAACTTTCTAAATTTCAATAATCAAATGTTTCGGATGTTCGAAAATGTTTCATAATTGCAGTCGAAAGACTACACCTTTTGCCCATGCCCAATGGTATAGGAGCTGGGGTGCAGGGAGTGCAATCCCACTCCCAGAAGCTTTCGTTTGTCAAAAATTGACAAAACCTCAAAATTGGTCAAAAACCCATGAAATGATACTTTCTTGGTATTGAATATACAAATAAAGGTTTGTGGGTCATAGGAAAGACAGCAAATATATACAATGTTTGTAGTGACTTTGTGATTTAGTCTGTGATAGTTTACTATCAGTGACTTGCTTGAAGTATGGGCAAAAGAAAGTATTTCAAACGTGCTCTATTGAACACTGAGGGAATCGAGCATACTGAAGGCCACTTACTTCATATCAGTAGAGGAGTCCATGACAGGCAAGTACAGAAAAGCTTGTGTTTCAAATTTTAGCTGCAGTGTTTGAATGAACACATTTTGCCATAAAGTGTGTTGCATGTTGCACATATGTGCAGTTAAACAGACAACGTTCTGAGAATCACGGCATAGTCGTAATATAATATCATACAAGGCCGTTGTAATTGGGGTACAAGGAGGCCTTTGCATCCCCACAATTGTCTGCTTCTAGTGGACCTANATCCTAGTAGACTCTGCTCCTAGTAGACCTATATCCATGCACCCATTCCCAATTATATTCTGCGCAATTGTTTGAAAATANGGTTAAACGCAATTGCTTCATTATTTGCTTTGGTCAATATGGATTTTAATTACTATAATTTGCAATAGGNNCAAATTTATGTTAATATTGAGCCTGTTTTGATATATTGTTTATTGGAAAACCGAAATTGCGAAAGAACATTAGAAACCNTTTAAATAATACGCAGTCCGCTTGGTGCACGTTNACAGCGAATCCTGTTTTTAATACAGGTTTCAAATTAACACCCACGAGCATGTGAAATTAACCANGGACAAGAATGTGACTCATTATTGAAAAGATCTTTCTGGTAAATTTCGTTCATGAACAACAGTTGGAAAAAAGCATTTTTGCAGTTTGATTGATCTTTGAATACAAACGATATGTGGATTCACGAATAAGTGATAGCAAATATAAAGATTCGCATTAAACGATCATTAAAAAAATTTCTAGAAACTCTAAAATCGTCATTTGAGAATCTGAAACAATTACAGTGGCTCAAAATGCCGATATTGGCCATACCCTTCCCATGAAATACGGTGGAGATCCAATCTCACTCTCAAAAATGTGTGGATTGTAGTTGAACAGTTAAATTGACACTTCTCTGTTGGTGCTCGGTGAGCTCACATCATGAAGGTGATAATCAAACGAAGATGGTGTGTGTTTCCTGCTCCGCAGCAGGTCTCCAATGTGAACAGCCTCTAGCCGATAGAGCAATGTGTATACAGTAAGGAAAGTCCGCTAACTAGATCCGTAACTTTGGCTGCGAGGCATGAGTCGGTCGGACTGAGGTACGAAGCGGGCATTGGTGTTACTTGCGGCTGCTTGAGCCTGGCCATGTGTNGGCCTCTGATCGTGGACTGCCGCAGCTTCGAGTGTCCTTGTGGTGCTCTTCAGTGGGNGTCCAGAAGGCAGCTTTGAACTTGTGCAAACCAGGGAACCCGACTGTTTAATCAAAACACAAAGGTGCAAACTGTTTTTCGCGCAATGTAGTTTCTGCACAGTGCTCTTAATTTCAAAGTGAAGAAATTCATGCAAAGGCGGGTAAAACGCAGGAGCAACTATGACTCCTAATTTTGTACACGAATAAATCATCACAAAGGAACACAGAAATTTTCAACCTAGGAAGAGTTGTGGCTTGCGCATATGATAATTTTGTTTGGCGCCATTTTCAGAAAAGCACATACCGTAATCCTCTATCCACTGTACGATGTTCCTGACCCAGCTGTCTTTTACTGCATGCTGTGTTGTAACATTTGTTCGTACCCTGCATTGTGGGACAGGGATGGTGAATAATTACCGAAAATTAAGATGCCCTTNAGGTGGATCGGCCAATTTCAGTCATAGCTCGCCAACCNGTGGCGCTTGAGACAATAAGAGCATTATAAGGAGAATTTTTTTTTAGAATTTTTTAGTTTCGTTTTCAAAACAATTAGGCAATTTTTAGATTGAAAATTTTGCAGAGCAGCGTGACGTAAAGTGTTGTTTCTATCAGAGGGAAATTGTATCCTCATGAACTCGGACTATAGGCACGCTCAAGTCTTTTCCCGTCAATTCTGGCAAGCCCTTTCCCTTGGCTGATGTTTCGCTAGATAATAGATGCGAGAAGGAACAGCGAGAATTTCGTTAATCCATATCTGCTTGACACTATTTGGACCAGGTGTCTCAAACTCAAATTACTGTGATGGCCAAATTAGGGCCTATAAAGTAACCCCGTGGCATGGGCGTCCGCAGAGGTGAGCAAAACGGGCATTTGCCCACCCCAGAAATAAGGACTATGGACAAAAAAGCTATAGAAAACCTAAAACAAGCAGCTTAATTCCGACTGAACGGTTGCGATTTTGGAATGACGGCTTATTTGCCGGTATGACACTCACACTGCACAAGAACCAGTTTCACTGATCTGGTGTCATGCAGTGATGAGCTTGCAGTTCACTTATGACCGCTCATTTGCCTGCAGAGACAGTTTGACAAACTTTCGAGCGTGCTAGTGTTGGTTTTATTGCGAAACAACAATACCGCAACAAATCACCAAAGATTTAAAATTTCCATAATAGGCGTTTTGCCGCGTGTGACTGTTGAATGTAGACATCTTTGGCAGGTAATGCAGCAAGACAGTGATTGCTGATAGCGTTAAGCCATGTATAACGACTGTGTGAAAAGAAGCATGAGCGAATCTGTAGAAATGCTTCCACAAGTTTAAATATGTCCTTAAGTGAATGGCTTAGGAAAACTGTGATTATGCAGGCAACCTTTCGTACACCATAAAATATTAAATTATAATCTCTACTGCATTGCCTTTGTGTCAGAATTACCGATTTTATGGCAAAGTTTGTTTATAATTTTTTTGTCTGCTGCTGCGAAGTACAGTGTCCACTACCATCTATTGACGACAACAACTTCTTTCACCTACTGTCTGTAACGTCTCAAAATAAAGTAAAAACCTCAGAAACGCAAGTCTGGGAGTAAATAAAAATCATATGACGCTTTGTTGTCCACCCTGTACATTTGCTGTGACGAGTTTTGTAATTCATCTTCTCCGTATTTTTGAGCCCTTGTAGTGTTCTAACTTTGATAACTTGCCCGATAATCGTCTCAAGATACAGACAATGTTAGGTGAACGCTTGTTTGATATGCGTATGATGAGCGTTCACTGTGACACAAATCAGCAGGAAAGCAAGGTTTTCTCGAAAGGGTGATTTATCGCTTTGGATGGGAATTTCAGACGTTTGCAGCTCTTGTTTCTAAGTGACGCAGACATGCGTTTTTAGGTAGAATAAAGCAATATTTTGTGTTTTCGTCAAAGACCTTGGCAATGCTTCTTTGAAAAGACGGACCTTGCTTGGAAAATCTCCGGATAGCTTACTGAAAATTATCGATCTATACCCAGCAATTGCTGCAAACGAAACGTGTGTTTGTGACTGTTGCCATAATATAGGGCATTTCACTTGTGCTGTAGAAAGGGTAAAGCGTTTTGTGAGCGTCCATCTGTATTTCATCGTCAGCAACTCAGAAGGGATAAAGAAAAATGTTGACGTTTCCCTCCCCCCTTGGAAAAATTTCTGCGGACGCCCACGCCCCAAAAGGGCCGTAATATGATAACCCGGGTGCCGCGTTGGACCGACCCTACAGTGGCGTTATATGAACATTACTAGGAACACCTTGCGCATCTTATCTTTATTGTACACCTCATGTGCTTGTTGCAGACAACTGGGGTACGGCCTGAATATTTGAATGAAAAATAACTGTTCCTAACTGTTCTTTTTGAAGTTCAATTTGGTCCTGTTTTGCCGTCGACTTCATGGTAAGGAGCTTTCTATTGACACAATTTGAAAATCGTCTTCTTGACCAATAAGAAAGATTTCTTGCATCGTGCTTTATTCTTATTTTGAGTCAGAAAAACGTACTTTTGCTGCAACAAATGAGCCAATGACCATCATAATGCAAACAGTGCAAGGCCTAGTGTCCTCGCAAAACGTTAACATCGTCCAGAACCTAATTTCTGTTTTGATCACTTCATAGTTGAAAAATCAAACTGACGCTAGAATGAAAATAACTGCATTTCGAAGACCGACCAACTTCAGAGTCCCTTATTCGAAGTGGACGTTTTTAGAAGAGCATATGTTACACAGGAAGTGTTTTGTGGGCTATGTTAACCTGCAATACACGTATGCACGTAAGCTCGCCGAAAATCTTTGCATCACGGTCATTTGTCAAAGGCAATATGCTGTTGTCACTAAGCATTCGCTGTGTGCGCACCAGTTGAGGCCGTCAAACACTTCAATCGCCGCTTGTCTGGAAAGTT
>JGI24022J15233_10001275_pt1 | contig 20400 bp, 10 predicted proteins | sample Ectturendosymbi2_FD_15233 | JGI IMG/M metagenome (IMG submission 15233) | reverse complement strand
AACCATTAGGTGGTAGTATTTTGCACAAGTTTTTACTGGAAACTAGGCTACAATCCAAGTCTTTTGATACTTTGGATGACCTGCTGGGGTTTCGGTTCAAAAGTTATGATCTAAAGTAGTAAAAATATTTGACTAATTAGCTAATTTGATAATTAATTAATTTGTTTATTTTAGGACATAACTTTTGACCCAGAAACGTTAGAAAGTCGATCAAAAACTCAAAAAGACTCAGACTCGAGTCTATTTTCCAATGAAAATTTCAGCGAAATACGTTGGCCTAGGGGTTGGGCCCTAGGTCAGGCAACATGAGCCAAAATGACCCCAAAACTACTTCACTTATGACGTCAGTCACAAAAAATCCGCACCCCAACCAAAAAAATTTTTTTGGAGTGCAGACTAGAAGACTGGCTGATCCGTTTGAGCTGTTGAACAGCTCTCTAGCGCAATCGGCAGAGGAGCTATGGTGTTGGTAAGGCAACCGAAAACTGCTGTTTTTTAGGCCGAAAGCGAAGTACAAATATATCGTACGCCGACTCCCAAAGAGATAATTACTAATTTTGTTGTTTTTAGGGCATAACTTTTTCACCTGAAACCCAGCAAGTCATCCAAAGTATCAAAAGACTCGGATTTTAGCCTAGTTCCCAATAAAAACTTGATCAAAATGCTACCATTGAGCAGTTTGGGTTGAGGGCAGGCCAGCCCAACCCTTTTAGTGTCATGGGCCACCTTCACACGAGGAAATTTATTGCTGGCCACAAACATTTTTGTGACGTAACAATAAGATTTAGTGACGTAATAAATCCCTTGATTTTGTTAAGTTTTATGCGATAACACGAGGTGATTATGAGTCCTATAATTGCAAGCAGTGTTGCCAGCTTGTATGGATGTAAACCAAATCTAAAAAATTAACATAAAATATTTTCAAAGCAATTGTTATACAAGTTTTTGGTGGTAGACCCATAACAGAAACAACAGGCATACTTTTGGTGTGCTTTGATGGCAAATATACTTGAGCCTATAAAAAAAATACATAAATTTTACAAAGTCTGCTTCCGAACTTATTACATCGCAAGCCACTTAAAACAACCTCGGGGGCTGCATGTGAGCTGTGGGTTGGGCAGCTTTGGTCTAGGGCCAGATGAAGTGGGTCAAAAAGGCCTAAAATTACTCTACTTATGATGTCATTCACAAAAAATCCAAAACCAAAAAAAAAATTTTGTTGCAGACTTGAAGACTTACTGAGTCTTTAGAGGGTTTGAACAGATCTGTAGCGCTTTCAGCGCCGGAGATATTCCTGCGCAAAGACATGTGCAAACTGCAGGTTTTAGGCCAAAACAGCCCGGCACAGAAGGTGTTAATAATTGTAAGGATTGTTTATGTCTCACTCTGAATCTGTTCAAATATTTTATTCTGCAGTCTGTGTATGGTTGGTATAAAGTGTTTTACACTGTGAAAAGAAGTCTCCATTATAGATCAATTTCAACAGCTTAACACACAGTTAGGAAAAATATTTTATTGTTTGATGTCACTTTTACCTGACCTAATGGAATGATGTGTAGTACAGTTTTCGAGGTGGTGCTAACTTACGTTTAATTAGTAACTTCTATTTTATTCAGGCGTGAGGTATAGGATGGGTTAAATCTTGGCAAAAACATATTAATGAACTTAGCTAGGCAGCAAAATTATCTAGAGTTTAAACTAACAGGCTAACATAAGATCAAATGTGTAAAAACCTGTTCGCAATTATGTTGAATTGCTGCAAGAGTAGGGAAGAGAGGGAGGCAGAATTAATTAATGAACGAATCGAAGCAGAGATTGGACGTCAGAAAAAAAGAGCCAGACGGGAACTTAAATTACTTTTGCTTGGTATGTTAACTTGTGTTTGTGTTGTTCTATTTGTTGCTAATCCCTCAAACAATACAGTATGTTGCTTGCTAACTTGATGAATGCTTGAATCACTTTGTGATTGTTTGAATTGTTTTCTTGTGGATGCTATGTTTTGGAAAGCACACAATACAATTGACTCTTTATTCATTGATTTCTATTCACTATTCGTTGATTTAGATTTTTCTATACATGAATGTGTGTGAATTAAATTCATGACTACTCCTTGCCTTGTTCCACATGTGAAAAATTATTAAATACTGCTTTGCTAATAGGTTGTCACTTGTTTTTTTCTGCAATTTTTGTGCAAGAGCCAGCCTGACATTTTTACTTTTGATCTAGCAAAAGCAAAAATTTGTTATATTATTTGCTTTTCTATTTTGCATTAAACAACTTTCTTGTAAACTTTTTATAACAATTTGTCTTCCAGTGTTGTAATCCTCACAGGGGGTCTGTTTGGCTGTCATGACAGGCCCCTTTGTACAGCAGGTACTTAGCATTAAAGCTGATAAAATGTCAAAAGCTCTCACTGCAGATCTCCAATGCAGGTGGTTTGGGACAGGCAACAGCTATTCCCTTCTAATGTTGCACAGTACTATTATGAAACAACAATGTCCCTTCCTTGTCTAAATAGCGCCTGCACAATGACATGAAGCAATCCATGTTTTTGAACACTCTAAATCAGGGGTGGCAATTAATTTGTCTCGGGGTCACTTCGAGAAGGTTGCTTTTAGGGCCACACCTTCCAATGGAAATTGAAGCAAGCGCGTGGTAATAGCAAGAAGTCTTGTTTCAAGTTAGCCTCAGCACTAACATTTATGTGATAAGATGGAAGAAATATTAGGATAAGTTAGAATTTTAGGTTTGAAGATCTTTTCTGAATACTTCCGCAGGCCACAGAAAACAATGTGACAGGCCACATTTGACCCCGCGGGCTGCTGATTACCCACCCTTGCTCTAAATTGATATTGCGTTGAACACACGTTTTGAAATTACCTACTTTTGCAGTGCTGGCTCCAATGCGAGCAAAGCTGTTATAAGTTTGTACACTGCCACGCACATGCAGAGCTGCTTTGTGGTATTTCGCTTCATGGCAAGAGGACACAGTCTCCAATCGTGATTGTTTTGTTTTGCAGTTTCGGCCTAAATTTCTATCTGCTGTTTACACCTAGGTTATGACAAAATTAAGTAAGTGTAGACCTTCCTCAGCGTCATGCCAAGTGATGCGAGTTCGTTTCCCCTAAAGCTATATGTTTATAAGGAATTTATTATATTGAAAGATGCGACAGCTTGCCTCAGATATTGTGGTCGAATTATTTGAATAAAATACCAATAAGGTGTTGTATTTTGAAGATAGCCTTTTTAGAATTGAGCAGTTTACGATATTGTTTGCAATGCAAGAAGTCCTATATTGATTTCAAGTAATTCACTTTTACATGTACGATGTAAAAGCATTAGAGCAATTCTAATTGTTCTTTTCCACAATGATTTTGCAAGTATATTTATAACACCGTCATCTTGATAGACAGTGCGTCACAGATGCAGTTGTGCAGCTGATTGTCAGCATCGATTTTTTAAGTGTATGTACATATCATAAACCAGCTCTCATAGCTTTAGTGTAAATAGCTGATATTTGCTGAATGATCGACAAGCTAAGTATCTTTTCAGCACCATGTTTGTAGGAACAAACAGTGATCGCGATGTAATAAATGTGCTGTGACCAAAAGCAATGATAACTTGGAAATCTTTCCTTGTGTGTTTTGACAATGAGATCAATACCACTATCTGTTCTGAATAGCGGTAGTTAGTTGCACTATGCTACTAGCCAAGTTTGATTGGGGTTTAAGTAAAGCTCGATCCATAAAGCTTTTTTGGGCTGATACTGATGCTTTTGTTTTTCATTGCTGATATTTTGCAGCACTCAAAACTACAGTTGAAAGGCAAAAATTCAGTGTGATGAAGCATATAACATCGAATGCTGCGTAAACCTGGGTCACTATAGTCAATCACTGCAGCACGTGGTCTACTCTAATTTGTTTGCAGGCAGCCATCTGCTTACCAATTAAAACCTGCGAGCAAATGTTACGTCTTAGACAAGTTCATTGGGACAATTGCACAGCAGTCTGTACATTACACACTGCTTGATATATTTGGAGGTTTGCTTGCCGTAAACAACACGACAGAGAATTTGTGTTAATCAGAGACGAAGTAGCAACTTGAGTTTCTGAACACTTCGTGCAGAAAACTAGCATAGTGGCTTTTATGAGCAAATATTGCCGATATGCTTTATATAGATGGAATTTTGCCGATATGATACTTGGCAACATCACAAAATTCATCTGTCGATTTCTAGTCTCAAGAGAAAATGTGGTTTTATGTTGAAAAGTGATATCAAAACCTGCTCTTACGTGACAGGCCCCTTTTTACAGGCTAGATGCACTACTGAATCCTACCATATTTTTAGGACCATGGGGTACACTAGAATAGAATATAAACCGCAGTATCAAAAGTTGAATGCTAGCTATTCTTTTTTCATACATAAGGTGCACCCGATTATAAGGCGCATTAAATAAGCAAGACTTACATAAGTCAATCTGTATTACTCTTTCAATAACTCCCGCGTACCGGAGTTGCCACTGGGAGTTTAATCTGTCCTTACATATGAAGGAGTTAATCTGTCACACATGCCTAATCTGTTAGACACGAATAGAATAAAATAAAAGTAGTGCACGTGTTTGATTCAGTGCGCGCCACTGTAGTCAGGAGCTACTCTCGCAACCACCTATGCTGCTAATTGCAATTTTTGTTGGTTTATTACATAACATGATGGTTTGTTTACTAAACAATTGTAAGTAGCAATTAAATAAATAGCACCATTGACCAGTACCACATATAATTGGTTGTAGATGAGAAAGCACAACCACATTCATATTAGGTGCACCACATTGTAAGGTACATTTTGGTTTTTGAAAAAAATAAAGGACTTTATGTGCGCCTTTTTCTGAAAAATATGGTATGTGTTGATGAATTCCATTATCTCCATATTTTGCAATATGCCTGATATAATTTCTTGTTTAGATTGTCAGACTTGTTTCAAGTTTGTTGAGTTTTCTAACCTTTTGAATGTTTGCAAACACCAGTTTATTTATATAACCAAACCCAAAATGTTGAAATGCTTCAATGATTTAAGTTTAAACTCACAATTATGATGAGCCTCACAAAAATTATTTATCAAGTTTTGTTTGAATGTTATAGAATGCATTGCTAAAAAAAGATTTGCATGGTTGTCAGCTTTCAAAATTTGTTTTATGGTCTCCATTGCAATAGCTTCATTAGTGAAGTGATTAGTAATAGGTTAATGGTCAATCGCTGAGTCCCAGCTGGTTAGGTGGCCAGTTAGCTCTTTCAGTAAAGAGCTGACCTCATAATTATGAAGCTGGAGTTTGATCCCCCTCACCGGTTGTTCCCTTGAGCAAGGAACCTAGCGCTCAGCTCATGGGCCAATGCTGCTACTGCTCACTGTGGCCCAAAAATTGCGACTGCACTTTGTGGAATTACGTGCTTTATCACGCTGTTGTATTGTGCTCGTATGCCATTGCTTCACTATGCTTCATCTGCTGTGATTCATGTGTCGTGATTGTGCGCGCCCTTTCGCAATAAACAAAGCATCAAACTCGGAGGGAAACCTCCATATGCAAGAAGAAGCTGGTTGATTGCACCTGATATTGCATTGAATCAGCAAGTTACCTAAAAGGAACATTTTCCAACCAATGTTCCTTTTTATTGCATTTTATGACATTCTACTTGTGACTTTATTACCAATAAATTTTCCAGTCAATCCAGTCGAAGACAAGTTGGCCATCCTTGGGTTGTAGCTAGGTAACCTGTATATGTGATCACTGAATTTTCAAGTGGCCTGTGAATTCACTTTTTAAACTCATGATCTGAAACTAGGGGCGCATCTAGGGGATCCGTTTGAATGTCATGACAGGCCTTGCACCATAGGTATTCACCATCAACACTGATCAAATATCAAATGCTACCACCAGTGTTCCCTTTAAGATGCCCAAATGTGCAATACCACCAGAGAATTCTCAACCACCAGAGCATTGCACAGTGAAATCTCATTCTTGTGCTCTTGCAATATTCCAAATTTAATATCATTTATATATCATATCCCTTAGTAATGCCTGAAATGTTTCACTGGTTGTGAGTTTACAATGGTTTTGCAATTGCATGCTCAATAAAAAATCATTGCTCAGTTTGAAATTTTCTTAGAGGAAAAAGGGCTGCCACTGGGGTTCTCTAATGCAGGTGGTTTGGAGCAGGCAACGACACCATTCTAATGCTGCATAGCATTATTATGAAGTAAACACATCCCTGCTATGTCTAAATAACACTTCTGGAATTATATGAAACAGTCCAAATTGATATTGGTTCGAATGCATGTGTTTTAGAATCTCTTGTTCTGCCAGCTCCAATACAAGCAACGCTGTCAGAAGCATGTACTCTGCTAGATACATGCAGAGCATTTTTGTAATATTTTGCTTCATGTCAAGAGAACCCAGTCTCCAACCCAAATTGTTTGGTTTTGCGGTTTAGGCCCAAATTTTATCAGCTGTTGGCTAGAGCTTTAGGCCTACTTCAATGTCATGCCAAGTGACGTGAGTTTGTTCCACTGAACCTGTGTTATTTTAAAGACGACCTTCTTATATTAAAGGATGTGACGGCTAGCATCAGAAATTGTCTTCACAATTATCTGAACAAAGTACCACTCGAGCATGGTATTTCATAAACAACTCTATTAGTACAAACAGTTGACAACATTGTTTGCTGTGCAAAACGTCTCATATATACTAATTTCTCTTAACACAACAAGGAAACTTTAGCCTGGCAGCACGCTTCTGAGGAATCTGCCTGCTTTCTGCTTTCATTCTTCTGTGATGATTAAAACTTGCAAGCACATCTATTTTTCCATAGTTATAAGCCACAAAGATGGTGACAAGTAAATCGGTCACAGTTTATTAACAGGGAAACTAGTTTGGTGTTTTGCAATGCATCATCAGTCCTGTAAACCTGTAAGATAAAACTTACAAGTGAAATGTTAGTTGCTTGACAGTTAGTTAGCTAACTTTGTTAACAAAACAGACACTTAGACAAACAGACACAAAACAGACAACTTACAGACAGTTAGTTAGACAAAACAGTTACTTGACAGTAGTTAGACAGTTAGTTGCAATGACAGTACTAAAATTAGCGAAGCTGAAAAGCTGATTTCCCTAGAGCCTCATAAACCAGTCACTGCTAAGTAGCAGCCTAACAAACGCACTTTTGCTCTAGAGATAACGCATATGTGTGAAGACAGTGCTAGGGTCAAACCATGCGGTTAAACAGTGGGTAACGCTTCATGAAAGATCAAGAAAGGCTGGGTGTTTCAACGTATTTCGAAATCTAAAACGTTTGTCGAAGTGGTTAACTTCACTGGAATAGAACAATTAGTTTTACTGAAAAGTTTTTTAGTTAATAGTCCAAACAAACAATACATTGTCAGCGTACAATGAAGCCAATTTCCAGTTATTCCTTGTGGCAAACACAACTCTGATGTTGGTGGGACAGTTCATCAGTTCTCTCTTTTCTTGTCTCATAGTTTTTTCAGTAAATATCAACATTGGTGGAAAACAGTAGTGGCAGGGATTACCTGAACAGATTGAATTAATTTCTCATAATTCGCTTTTACATCACAATGCAAAATCAACAGAGCAATTGTACTCATTTGCTCTTCTCTGCGGTGATTTCACAAGTATATTCTTAATAATCTCAATCTTGATACAGAGCACTCCATCAATTTTATATGTGTAGGGTATGTTTGGATAAACAATGTTTTTGTTGCTGTGCAGGTGCTGTTTGCTGATTGTGCGACATGCTACGTATCTTTTCAGCACATGTTCCCAGGAACAATAAGCTAATTGTGATGTAACAAACGCGCTTTGACAAACTTGTGATAACCTGGAAATATTTGCCTGTGTTTCAACAATGTTACCGGTACCTAAAGCTCGACCAACGCATCGATATAGCAACGCATGATATTGGCAAAATTCTGCTGATGTATACCGAGGATATTTCCTTATAAAACCTGCTATGGCTGTGCCATGGTTCTGTGTGGAGTGTTCGGAAACACACGTTACTATTTCATCTCTGATTGATTAATGTACATTCTCTGTCATGTTCCTTGCATGGCATCGCCCTCCAACTACAATACACATCAAGTAGCGCCTGCTTGGGTTTTATTTTTCATTGAGACATTTCGGTTATTTGTCGATTCATAATATTAAAACTTGGTGTAACAGTATTCACTAGCCTACCTTTTCAGATATTATGACCAAATTGACCAGTTTTTTCGGTAATTTCAAAAGAAATTCAGTGTATGACTGAAAAAATAAGCAAACAACACACTCTTAACACATCTTACCTCGATTTGAAACACAGGAAAGAACCTTTCAATCAACAAAACTTTCAAAAATATTGTGTTGTTTTTTAGTGTCAGCTCATGCAAACATACCCAGACTGCTTTCTCCGATGGCGGGCATACTTCTTTGGTGAACGCAATTACACTGTTCAGTTTTGCACATTTCCAAAGACATGAATGTTATACTTCGCAGGTTATATTTTTGTGTTGCATTTTCACGGCCACACACTCTCATTAACCTTATTGTTCACGATCGGTGGTTTGTTTACAGCAGTGATTCTCAACCTTTTTTGGTCCATGGACCATAATTTTTTTAATATATCTGATGGACCACTTTGCTTATTTGCTATGTTGGCAACTCATGCACAACCAATCGAAACTGTATTGCACATAGGTCAGCGAACATTTTATCAAGGATTTGTGGAACTCCCTGCAGACCACCGCTGGTCCACCCGGACCACGTTGAGAATCACTGGCTTGCGGGAATGTTTTATGATCACCGCTTGAATTTCTGTTTGATCAGTGCGCTACTAGCGGCTGGCTACGTTTTGACCAGTTTGGTCTTTTTGTGCGTTTACGGCATTTCAGAAAACATTCAGAAGAAAAAATCCCAAAGGATGTCTACATCTACGCAGTTAGTTACGGACTGCAATTGATACGAGGCATTTAATGGCCTTGCTTTGGTTTGACCAAAGCAAAGTGTTAGCAAAATATATTGAAAAGACAGGACTTGTCCCTTGACAACAAAAAGGTTGATCTCTTCAGTTATATAGTTGTGGTTTGGGGGAACCACCAGCCACTAGCATACAGTGAGTCAAGCACGGTCCACAAACATACGACCCAAGCATTGTCATAAAACAGGGAAGACTTTCTGCAAAAGACTGAAAAATTGGTTCCCATCAACATTTGTGCAACGAGATGGCTCTATGTCGAGCGAGGAGTTAAAAATTCCATAGAAATCATTTTTTCTTCTCTTTGACACGTTGTTTTCATTGCAGGCTGCTGGGCTATTTGGCCACAAAACTATCGTCCATATCAAGCAAATGTGGAAATTGCGGTTGAGTTGTTTTCATCATCTGCAACAGTTGATGCCATTTCAACAAGCGTCAGTAACAATTGCTGACGTCCAGATGTTCTAACAGAATAACTGTGCCAATATTCGGATGGATCTCTAACAATGTCTGTCAAGAAATTCCATCCGCAAAAAATTAAACTCAGGCATCTCAAGGTCTTAGTAGCAATAACACCAAAAACCATGTTTTGGCATAGAAAGCGAAAAAATAAAAAAACATACTCCATGCGATGTTTCTGTGACTACCATGTTAAATGCACCAAAAGCCACCAAAAGTTTTTGCAATGCAGTTATATTATTATGCAGAATTGTTAACCTTCATGGCCATATGCTGTGTTCTCATATCCCTGCACCACAGATTCAAATGAAGGAGGGTTTTCCCCTGGTTGAGGTTCCACTTCCGTAGCATTTTCGTCAACATCTTCTTGACCTGGGTTTCTTTTTTCACTGAAACATTTCAGTCATTTGTCCCACAGCTGTATTAAAACCTGCCACAACAGTGTTTTTAGCCTATATTTTCAAACATTCTGACCGAAATGACTTAATTTTTTTCTTTCATTTAAAAACGTTTCAGTCTATGATCGAAAAATGACTGAAAAAAATAAGGGGCCTGGTGCCGAGGTGACTATACAGACCGCTGTGCAATCATCCTGACAAATTCCTGTATGATGTAACAATTGCTCACAGTTTTTGCATGGTAAGCAGTTCACCGCCTGCCAAAAAATCAGAATACTTGCTGTCCCTGTGGTGTTTGACTGTTTAGTGACCTAGGTTTGTGCAGAATTTGATGCTGTACGATTCTTCATCACAGTGAAGTAATGGTTTCATCACTGTTTGTAATGAGTCGGGCATTATGTAGTGTTATCTTCATCATTTGCATATTTCATTGCTTATTTGTAATATGTTCCTAACTTACCACAATCGGCTCTTTCATTTGAAACTTGTGTCATCATTCCATTCGTTTATGTGGCCTACATACTGCAAAAAACATGCACTGTAATGTCTTTCAACTGGTGTTTACATAATGCAAAAATCTCAGCATCGGTTTTTGGCAGTGAAAAACACCTGAATCGGCCACAAAAAGTCTTATTGGTCAAGCTCTATCGGTGCTACTCTAAATAGCTAGTTGTGTTAGGCTACAAGCCAAGTTTGATTGGGTCTTACAAAATCTGCAGAATTTTTTTTGTATTCTGATAAGAATTACCGAAAGCAGGCCTTCCATGTTTTTGTTTATGTAAGTTACATAGAGTTCAAGGTAGTGCATTCTATAAAGTGAAGTGTGTGTGATAAGTTTTTTGAAAATAAAAGTAATGCTTTTCTTCCATACTATTTCCATTAAACTACAATATGGTTTAATCTTTCAGTTTTTTTTCAACTGTCAGCGTTTGCATGTTCTTCACCAACCAGCAGTACAGAAAATGTTGAAATGTAATTGGTGTGAAGTGCAAAGTCTGCACTGCAGACCAGCTAGGATAAAATGCTAGACAGCAGTAGCAAAGTTGCAGGGCATTCACCTTGATTAGTTGGTCGAGTGATTGATCCATGGCCACTAAATGAATTAATGTAGCACTTTTTGGGTAAAAATATTAGCATCAACTGCCCTAGCAAGAATTAAATGTCATGGTTGGGCCTGCCACGGTATTTGGCTTTGTCCAAATAATTTTTTGAAAAATGAAGCAAGATCTGCTGCTTGTTATTTTTCATTCTGTTAATTGGCAGAATAGTGCAGTGGTAGTGGTGTGGACTATTTTTTTGTTGTTGGCCGTTTCTTTTTTGTTTCATCATCTTAGGTGTAGCAAGCTTTTGTGTAATGCATATCATTATTACTGTGGTATCTTGTAATCATCCCTTCATAAGGAACCAGGGAAAAGCTTGTCCATATGCTTGTTTTATACAATGATTTGCAAACATTTGCGGCCACGGAATAGTTGCATAAAACTGTTGACCGATTCGTTTTGATGTAACTTACTGCTTGTGAAAGCTGTTGTCGTGTAATGTCATATATCATGTCAGTTTTTTATTTAAAATGTCTTCTGCTATCATTGTTATTTGAGTAGGTACTGGTGAAAGTGGAAAATCAACATTTATCAAGCAGATGCGAATTATCCATGGAGATGGATACAATGATGAGGACAAACGTGGATTCATCAAGCTTGTATTTCAGAATATTGTAACTTCCATACAAAACATGTCTGCTGCTATGCTAACTCTTCATATTGAATATGAAAACCCAGAAAATTATGTGAGTACGATGATAATTTGATCTGCACCTGTTTGCTTAGATCTAAACCAGGGGTTCCTAACTGGGGGTACTCGTACCCCCAAGGGGTACGAGATTGAGCATCAAGGGGTACGAAGATCCTTGGGTCACAGAGCAGCTTATATATCCCTTATAGAGCAATATATATCTCACATTTTTTTGGGGGGTACTAAGAATGCTCTGACCTGACAAAGGGGTACGAGCAGCAAAAAAGGTTGGGAACCCCTGATCTAAACGTTTTAATATATGTTTTTGCACAAATGTTGTTCAATCCCATTTAGCATTAGGGTTCTGTTGCTCTGTGACATAAAGATTGTGCTTCATGTAAAACAAATGGTTTACATACAATTTACCAACACATGATGATTAGTTGCGTATGTTGATTATGTACCTTGTTTGTCCAGAAGGAATATTTCACAGCATTAGAAAAAAATGAAGCAAATAAATGTATTTGGGCTAGTGTCAATAGAAGTCAGAGTTTGAAAGAAACTGTTGCAACAGCTACTTTATTTCTGCAAAACAGAAGTTGTGTCACTGAACATGTTCTGGCCAAATGTTCTAATCACAGTAAAAGGTCCTGTTATTCTGATTCATTTTAATTTTATAATAAAATGACAAATCTGTAAAAAAGTTTTTGTTAAAATGAAGAGTTATTCAAATATTTTAGCATTAATTTGTGCTTCTCTACTTGTTTTTCTTTACTGGCATTACTAAAGGTCACTGGAAAGTATGAATGAACATGTTTTTCTTATTTATGAAAGTGCTGTTAAAGTTTTCACAGCAAAGAATAGCTCTTCAACAAAATTAGAAGTAGTATGCTGTAGTGCCGTGTGGTAAAAGCCTGCATATACTGTCTTAACCTGGTTGCCCAGCATATATATACTGTACTGGCATATCTTATCCCATCAAGTTGGTTAGACATTAGACAATTGCAAATGTAAGAAAATATTCAAGTGGTTTTGGCTGAATCACATTATCTAAGGAATTCTGGAAAACAATTTCTAGGACTTTAAATATAGGATCAACCTGAATGAACTAGAAGGAGTCAGCCTGTTTTATTTTACTTTCCAGACAACATCTAAATTGCCCACATGCTGGGGTGGTTTGTAAGGATCCCCATCCATTCATGCCTGTATAACAAAATACATGCAGTGCAGCCTGCATCAGACAATGGTTATGGACCATTGCTGCAATGCATTTGTTGGATTCAATATTTTTAAGATTTTTGTTAGTCTTAGTTTTCAAGACTAGTCAGTTGTATCACTAGTTCATTTGCTTAGTGCATGTGTGTTTTTATTGTGATGTAGAATATCCTTGCACAAGATTTAACTTACATAAATCATGCATGCAAAAGACATGGGTTTTAACTGCGTTCGTAATAAAACTGAAGTTCATTTAAAAATAACTCACGTTTTCTCAGAATTTAGAAAATGGCAATCTAGGTCATCTTGTTTCCAAACACATTATGCTGCTATATACATCTAAAATTTATTAATTGTTCTGATGTAGTAGCAATTTAACTGATTGCCTATTGTGTTTGTTAGGACAAAGCAGAAGAGGTCCAGGCTGTTCAAGTTGATGGGATACAAAATTATAATGATTTTTTTCCATATGTTGATGCCATACAAAGCATTTGGGCAGACAAAGGGATACAGAACTGCTATGATAGAAGACGAGAATATCAGTTATCTGATTCCACTCATTAGTGAGTATGAGCATAGATTCAAAATACTGTCCTATTTTTTTGTGTACTTAAGTGCCGATCAAGTGTGTAGTTTTGAACCATTTTTGTATCACATATTCAGCTGCTGAATGCAGCTGATTGAGCATAACTTTACCAGCTTTTGGTGCAACTCACTGGTGTGTTCTGTGTTCACACTACACTGGGGATGATTGTATTCCACTCTTTTGTCTTCACTGGCGTGTTCAGGTACATTCACAGTCACTCCAAAATTTTAGACTGGTAACAACTTGTAAAATGATCATGATACATACAACTGTTAGGATGGTGCAAACCAGTATTTAGTGGTCCCTCCTATCTGAACTTGGTTTAGTTATGAATTTTGGTAAATGTAATGCTGATTGCTCATCAACCCAACTGATGTGACCTTTATGCAATATTCTGGTGCTTTCCAATATCGTGTTAAAATTTCTCTTTTCTAATAGCTACATTAGCAACAGAAACTTGTGATGTGCTGCACTTTCAGAATTTTGTAGTGGTTATCTTGATCAACAGTTAAATGAACCTATGTGGGTATGTAGGCCTGGAACATTCAGTGATCACTAAAGGATTACTTGAAGTTACTTTCATCATTTCTTGTGAATTTGTCAAGCTTGGCTTGGGTTAACCAGTGACAATCGTTTTTCTTTAATTATGTGATTGAATTGTTTATATGTTCAGTAGCCACTTTGGATGAAAGTTTTGCGAAAGTTCATGAAACGTTTTGATCTTACTGTACAACTGAGTTTTAGTTAAAAAAAAACAAAGCAAAAAAGGTTTTGCATGCTGTTGTACCAGGAATGCATCACAAATGGTCTGCATTACTTTTCTCTACTGTCAGTATGTCACTTGCCAGTCCTTCACAGCCACTTGCATAGTGGATGTTGTGACAGTAGCGACAACAGTCACTCCCAACACTGTGCATTAAATTTCTTCACGCATACCAATCGATTCATATAACATTGGTCTCAATTCTCAAAAAACTTTTTCAATTCATCGGTTTGAACTGCCAAGATATCAAACCCATGTAACTTTCACTTATGACAATCTGTTTATCTAAAACAAGGATCTTAAATATACTCCTGTTTTTGGGTCTTCAGTATGACCTGATGGGATGTAAGTTCAGTACATAAGCTGAAGAAGTACATGCTTTACCATTTTGCCACCCAGCCAGCTTCCGAAAAACTCAGATGCAGTTGGAACACGTTGTTTGCATCAGTAACATTAATGAAAGCATGTCAAAAGCAGAATGCGCACATTTTCAAAATCGGTGGAAATTGCTTTCATTGGTTGAAATTGTAATGTTAAAGTTGTTGGATATATGTAAGAAATAAATGTCTGGCAAGATGCTCCTAACTCTTTGATCAAAGCATTTCTAACTTTTTTACTTTAGTTTCACCACTAAGTTAGTTACTGTATTGTTTTGCATATCATGTTTAAACAAATGAACCAGAACTCGTAAAAAAAAAACAGCATAAAATCTTTGAAAAGCTCAAATTGATTTGATTCACATGAAAGACCCCATAGGATTCGTCTGTTAATTTTACTGTTGAAGGTTTATTTCAACATTGCAGTTGGTTTCTGCTGTCAGCAAAAACTGCTTGTTCATGCATTAGGTCTCCTGCTGAGGTGATGGTGTCACAAGAAACTGCGTTTATCGAGTGTAATCTTGGTTAAACTCATGTTGTGAAGTTTTGTTGTAATCCTACCATCGACGTTGATGTAATTGTTCCCTGCAAGACTGAAAAACAATACTGGACCAATATAAGGTGCTGCGCATATCCAATGCAATATCCAACACATACTTCCACCTTTCATATCAAATGCCTGGCTTGCTTTGTATCACAATATTATCTCCATGTTTTGTCATGGAGATTAGATTGCAGACATTGCACATTTTGTTGAATATATACAATCTAACCTCCAGGTTTGTATATATTCAACAAAATGTGCAATGTCTGCACAGTAATAATAAATTTTTAAATCTATAGTTGTGAGGGTAGGACCTCAACACNTGTGAAAGTCATGCTTGCATATGCTTTTGCGCAACACAACGTTTTGGTAGTTCATTCAAACGTTATTTCAAAATGCAGTGGTTTTTAGTGCTTCCTAGGTCATGAAATTACCCTGGTGGTGGCTGTTTACTTCAACCAAGAACTACATCATCAGTGTTTGACAAAGCATTGTTGCAATAACTGGGCGCCTCATATGTTTCTTACACTTTTTAGCAACCTTGTGGCAGTCATCTTATCAAAAAGCTAGCAATAATGAATGAGAAAACTATCCAAACTCATGTTGACCCACTGGTGCGTGTTGCGTTGGAATTGCACAGGTCCTTCCAGACCAACTTAAAATGCTTCATGACATTAATTCATTTGCTAGGTGGGTTGCAGGCTGCAAAATTATTGCAGTGACTCGTTTGACAATGCTAATATCGCATTCAAAATTGCTGGAATAACCTAAACAATTTATGGCTCACCAAAGAGTAAACACAGCGTGTTGCTCTGTGTTTGCTGTTAGAATGGTTGCTGATTAACTTCCTAATTGTTTCTGAAAAAGTAGATTGCAATGCCTCATCAATCAGTAAGCAAAAAAGTACACCTAAGCATTGTTCATAAGTGCTGTCACGGCTGTTAACATCAACACAAGAAATGCTGCCTTATTTTTTTACGTATGCTGTACATGTTTCTCATGCCTTAAAATCGCATGTCGTACATCTTACCTAGATTCAAAACAATATACATAGTTCTACATATTGTTTTGTTTTATAAAATCGAGGGCAGTTTACGGTATGTAACGATTGTTTCTTAAACATTATACTCTGGTGCACCTTCAAATTGCCTTGTTTTTGTTCTCTATCGTTAAAACGTGAGAATGCTTGATATATAAAACAGAATACTAGACCCAAGTTTGATAAAATTTTTCTTGGTATCTAAATTTAAAAGTCCTTATGTCTGATATTCTTTGTTTCCATGGACACTGACGTATAAAACCTTAGTAGCCAGAAACAGGGAAATCGTCGTCACTTTGGTAATAGCCACAGTCATTCTATGCCCAATGCTTGTAGAATTTCAGAGATAAATACGGCAAATGACACTGACAGCACTGTTGATGAGTAGTCTTAAACGTTCGTGAAAAAAATGCTTAAAAGGTGGCGCTTGGAAACGTGTCTTTTTTTAACATCAGTGAGTTGCTTTCACCATGGGCTTGCGCGGCGAACGTCTTCGATTTTTCTCCAGTTACCTCACCGATCTTGAAAGGATACGACAACCTGACTTCCTTCCGAACCAACAAGATATCTTAAGGGTGCGAATCCCTACAACTGGCATCATTGAGTATCCGTTTGATCTGGACCAAATTATATTCAGGCAAGTTAACATATTTTTCAATTGCCTTTTGCGGGCACGAGGTTTTCGATCGTGTCTCTGTGCATACTGTGTGACTTAAGCAATTTCGTTTACTGACTATTGCCAACACAAGCTCAGCTCACATTTGGACCAAGTTATTTACTTGCTTGCACCCAGTAGAAACATTGCCTCTGCCTCGCTGATAGGATTTTCAGCATCACCAATTTTACGTGAGTTATGAAACCAGAAACGCGTGTCGAGGAAAAGGTGTTTCGCGTTAAATGTCATCGGTTGCTTTTAGCGTTTTCTGGTGAAGTGCTGTTGGGCAACTTCTAGTCATGAAATCAATAAAAATAACACTTCGGTTCATAGCATGTATCCTAGTTTCTCCCTGTACATGCAAAAATTGTTTGTGGTTGAAAGTAGAATTCTATATAAATAAGATCTAAGGGATGCCAATGCGCAGTGTTACGTGAAATCGATGTTTTATTATAAACTTGCGATTGATTCCTTGCTTGTTTCACCTGTGGAGTGAAGTTACTTGAAAGTTGTGGAAGTTCGACTGTTCGTAATGACTTTCTGTACTGTCCTTTTCATGCTGTCATTTATAATGAACGGCAACACAACAGGATCGGTTATTTCCGAACTGTGACATGAGTAATATGCGTTGTCTTGGAAGCTTCGAGGTGCACGTGCAGCTGAACATCCCGGACGTTGCGGCGCAGGCAAAACCAGCATCGACTTAAATCAGCAGTAGAGCATGCCAGAAGCTGATTTCTCGTTATTCAAACCAGGCTGTTTCTAGCACCAGGTCGATTCTTGCATTATACTTTCGAAAGCGCAAACTGTTCTTTTCATCTGCCAGTTTAAGTTAACTCTGCCAGCGCAAATGACAGACATATTAACAATAGAGCCCTTTCGTGGTACCATTATCTTGTGTTGCATTGTTATCACAATAATGTTTCCTAAAGATCTGTCTGCGTAAGTGATCAACGTTTTGAACCCCTCTCGACCGGGGTTCTCCGCCCGTAAAGCGGGGTGAAGCTTTCACCTTCGAAGAACAATTCGAGAAAACGTCTTTTTCAGACTTTGGCTCGGTATCATAATGCTGGTAAATCATAGTAGCGGTTAGCTGAGGTTACGCAGCAGTTGCGTTGATGTTTGGGCGCACGCGGTGAAGGAAGTGGTAAAGATCATGATTGGTACTCAAGCAGTCGGCAGAATGTCGTTGTTGCAGTCCTGCGTTTTTCGCAAAGTTTGCGTGTTTTGAGCCTCACTGTTGTCCTCCGAAAATTAACTTTGAGTTAGAGTACGATTGGCGTGTTTGCACTTTGTTTTTCTAGTTGTGTTTAAAAATATTTTTTTGCTGCGCGTCATTGCTCACCCCTAGTTGGCAGTATAGAGTTAAAGAAAGCTTTCGATTGAAACGTGTATTGGTTCTCAGTGAATTGCTTTAGCCCGCGTAACGAGCTCTTGATCTCATTTTCGAATGAGACTTACCGTATTGAAGCCTTTCAGGTCTCTGTGCAATTCTTTTGGTGTACGTGTACCCCAGGGTTTTTTCAAGGTGTTTTAGGGACCCGAATAGGGTCCCTAAAATTTCAAATCGGGTCCCTAGAATAGAGAAAATTATCATCGGGTTCCTAGAATCAGAGAAAATCTGGTCCCTAGAATCAGAAAAATCGGGTCACTACAGGTCCACACTAGGTACCTAACGTTTTCCTTACAAAAAACCTGGTGTACCCCATACTCTGCACCAACAACTTGTACTTCTACGCCGCACACGTGAGATGAGAGAAAGTTAGCAAGCAAGCGGCGTCGCTTGCGTTATGGTGTAGAAGTTTCTGTAAAAGAGAAAGCATGAGACGGCGCACAATCAAACCGCTCGTTTCTGAAACTAAAACCTTGGCCACTAGCAAATGCCCAAGTTTTTAAAGATGGCGCCCTCCTACAATTCAGACTTTGTTAAATTTTTGTGTATAAGCGCACATCTTGAATCTCAATGCGGAGCTGCTGTCAATTTGCACAGTGTGGTTTAACTTGATGGGTTTTTTTTCTGCGTTTTTACGCATTAAGGCTGAACATTTGCTCTTGTCAATGCACAACAACAAATAGACTTTCTGGTGAATTTATCAGGCGCCTTGTAAAGGCAGAAAGAAAGTTAGTGAAACGATTTTGTCCGTCGCCTTAAAACTGTGGTCTGCTGTTGTTCGTTGAAAAGCGTTGCTTTTTGCCTGGTCCCATCGAAGCATGTCTTGGTAAATGTTTTTCAAGTTACAATTTTCGACGGGGATTGATATCACAGGTGCTTTTGGTATATCCGCCTTTTACGATAAGGCATTGCGCATTATTTTGACCTGCACGAAACCACCAGCTAATCTTTGTGCTGTGTGTCGCTGGAGGAATTTCGCTTACAGTGTGCATTTTAGAGAAATTAGCTGCCCTGAAGCTACCACAGCTGCCGTGGCTGGAAGTGCAGCGTTAATTTGTTCGGCTCCGCGTTTCTGCATCTTGCGTTTTTTTTACATTTTCCGGAGTCCTTGTGCATTTACAAATTGCATCTGATCAGCGCTGCTCGAGACTTGCGCATTTTGAAATTGACCTGATTTCCGTTATTTGTGTGTGAATCAGGAGGGTCGCGGTTTTTCTGGAGCGAACATCTCCCGATGTAACGCCAGCGGGCCACTTCGCCGTTCTGCGCATGTAATGTAATGGTCCTGAAAAACCTGCCCCTCTAAACGCCGCGCAACAACAACATTACCTGCGATTATTGCCATGGAGTTGGACGCTATGCTCTACCGCAACTTGTGCGCACGACTCGAAATGCCCCTGTCATGAGAACGCGTGCCGCTACCGCTCTTAGCCCTCATGAATCGATTAAAGTGCTAGGTGTGACTGGAATTTGTCGTTTTTGAATGAAAAAGAAACAGTTGGAATTGCAGAATACCAACGACTTTTAGCTGCTCCCAAATGTATGTGCATACGGCAATGCATTTATTGCGGCATGGGGTTTTTGAACTTTTTTCTTGTAAATGTTTTTGCTTGGTTATCACCTTATTCGCCCGCAATGGTATACTTCGATTGCATTGTATAGTTGCCCGAGGCCCCCTTTCGCTTTTATCATGCGTGGTGGCCTCCTTGTACAAAGCTGAGGTGACGGCAAAAGCGCGCTGGCCAACTAGAACTGTCCATTGTCCAAAGACTTGCTGCCTTGAAATGTTCGATTTGGATCACGGCGCGAACCGGACGCCCTGCATCGACAATCGCAAAGCCGCCGCCAAAAAAAGCAAAAATCGACCTTGATCTACGACGTGAGAAGTCGTTGATGTTTGACAACCCCAGCAGCAGTCACTGCTCTGCCATCCATTCACCAGTCCCCTGTCAGTCCAGCGCTGAGTAGGTTTCGATTGTTTCAAAACCGCGCATTTGCATCGCGCGCTCTGCGGTGTATTTTCAGAATCAATAATCTTGAAACGCGTTTCTCGTCGTCGCAGAATGGTCGACGTCGGCGGCCAGCGATCAGAACGAAGGAAGTGGATCCATTGCTTCGAAAATGTGACCTCGATAATGTTTCTCGTGGCGCTGAGCGAGTACGATCAGGTTTTGGTCGAAGCGGGAAATGAGGTGAGAAATAACGTGGACCCAGCCTGT
>JGI24022J15233_10001271_pt1 | contig 20414 bp, 14 predicted proteins | sample Ectturendosymbi2_FD_15233 | JGI IMG/M metagenome (IMG submission 15233) | reverse complement strand
CTGCAAAGCCCCCTATTGAAAACGTTCTGGCGACGGTTCTGCCTGCAACATGAACGCGAAAGGCCAGACACAGTACGGGAATATATGAACGGTGGCAAGGTGACAAGGCCCAATGAAAAGAGCCCGATTTAACAACCTTAAGTAGTGAAGTGGGTCGTGGCACATAAATACAAAGCAAGCAAGCTCGCGTTGTGCAATGCAAATCTAAGCCCGGGTGCCTGAGTTACCACTAGATCTAACTAACTTGAAAATTTAAGTAAACACTTCCTCGCAAAAGGTAAACACTGCTTCAAATCTGAACAGTTCAAAACGCCTACAAAGTAGTCTATGGACCAGACTTGGACAACTGGAATTTTTTTAGCTTTTCTAAATTAGATTAGAATTAAAATTAGAGCTAACTCAGCTTTCACAAATTAGATTAGAATTAAAATTAGCGGAATTTCGAAAAACAGAAATTGAACTAAAATTATAATTACATTTACACAAATCAAAGCGACTTTAATCCAAGTTCAATTCATGCCTAAATGTGGATTCATTTTCATAAGCACGTGAATAGCAAAGATTCGTAGACCACGCCAAAATTGTCGCGTTTACCGCTGTACAATTCGCCTGCATGGCTAACTCGTTCCGACGGAACCGATGTCGTTGTCATACCCAGGAGTTCTCGAGCAGCAGCCTTCAGATAAGGGAAACGAATTTGCTTTTCCAATGCCGTAAAACAGGTATCTCCGAACTGTTTTTGTCTGAGGGCTATACAAGCTTTTGCACAATATCAAGGGCCGGACAACTTACGTAATGTGATTGTTTCGGGACATGTTACATTCTACCAAATCAACAAGTTTTTCGTATAAAATGTATTCATTATTGACAAAACATATTCGCAGGCCGTAGTTTCGAGACCTCTGCCCTAAAGCATCACAGCTGACTGACTGTGGCAAGTACCAGATGACTATTGTGACTTCTGCGTGTGAGTGAATAGGCAATGTGACGTAATAATAATCACTGATAAGGTCATATAGTTTGTGCTATAACTGTTAATTAGAAAAGAATTTGTTCGAGTTTTTACTGTTTTTGTTTTTTGAGTGATGAAATGGCGGCATGGCACTTGTGAACATTTTGTTGCATTTTCATTGCACGAGGGTGCATTCTCGTTTCACCTTTGAAAATGCTGTTGGACAAATTAGCATTTTTTGCAAAATCAGAAATTTGATTAGAACCAAAAGTAGAGCACTGAAGCTTTCAGTAAATTAGGTTAAAATTAGAATTATCGTCATTTCGCTCTAATTCGTCGAATTACAAAGCTAGAATTATTTAATTTTCCGAGTCTGCTATAGACTAATTGAAGTTGAATAAACTTTCTGAGTATTACACGTAGCACATTGAGGATGCAACACATCGCTGTCTCGTCATAACCTTCCGTACAGCACAGTAGATACTTCTACACTGCAGCCATTTGATATTTATTTTTGAATGTTGCATCCGATTTGCTAACTCGAGTTGACCTATCACGTTAGTGTTTTGTGAGTGGCCACGGAACTTTGCAATGAACTCTTTATCTCGCTCTTCACAAGAGTCTTGTGGGTTTCCCGCATAGCAAGCATTCTCGCTGACACCCATTATCTGTCGAACGAATGCGTCATGCATCGTTCGTTGTCTTCACTCTGTATGGGCCTGTCTGGCTACCGTGTGTGCGATCTTGCTGTGTACCTGATAAGCTCTGTGGATAATAAAAGTCGAAAATAAATGTCTGTCATGAAACTTTGCAAACAGCCACAAATAATGATTACACGGATAATCTCTGTTGAAAGCTGAAAACAATCCCGCAAAAAACTCCTATACTTGTGAGTAACACTATTCAGTTTTCAGAAAAATTCCAGCCGAAACACAGAGGGGAAAGTTATTTTTGTTGTGCGCTGTTCACTACGTTCCTTGGTGCAACAACTTTGCAGTTTCTTTTGCATTCCTATATTCTTTCCGGGAAATAAATAAACAACATTGACGTTTGAGATAAAAACATACTGCGGGCTATCTCACGATATTTCTGGGCTGTGAAAAACTCTTGCTGAGCGCTGATCCACAGATGTTGAGTTGAACGAGCGATTCACTGTTTGTTCGCTGAACCACGTATCTTTAAACTCTATCAGAGCACACAGTACTTGTCAGCAATGATTTTGTCAGCTTGTAATGAAATGTTTCGCCGAGTAAATTCCTTTTGTTGTGCAACAGCCTTTTTCGTTGATGCACTCTGCAGCAAACGAACTTTATTTTGTACATGCTTGCTACATCTCGTCACGTAAATCGAGCCTTATGCGGTTGGATTTCCCTCATAAAGCAGAAGCCACTGAAAACCTTTCTAAGATGTCGCTTGGTTTTGAATTTCTCTAAATTGCTGATAGGCATAATTAGGTTTTTTACATGTTTAGGGTCGAAGGTTTTACCTTACAAATGTGCAGGGTATAAAATATGCATGAATTAATTAGCTTTACAGATATTCTGTGAAGGGTAAAGTCTTCCGGTCTTTCCAGGGCAATTATTTGCCATAAATGTTGTCATTTTACTTAAGTGCAAACAAGTGCTCCTCAGACTAACAACTACCGCAGCGGAGTAGACGACAGGAAAGCTTTATAAAATGGTGAGAAAACAACAATTAGCAGGTTACTTGCACTTACAAATGCGCTCCCAGGGAATCGAGCCCAATTTTTCAGCTTTAGACAACCATCAACGAAAAACCTATAACCTCTTAGATATGGGTCGATCTGCAAACGCCGAAGTTTATCCAAACAAATTCTGACGAGATCAACCTCAGTCGGCCTACGTCTCTGAAAGGAAAAATTTCAAGCACAAAGCGAAAGCGTTTGCTCATTACTAAATCTGTATTGATGGCAGGCAATAATATTCTACATATTTGCTTATATTGAGCCTTCTAGTCATCTTGTAACGAGTGATACGCTACAGGAAAATTTTAAGAAATATGATTGTGATTTCTGAAAATTAACTTTAGGTTGTTTTTGGAAACAATTTTGAATGTCGATTTTATTTTTTCAAAAAATTATTAGATGCAATTGTTGAAGCTAGAAACCTTTGTTTTTCGTGCAATTGCAAATTTCATTTCGATTCTCTAAGGAGCAAAAGACGAACAGAAATTTGTACCATTTTTGTTAATTTTCGAATTTAAATTTTTGCAAAAAATATTAATCTGTGGCTAAACCTTTTTGTTTAAGTTGTTTTTTTGTTTGCTTTTCACCTGAGTATTTTTCGAGAAAAAACAACTCATTTTTTGAACTGTTTTGTTATATTGAAAGCTATCATCATCGCCACATGAGAAGAATCACAAAAAGTTAATGTTTGGAGGACAAGCGATCTTCACCTTAAACTTTGAAGCAATGGCGGAACCTTCGTGAGTTCGTGTTGCTTCTTGTAGTCAACGCGATGCTGTCACAAATAGCAATTAAGAACTAGGTGTGGTGTCGCTCGTTCAACTCTTTACAACAACGATCACCTCTTCTCTCTCTCGGATAAAGCTTGATCATCTCGCAGATTTTCCCGGGGATCTACTTGGCATCGGCTTAGCACAGCCTTTCAACTCATGTTTTGCTATAAAACTAATCAAACTTTTTTCAACAGCATGAAAAAATCTGATCACCAGACACAAATTTCAGGAACAAAGTTTATTTCATTCTCCAGCATTTCCCTTATTGCTCTTTGCCTCCTGTCGTTTCCGGCAAGGTAGCAGAAGGTAATCATTAATATTTAATGTACGTGTTCAACACTTAGCCAAATATTTTCTTTGTCGGTGGTTGATGCGATAAATCTGCAAAGCCAAAACTACTTTTCGGACCAATATTGAACTTTCGAGTGACAATTCGGCAAAAGTCAAACAGGTTTCATAACCTGGTCCAATTGCAACATGTTTCTTGTCATCATAATCTCTAATAAACAATGGAAGAAAAAGTGGCGTATATGAGTATATGTTACGCACAAACTGCGAACACGTATAAAGAGTGGAATGTTTTTAATTACTTTAAGTTTTGTACAGCACAAAGTCAAGAAAAGTAGATAATAATTTTGTCAACTGTGGAAAGCAGAAGAAAAGGCGACTGTGTCATAAAAATTTTTGGCTCTTAAACCGTAAAAGTGGAGTAAGCGTAATTCCCATGTATAGCCTTTTGCGATCGACTATTTTTCATGCTTTTCCTCGCGGAAGCAGCAAAGAAACTGAGACCGCCTTTTGAGAACTGTAGTATGGACAAACGTCATTTTCATCACAATCTTGAAAATCAATCCGTGCTACGAAAATCAAACCCGTACTAATGCAAAAACCATCCGTATTGCGGCTCTGGCTCTAATTTTGTTGCAGAGTACGCATCTCCTCTTTGGCGTCCATCGGCTGACATCTCAAAGTTAAACCCAGCCCTGAATAGTGAATACCGTGCCATCACTGTCTGCTTTACAAAACCCACCAATGTAGAAAATCTCTGCTTGTTGTGTTTCACCACTCCTCCATACACCAGAAGAACTGTTATACCCAACAAGAGAAACTGAAGCAGAAAACCGGTCCCTGACGTCAAAGCCGGATTTATCAGCAGGCTTAGTAGGTCTAAGCCTGGGTTCTCGAAAGCCAAGAGGGCCTCCAGGAAACTGTGGTACGTACAGAGTCAATTACCGGTATATGATCAGTTCGATAAATATTCGTCAATTTTTTATGTCTTGATTATTCATGAGAATTAATTTTATTCACCTAATCAGATTTCGTGTTGGTAACGCCAACGGTCTTCCAACGGGTTTCCATGAATTTCAATATGACCTACGGCAAAGCCGCATGCCGACCCTAGTGTAGTAGCGTAGCCAGCCCAAAATCTTTTTTGGGGCCAATCCTTGACTTTAAACGAGCAACAGTATTTGGTTTGGGACCAGACATGGGGTAATCGTAATTGTCAATCGTAATCAATTACAATCGATTACTGTTTTTTGAGTAATCGTAATCGATTGAACTGACCAACATGAAATGTAATCGCAATCGATTACATTGCCAATTTAATCGTAATCGACGATTACTTTCGCGATTAAACTTGGACATCTTCACCCTGCATCACTGTGCGTTGAACCACGGTTGTGGTGGTTGGGTTTCGTCCTTTATCATCGTTTGTTATGGCTATGTTTCATGGGAAGCTATTTACCCGTCTATGTGGTTTAAATCCAAGCAGTCCAGGGGCAAGTACATTGTTTCTAGCTAATTCTCGCTTTGTTCCAGCTAGCCTTCCTGTTGGCCGCCAGAAGTAGGGTTGTGAGTCTAGTCGAGTGAGACGCAGCAACGAAAATAGGAGCTCATCTTATAAACGGGTTCACACTTCGGTAACAGAAAGGCGGGACATTACGAGAAAAGGTGTTCGTTTCATTTATATACGTTCATAGTGAACGTATGAACGTAAGTGCTGGAGTAGGCTATGTATGTAATTAGTACAGTAATTTCTATACAGTAAATTACCTTTCTTTCAAAGGAATAAGGTATTTCAATCCAAGTCGAAAGTACTTTTCCACAACACTGATAACTAGCATGTTAACCGTGATCCACCAGATACTGGTAAAAAAACTCAACGAAACTTGTGAGGTTTTGTTAACCACTGACTATTGGTCCAATAGACAGATGCCCACGGCATCACTGTCCATTTAATTTCAAATTCAAAGCTGCACAATGCTATGTTGGCTTGCCGACGATCGTAACCTGCAGTTAGAAGCAATAGTCAGCAATTTTGAAACTACTAACAAACGAATTTTCAGCATTGCTGGACGAATGTTCAAGCCTGATAGATGTTTGACTGATAAAAGATTTGAATCGTTGATGTTCATCAGCTGCAACAGAGATTTAAAAAATGGATTATTTTTGTTTAATCAATATTCTAAAGTGTTTCGTGCAGTGGAGTAATTGACGGAAGAGAAAAGGGGCAATTTGACTTTCCTGGCCAGCTTAATATAACCACCCCACTTAGCTTATATTTCGGTTTTAGCATCCTTTTAATAAGTTTTTGGTACATTGTCGACTTTTTGCGTTTATCAGAGTATTTTCCTTGATTTGTGGTTTTAGTATAGCCATGCACACCCGGATTCACCATCATTTCTCAGGATTTTTTTCAGTGTTGCTGGTAGGTCCCTTGCAGAGGCCAGTGGGTCTCTTTCAGCTAAGTTTCTCCTTTAGCTCAAACCTCTAGTTACGCCACTGGTTTGTTAACTGCACGATCATCTCAGTAAACAATCAATGTTTTTTTCTTTTTTCTGGTGCTTGATCCTTACAGATTAGTAATTTTGTTTATTGCATTGATTCATATCGTATGTTGTCTGAAAATATGCTTACATAAAACTATGCAAATGTGTTTTGTTTTCTTTTTATGGATCTTTCAAGACAAATGAAATCGCGATTGTAATCGTGATTACTTACAATGTAATCGTAATCGTGATCGATTACATTGTGATTTTGTTTATTCCTAAACGTAATCAGTGGCGTACGCAGAAAATTTCCGATGGGGGGCAAGTTTCGTTACAATAGTGTGACATCACAAATCAACTTTAGGACGACCGTTCTAGGGGGTCCGGGGGCGTGCACCCGGGAAAATTTTGCAAAATTACACCTAAAAATACGCAAATTACACTTAAAATTACGCATTTACACCTAAAAATGCGCATACTGTTTATGCATTTTTTTATTTTTAGGGTCTGAGAGGGGGCATGGCACAGTGGTCCCCCCTCCTTGCGCTAGTGATCGTAATCGTAATCGAGCAGGTGGAAAGTAGGTTAATCGTAATCTATTACATTTAAGCTGTAATCGCCCCATGTCTGTTTGGGACATCGCCTCTCAAAGCACAAAACGGCAAGATATGCTAGAAATTTGGGGATAGTCATGGCCTCCTTGTCTCCCCTGGCTACGCTTATGCTATAGTGTCGTCATCCTCAAAGAACATTGGCTGTCCTGTGTTTGCTAAATTGTACAGATTGTGAAGTGTGAATCAGCCGAAAGAACTTGTGGTTGTTCGTGTTAGACATGTACTTGACCAAAGCTTAAGGTTATACTGTAGATAAGAGGTATGTGTAGGGCTATCAGTATCTTACAATAAAAATGCAGTCGCTTCTTCTGAGCCTGAGAAATACAGTAGTTTTGTAATTTGTTTTGTTACGTACAGCTCGTTTAATATTTTTAAATGTGATTTTGTCCAATTTAATTTTCATTAAACGTAGTCATTAAGAAGTAAGATTGCTATTGAACACTTGTATAAGTTTGTACTGCTCCCACGTTAAGCAAAATCAGAGAAGATTTTGATGAGCTTGAATAACAAGCAAATGTCACTTTACCACACGGCAACCATACAACTTTACCCCAAGGAGACAAAGAGTAAGAAAACAGAAAGAAAATGACAGAAGTGCCTTTGGGTCTGATGCCTTATATCAGCGTGGTCTAATTACTTTTGACCTACGGGCCATTTTACAAAATCTTGACAACTCGCGGGCCACTTCCAATAAAATTATGTACAAAACAACAGATTCACAAGACGTGAAAATAGAAAAGGGAAGATAAGTGAGTGCGTCATTCAGATTATAACATAGTAGCAAAATGCAGTCTATTACAAATCTCCATCAATGGGGTGTCTGTGGTTGAGGCTTCCCTGACACTATCGTTCCTTGATTAATATCATTATTTGTGGTGCAAGTCGGAAACTATCTTCCAGCGTTTGGTCTACCATTCGATTTCTGTTTTTAGATTTGACTTGCTTCATCGTACAAAATGTACTCTCACACAGGTGTGTGTTTCCAAACATCGAGTGTATTTTCCGTGCGAAATTTTTAAGTTTGGGAAGTCTTTGCTGACTAATTTCCAGAAGCTCTCTGCAGTCTCTAACACCGTTAGTATTGTATATTTTTATTAAAATATGTGATGCTTGTTCTAATTAAAATTACCAATTGCAGGGATGGGCAATAAATTTGGCTCGAGGGGAAGGCCGCGTTTAGCGGATAGATAGACACAGTCCCGTCGTCATGGGGGGACTTTTGGGGGCCTAGCCTCCCCAGACAAAGCTCCAATCCCCCAAATTGAAACATGAAACACTAAAATCAGTTGAGTTTTTGTCAATTTTCGATGTCAAGCCCCCCCGGACAAACCCAAAAAGTCCCCCGCAGAAACGCAAAGCTCCCCTATTGAAAACTTTCTGGTGACGGTTCTGGATAGACACGAGGTACATTGGCGTAACTGACGGGGAGGCTGGAGGGTGAGCTACCCCTGACAAGTTAAATGTAAATCGGGCCCCTTTCGCTAACATTTTGATTTTGTATTCTTTTGGTTTTCAGTAGGTTTTTAATTTTTTGCGTTTTTTTTGGGTATTTCCGTTTTTTAAGCTATTATAAACATCATGACATTCGGATTCACTACAATTTCTTAACTTGTTTTCTGAATGTGGGATGGTGGCCCCCCTAAGGTGGTCAGTTGCCCCCCGTTCAGCTAAGTTTCGCCCTCCCCTGGCTCAAACCTCTAGTTACACCACTGGACAGAGCAAATTTATTTGGCGGTACTGAGTTCATTAAGTCAGATGTACTCTTCAAGACAACGAATGCCGGGGCACCAAACAAACACAGGGGTTATTCTGACAAGTGTCCCAGCGGAGGATCAGCGGGCCGTGCCTTCTAATTTGATCGTAAAATAAATAAATAAAACAAAATGATGCACGGAAAAGATATTATTCATTGTTTTTGTGCAAATGCACTTCATCCAAGCGCAAGCAATTCAGTGAGACAAATCTGACCTCACACGCTTTTCAGCAAATTTCAGATTTGAAGATTATTCCCAAATGCTTCCGCGAGCCACTGAAAACGCTGTGGTGGGCCACATGCGGCCCACAGGCCCGTAGTTGGACCACACTGCCTTGAATTAGTGTTTCTTAGTTTATTCAACCACGCGGACCCTTATTTCTTTGCCTGATGGTCACTAACTGCTTAGGAGAAAGGCGATTTTCAAGATTCAGAAGAATTGAAAATGAATTGAAGGGCCACAATATTCCAGGAGTGGTTGTCCACACTAAGCATTTGGTGCATTAAAAGTGACGAATTTAGGCAAGCAACTTTTGATGAATTCCTAGATGATTTTGTTACGAAAAAGTCCAGGACAAAACCTTTTTTATTGTTCACTGTGCTATGTTCAGCATCACTAGATTGGATAATTTTAGCTTTATCTTGAGACAATTTTAATAATGACAGCATGAAGTTTTAATTCTCCTATCCATTCGCGCGACGGTTTCGTTGCGTTCTATTCTATGCAGTTTGAAAGGACAAAAAAAACACGTGAATCGTGGATCTACCAGCTAGATTCCAGCAATTGTAACCATTTGGGTACATTTTACCTGTTTTGCTCGTGTGTGAAAGATTTACAGCCGTGGTAAGCCAGTCGCAACATGGTCCTCACGCCCTCGTGCTTTATAGGCCTGTAGCCATGGGAGGGGCATTTAAGAGGAGTGTCCCCACAATTTTTTTGGCATCAACAAATTTTATTGTGCCCAGAAAACTTTATTTTAAACATATAATAAAAACAAAATAATTTTCCCCCTAAAAATATATTTTACCCCCCAAACCTTAAAACCGGCTGTGGGCCTGGTGCCAACGTCTTTAGCCGCTGCACATACGCGCAGTATGTTTTGTTTTAGGAAATTGTATCTTTTGAATGCTACTGTTGAGCTCAAATAAGAAAAAATGGATATGAAACTTATAAAAACGTCGGCCATGTGTTTTGTCAAATATCTAACCGTGACATTTTCGATTGATTCGCCCATGGAAATTGATAATCCTGTTCCGGCCAGTCATGCGCGATTTCCACAATTCTGCGTCACTGAACGCTTTTGAGTCGAAGGCAGCAACTAACGCAGTGATCGCGGGGCACTTTAGTAAGGATATAGAAGTTATTTATTTTATTCCATTTTCCCTTCGTGACAGTGGAAGAGGGGCCTCACAAATGGATCAGCCTGAAACATGAAAAAGCTTGCGGTATAGGAAAATATTTGAAGCAACTATGTCCTTTTTCATGGTTTGTAAAGTTTGGCTTTGAAAGAGTACAGCGGTTGACCTACTTTTTTTTACTTTTGTCAGGTAAAAGCTTTTCGCATCTTTTGGATGGACTTCTTTAATCTAAGCTCTACGACTTAGCTTTGAAATCACGGTACTGCACAGTATTTATGTCCATGTTCGTCTTTTTTCCGTTGTGCGTTTTAACCTGAAAAATCTTTTTAGTGCATTTGGTCCGGCGTGACCTTCACAAGGGCTCAACAGGTTTGCCCATCATCTTGTCTGTAGGGGTCTTGTTTCAGTGCAAAGGGTGACACTTCGTTGAGAAGATGAAATGCAGCAGCATGGCCAACCAGCTGCTTTGTTACAGAGTTCGTCGATGTGTCGATAGACATCTTTTCCCGAACAAAATCACACGAAGCAGAATCAAGTATTGATTACATGAGAGAAGCTCAAATGGAAGCGGTTTAGGTTAGGGTAGTAGAAACATTTTTCGATTTTCTTGATCAATATAGTAAGACCGAGACTTGACAGAAGCAATGCATCACTATTGACATCCATTGTTGCGGGAAATTTGTTCGATTTGATAAACTGCGAAAGGTCAGGTGGCTCCGACGAGTCTTAGCAATGACAGGACTAATTAAGAAATTTGTGAAGGCAGCCAGCTTTGCAATTTCCATCAATGACATCAACAAAACGTAATCAGACAAAAACTTGGTTAGTGCAGACTGCAGAGAACGAACACGCGCTGCAACGCCAAAATCTAATTACGGCTTCTGCGAAAAAGGAAATTGGGTTTTGCGCAGCCAACCTAACCCCAGAAAAGGTGGTGATGTGTTTCTTTCTTCTTTTTATTATTTTATATCACCATTCTCATTGACCCCTGTTATCAAGATTCAACAGCCTAGCATTTTTGCAACATTAAAATAGACTAATGACGCACCTGCAAGTGCAGATTTCTGATGAATTCATAAGCGTTATTTTGCAATTGTTAACTTTCTTGTTTCAGAATTTCGGTGGACGTAGTTTTTCAATCTAACTCCATGCCTAAAAATCCGCTTAGAATTCGATTAGCTTCAAAAATACTTGATCCTGACTGGAGTGGTTGATCAGGGTTTAACTTTGATCAGAGTTTAATTTTTCCAAATTTTAACTTTTTCCAAAACTTTCATAGACCTTTCGATAAATTTAACTATTTCGTTCATGTACGACAAATGATCCTCCAACAAGACAACACGGAAAACACAAGTTGACAAATCGATTACTTGATAAGGCGTTCTCAGTGAAAAAAGTGAGGTTCTGCATATAGTTCGGAACGCTTGTAGGCATCAATGTACAAAAAATTGAAGAATAAAATGGAAAAAGTTTGCAAAAATTAAGCAATAAAGTTGAAGACGTTAAACCACTAAAAAAGACCTTCTAAGTGTGCTGGAACCACCCGCATTTTTCGCTACTAAAGGTTTTGCGAGTTTACGAGAATACCTCACCAAACTTGTCCATAGAATCGTGTAGCAACAATGTCTTTTTTTGTTTTCAATTGTTCTTAAAATACCTTAAATTTGTATCTACAACTGTTGCATTTCGTCAAAACCCATAATTATTTCTACGATATTACGGCCAAAACGTATAGGTTTATATGTAATACTGCATTGGGTGAATCTTTCAACAAGCAGTGGCAGCATGAAATTTCCAGATCTGCCTTCGTGGGAAAATATAATTTTCATTTTCTTTTCCAGTGAGGCCTACAGGAACTGTAATAATGATCGAAAACAAAAGCCAGCTATTCCTAAATCTTAAAACGTTCGCAAAATGCTATGTATAGTACTTGGCAGTTTGCGACGTCACGCTTTTATTGCCTTATTTCTGAACATTTGTAACTCAGGTCATTACCAATGTAATTTTCGCTAAAGTAGATCACTAACGTTGAAAATTACAATGTTCGCCGACAATCTTCCGTACATTATGTAGACACCACTCGCGCAGAACGCTATTTGTGTGCCATGCGCTTCGATTAGTGTTTGCTGAAAATAAAGGAAAAACAGTCCTTTACACGTATATCTCGTTTGATTTTGCAGCTGAGAAAAAGATTTAATTTGCCAGCAAAAGATTGTTTTGGTGCATAGTAGCTCAAGACCACAGTGTAAATCTGACTTCTTTGAGGAAATAAGAGTAATAGATAATAGTTAACCATAACGCGTTGCCCAACGACAATCGATATTGTTTCGTTTCTCACTTAAACTTTTTTCAGACCAAACATTTTCAGATCTTTTTGGAGCACTTCTAGTCCTGTTCAGGTTACCCTGGGTGTCGCAGCCCCGGGATTTTTTTAATTTCTTGTACTTAGGAAAACGCTACAAATATGTTTTATAATTTTTTTCAACTTTCGGAGGCAAAACGAGTGGTGTATAAATTTTTTAAAAGTCCTGTAAGCTCACAAATACAAGATTCGGATCTCTAAGACACGAGGTACCTAATGTGTACTCCACCAAGTGATGCAGAATTGTATTGTTGCAGATACGAAGTCGAGGTTGATTTCCTGCAGTGTAGACCTATGCCCTGCGTTGGCATGAAGAACAAACGGATCGGAAATGTTCGTAACGATTGTTTCGTTCAAATAAAATTTACATCCTCTGAAAACTGTTGTAGACGGATATTGTATATGGATTTATTGCGAGATAGTGTTTCTCTGCGCACAGACGGTATTTCGCCTAAACTTGTTGCCTATAAGTCGGACAAAAATGTTACCTAAACTTGCATCAAGTCGGACAAAAAATATAGTAATACAGTAGATTAATAAAAAATCTAACGCAGGGGAGAACGGGATATGTTGAACCATTTTTTACATTTTTTGCCATTGCTCCTTTGGTGGAAGCACTAGAAACCTGAAATTGGGGCATTTGAAGTCCGATGAAAATATGGGTTTCTTTTGTCGTTTCGTCATTCCAGGGACTTCTGGAAACGGGAGTATCTTTACAATATCCCATTTTGAAAAAGACCACTCGTCACCAAAGTTGAAAGTGACAGCTGGTCTTCCTGTTGTAGGGTCATTTCTTCCTCTATTAAAAAATTTCCTTCGCATTCTCTAATTTTGTCAGCAATACTCCCAACCAATGGGTGTAACATAAGAAAGAGTTTTTTGCCAGTGAAGCTCACAGCAGGGAAAATAAAGCCAGTATGGTTAGGGGGAGATTTCAGTAATATTTGGTTATTCAAGTCTCATTACTGCGTCACTACTGTGAGGGAGATGAAGTATACATCACAACACTGCTGTGACAAAGCAATGGACGGCAAAATGGCCTTAAATTGTGAATGTTGTTTTCCGAATTGTACAAAATCATAGCGATAATGTTACTTTCGTAGGTTATAGGGGGAGCGATCGCCCCCAATCGCCTTTTTTAACAGAAAAAATTTTGATAGTTCCTTGACATGTTTTGCCAAATCACTTTCCATTCCATCACTAAACATTTTGAGTTCATCACTGAGAGCGTCATAACCATAAAGATGTTTCGCTGCTGAGGCCTTTCGGTCAATGAATCGTTTTAAGTATGACGATTAATTTCATATTGGCTTGCAATTTTTCAACTAAAAGTGGTTTTTGTTACAGCGTCTGAAGCGGCTGTCATAAAATCTTCCAAAGCAGAAGCACGATTTTTTTGTTATTAAAGGAAATTTTATAATTGCAATGATTAAAAACAACAGTAACTAAATCAAACAAACAACAACTAGCGACTTGGATCAAGTAGGGTTAGTTGAGCCATGGTTCAACTTGCGCGACTTGAATGGTTCAACTTACCCCGAAGGAGAATTTCAATTTGGAAGTTAATTTATGTCAAAGCACTAATGTCCAGCTGTACAAACACAAGGTGATGAACTCTGATGGACCTACGCCTTAAAGAAATAACGACATCATACAAATATACCTTTCCCACTATGAATTATGAAACAGAAAAGTAAATTTTCAGTTTTTCACTTTGAGCTTACAAAAACACTTCCAACTTGCCAGCTTTTCTGTACCAAATAATTTTGGATCTGAGTCATCAACCAAAATGCATTCCTAACAGGATCCAAATAATAGGTGTCACGCATCAGTCTCTGGACCGCTTCATTTAGCTAAAACAGGGTGGTTCAACTTACCCACCGGTTCAACATACCCCGTTCTCCCCTACCCAAAACAGGTGCAACATTGTCTGTGCTCAAGCATTTATCAAGTGGTTGAGTGGTAATGACGTTTATGCGACATTGCTGTTTTTCATCAGGTAGACCACTGGTTCTCAACCTGGGGTTCGCGAACCCGCAGGGGTTCACGGGAAGATTTCCAGGGGTACTTGGATGGCAGTTGAGTTTTCGTGTATTGCTATTTGTTAATATCCTACACGAGAGGAAAATGCGTGCCGATTGAAACCTCCGTGTAGATTTTGCTTGATCTTGCGTTGTTGTGTTGCAACAATGTGAAATCCACGGCTTTGCCATCTAACCTGGGGGTTCGGGTTGATTGTTTTATGACTCGGGGGTACTTTAAGGTAAAAAGGTTGAGAACGCCTGAGGTAGACCTTTGGTTAAACACTTTTTGTGAAAAACGTCTGACATAGTCAAAGCCAAAAGTGGTTTCCCTGTTTTACAACGCCATGTTCAAATAAATAAAGAGAAACGACTTTCTGCGCCAGTGTACATTAAAATCCGCCGTAGTCTTCGGTTTCTAAATCATCTTTAATTATTTAATGAGTCTTACATTCTGAGCGGCTCACGAAAGTACCCAAAAGTCACTAAGACGTACGACAGCTTAAAAGATGGAATGTAATCTAATTTACATTTTGTCTACTTCATGTTTTCTGCTTTTGCCCAACAGACAACTGAGTTTGCATTGCACAGATGTTGGCGCTATTTCTCCGTGCCGTGGACAGGCATGTCGTTGTTCTGTGATGGGGTCACTGCTGTTTGCTCTCACTCTTTTCTGTAGCTTGTCGAACGCATCGCATCCATCACAGCCAAGTCAGTATTGTGTACAACAAGTAAGTAATGAGTTTGAGTGCTTCGAACCTCAGAGTATCGAGACAGGGGCACAATTTTTCGTCCCAGCAGTATCAATAATGTAAGACAACCTGACGCGTGAGATAACCTTACTCACAACGCAAACCAAGCACATTAATCTTTGTGACTCTAACGCAGCGAATTATGGCATGAAAAGTGCTCTTTGATCAACACGTTTCTCGGAAAACGTCTGCAAGGCCTCGCAGCTTGCTATTATGGTCTAGGTAAAGCTTGCTATCTCCCCAAAGTTCAACTTGCTATTATTGTCTAGCAAAGCTTGTTATCTCTCCAGAATTGCCTAAAAAAACTCACAGTTACGAAATGCTGATTTTTGAATTCCTGACAAAGTTTTCAATCTGATTTTCTTGTAAAAAAAAGAATTGGTTTTGCAAGGACATTTTCATAGAGTTTTTCATTTCCTCATACTATTTACACTATACATCGTGTAGGTGCTGCTGCAAATATATTTCTTGGAGAACGGAGCAAATGATTAAGCCCAGCTATTACAGTTCGAATTAAAGGTTTGCAATCAGTTCAAGATTAACTGAATTGAACTGATATTTTTCAAAATCAGATGAACGTTTTGACACTCTCCATTTCAATCTTAAATTCTACCTGAAGAATTAACACTTTTATCTGAAGAGCAACGAATCGGTTTTCGCAGCGGCGGGATACAGTCGTTGAAACATAAACTCTGATGCTCTTCTCTTTAAGTCTAATAAAGTTTTCTTTTAGGTTTTGCAGGTCAAAACCCTCAGATTCCGACTCATAACGCACGCTCCAAGAACCAAAACACTTGCTGCAGAAAACAAAGTAGACGTTCCGTATACAATCCTAAGCATGGACCTCGTATAGCACAATACAAACACCAGTTTGTTTTCTCGAATCGCCATAAAACTCGAGTCGGTTGGAGCTACTTCAGAAAAAGAGTGTATCTACACTGAGCTGGATAACAATTTTTATATTTAGGTAGAGCACAGGAGCACGCATTAATTCTCTTTGCAATATTTGAAAGGAAACCAAAAATGTCGGTACTACCTGCTTTTTGTCATTTTTTTGCAAGACTTCGCAACGCATACAGGCCAAACAGCTTTTCATCTACTTTATTTTAGGCCTTGTTTCACAAACACATCATAGTGTTTTCCTGGCACTATTTCATTTATGATTCTGCTGAATAAAATTTCCGCTGTTTCCAGAGTTTTTTTTTCCTTTAATTCTTTTAAATGCAATGCCCTCCCATCTTCGCCTGAAACAAATTTGCAAAATAAAAGTTGAAACATGGTCCACGCAAAGAACAGAGATCTAGCGAAAAAGGTACAAGTCAACGAACTCATTTTTGTTGAAATCAAATTTAAAAAGAAAAAGAACGTCTTTCTTTACCTTGATAGGATATTGACAAACTTGACAGCCAGATTTGTGCGAATGACTTCCATAATTCGCACACATGAAATATTTATCTACACTCATATTTCTCAAATTGTGCGTCGAGACGCCCTGGTGCGTCGATTTGACTTTCCAGGGGCGTCGCACAAAAGTAAACTCAGTGCAGTTTTATTCAAAGGGCAACAACAGTAAATTCAGTGCAGTTTTATAATTTTACCAAAGAGTATGGTTTAAATCCGATCATGCTTACAGTCGATAGCCTATTTAAATCTCATGACTACGGAGCTGCAGTTGCTGTTAAGTAAAAAAATGTTTACTAACAAAAGCATTGCACATTTTGAGTTTACTTTGCGTCAGACAAATAAAGGCTATACAACAATAGTCAGTTATAAAAATAATCAACTTGCTGATTGTTAAGTTCAGCAAGAATTTCTATTTAAATTGACATACTTGTGTGGTATCTTTGCTCAATTGAATAAACTCATTTCTACGCAAAGTCCGGACAAAAATATGCTTGACGTATCAGATAAATGGCGGCGTTCATTAAAACGTTACCAAACGTGTCTGGAAGTTCTCAGTGTTTTACTTTTATTTGAACAAATATACAAATCAAACAAAGTAACAGGGTCGTTTTCATCGTGCTTTCATCAATTACATATATAAAACATTGATAATATATCTTTTTTAACATCTCGCAAGTCCAGAAAACTTTTCCAAAGGCGTTGCAACGAAAAAAGTTTGAGAACCACTGATCTACACAGAGTGGTGTACGCAGAAAATTCTCCGAGGGGGCCAAGTTCACACAATCGTGTGAAGTCACAAATCAACTTTAGGAGAAGTGCCGAAGGCACGACCAGTCTAGGGGGTCCGGGGGCATGCTCCCGGGAAAACTAAAAATACGCATTTTTGTGCATTCTGGAAGCAAGTTTTAGACAATACTTTTTTTACATTTTTTTATTTTTAGGGTCTGAGGGGGTGGCCATGGCACAGTGGCCTCCCCCCTCCGTACGAAAGTGTCTACACACATCCTCCAGTAAAATCAAGGTCCCTATTTCAGCGATGCGCAGAAGATATTGGGGTGGAATCTTCGTTAACCTTGAGTTAGGTTTCTAAATAAAATATTTATCTAGAAATTTTTCAGCAGTTTTTAACTACTGCAACGCATATTTGAAAAATTCGAAATAAACCTTCTGCAAACTTCTCTCACTTTGTCACAGAGTTTATGGTTAAAGGTCACGTGCGCTTTGTCCTTTTGCAAGCCAGGTAATTCATGAATCGATTGGATTTCACCCAAAAGCTCTGTTTTGATTTGGGTTTTTAAGAAACGCTTATGATTTTTCTCGCAGAATTTTGGATCGACGTAGTTAGAGTTTAAATCGTGCATTGGAGTTAGAAGCAAGTTTAGTTCAGTTAGCAAAATAACTAATCGAGCGGGTTGCAACAAAATATATTCACCCAATACATTTTAGAATTCACCACCTATAACTTCGTTTATACGGCCCGCTTGAGAAGTATCGATAAATGAGGAATTAAACTGTTAGATCTTCATGCGACTCGGCCTGGGGCCGAACTCCCCACAAGCAGTGCTGGATTAACCATTTGGCAAATAAGACACGTGTCTTAATGGCAGTAAAAAATCCAGGCCACAGAAAAGTAAAGTAAGAAAATTGTGATAAGGCCTGGTGATGACAAAAATGTTTTCATGTTTTTCAATGTAAATAAATATTTATTGTTATAAATATATTTATCTATTTGCTAATTGTCACGATTAATATTGTTGATTAGAACTTGTTTTATTTCAATCGCATTTGTACGTCTGACTCAGATGTTGCAAAATCTATTTGGCGAGTCAGCTGTGGATTGTTGCGTCGAAGCAGTTTCATATTTTGAGTTACTGCAGCGCCTGTACACATTCTTTGTATCATCAACACATCGATGGAACATCCTGATGACCCATGTTAGAGAGCAACCCGAATGCCTTGTTCCAAAACACCCATGGGATACCCGGTGGTCTGCTCGAGCTGATGCCTCAGAATCATTTTACAAGGGTTATCACCAGTTTCAAAGTGCTCACAATCAGTTATTGCGTTAAAGCATGCGCAGAAGTACACAGCACTGCACAATGGTCATTGGATCTTCGTCCCATTGTGACACAATGAAAGAATGAGAACGTAGTTGGAAAGCTCGTAAGTTCGCAACCTTGGCTATCTGAAAGCGTTGTGACGCAGCTGTGAGCCAAACGACATACGGACGCTGATTGCTTGCAACAGAAGCTCCGTTTTGAAACATCACTAATGTTTGTAACTACTCTTTTGCAAAACCTTGATGATCTTGATGAGATTTCGCAACAGGGTAGCAGCCAATGGCATGCGGCATTTTGTAAGTCGTAATTATTAGCACCCCGCTGACATTTGACATTTCGTAAATTTTCCGTACGAGTATCATTCCCACCTCAATTTGGCGCCCCCAAAATGCTGCGTCCGGGGACACATGTCCCCGCATATCTCCCCTAGTTACTCCACTGCCATCGACCGCATGCGACCCGCGAGGTTAGTATTTGTGTCCTCCAGAACGCCTTTTCAATATTCTTATTCTGCAAGTTTTCTCAACCAGATTTAAACTCTTTGCAGCACTGGTGTAGGAGGCGGGGATGCAGATCCTGTAAAGTTCGGGCAAATCCCTTAAAATCCGGCAAAATGTGAGGAAATTTGGGCAAAATGTGTGCAAACCTTTGCAAAATTGCTGTATGTGGGTTTATTTTACAAAAATGGCACCCAAAATGAAAGTGAAGATGTTTTTTTGGAGGTCATGTTATAATTTAGTTATTTTCGGGAAAGTTAGGATAAATTTGGGCAGGCTTGGGTGAAATTTTGGCAATAATGGTGCTTGAACTGCTTTGCACCCAATGAAATGCAGTTTTTGGAGGCCATTTTCTTCAGATTTTTTCGGGCAAGTTTGCGGGAAATTTGGGCAAAAATTCTTCGCACCTCCAAACGTTTGCCTGCTGCTACGCCTATGCTTGTGCAGTAGGCAATTATTCACTTATGAAGTCTCTATTTTTGGCTAACTTGCTCCGTTTTACAGTTTGCCGTTAGCTATTGGATCGTTAGAAACGGTTTGCAACGCAACAGCTTAGGATTGTCGCTGTAAGCCGAAATCTGCACTTTCTTAATTTGCGACCATCGACCTTGCCATGAAAAGCTGCGGTTCCAGGTGTTCATAATCTTGGATTACCCTGCTAACTAGCTCATTATATTTTTCAAGTAGGCCTAATAAGCTGCAAAAGATGACGTCACAAGGAAAAAATTCTGCTTTCCTGTACGTCGATACAGAAATTAAGTAGAGTGAAATAAATTTCACTGTGGAGTTTCGCGCTCTACTTCATTGTTATAATCATGGTGGAAACAATGTCTACGACGCTGACTAGTAGATCCAGTGCATTCATTTATTGTTATTTTCTTTGCTTTCTAGTAAGCCTAAATACGTTGCTCACGTACCACATGGAAGAACTTCGGGTACCACAAGCAGGCCGGTAGCCACGGAGGGCATTCGGGGGCAATGTCCCAACAAATTTCTTTTGTGCCCCCTCAAATTTTGTTGCGCCCAGGATAATTTGTTTTAAACATATAGTAAAAGCAAATATCTTGCCCCCCTAAAATGTATTATGCCTCATCAAACATTGAAACCTGGCTACGGGCCTGACCACAAGTGGTACGCAAGGGCGGCTCCAGCCAAGAAGGGTAGGGGTGGGGGCGATTTCAGTAGTATTTGGTAGTCAAGTCTCATTATGAGTTCAGTTCACAACACTAATGTGGCAAAACAATGGAAGACAAAATGGCCTTATATCGCGAATGCTGTTTTCCTAGTTGTACAAAATCATGGTGAATAAAATTATACTTTTCGTAGGTTTTAGGGCGATCACCCCAATCGCCACCCTCTGGATCCGCCCTGATCTACCAGCGCTGCAGTTG
>JGI24022J15233_10001270_pt1 | contig 20414 bp, 16 predicted proteins | sample Ectturendosymbi2_FD_15233 | JGI IMG/M metagenome (IMG submission 15233) | reverse complement strand
CCCCCTTAACCTTACTTGCTGGATCCGCCCCTGAATAGGGGGTGTTGTCAGATAAGGTCACCCCTGGCTTTTTCGTAAGTTTCATTACGACCGTTTTTGTTCCTGATATCGAGGGAATTCAGAATAAAGTAATAATGGCTGTGAATTGGAACAACTTGTCCAGTGAATGTAACGAGCACGTGTATTGCTAATTTGTATGACAACACTCGTCGCAATCCTTCCAGAAGGCACCCAATTTAAAATAGCCTAGAGCTCCGAAAATGAAAATTCGCCTCTGAGTGAACTGAATAAACAATGAAATTACCGTGCCATAAAAGGCAACGTTGTTAAATAATTGAATGCTAAAAATGTTAGAGGAACAGTTTCGTGGTGTTAAAACGAATTGGTACTAAAAAAAGGAACTGAAATTACACTTTATTGAAAGTGTTTTCTCTACGCTGTCTTACAAAACTTTCTGTCTCTTTGGAAAAATCGGTTTAATGGCTAATACTGTGGTGTATACTATACTTTCTGAAAAGTTGAATTACTTCAAACATTTCCTGGCTTACCTGAACCAATGCGTTCCTGACATAGTCAAAAGATTTGTAACGGAATTCGAAAGATCCCTACCACATTTTAATTTGTGTTGTGCTTAATGCATTTTGCTTACAGTTCGCGACATCTCAGATCGCCGGGAGATTCCACGTAGGCTGCAGCCTCAGAAATTTCTGCTGATAGACGCTCTCGGCAACCGGGTGTGTAGTGTACCCACCCTTTTTGTGTGTCTTTTCGCATCTGTTGTATAAAAAGAAGTTTGGGGTGTGCGCACATCTTCAACTACTTAGGAAGAATAAAGCTGAAACATATGGAACAAACTAGAGCGTTTCACCTTCATCCGTTTCGCAATGATATAATCGAATCACCTTCGTACAACGTACATATCACTTGTGAAAACCTATGACCAAGAAATCTAGAATGTGGTTTCAGCGTATAGTCATGTTATGAAGATTTGCTTCGTTGTTGCGGCAGATAGCCAGTGTAAGCGTCACATCGAAAGGATATCTACCTAGTTAGGCTGCTGAACTGCAAGCATTATGAAAAAACGCAAAATTTAGAAACCGATCGAGTAAAATTTATCAAAATTTTAAAAGAAATCTTCAAACGACTGAAAATACCGCATGATTCTAAAGACATGAATCAGCAATTGCAGCTTTAAATCTAAAACTGCTCATTACGTCATTTATGTTGAAAAAAGTTAAAACGTTTAATAAAAGCTCTGTGTTATCACAACCTGTAACTACAAACACTGAGGCATGTGCTAAACACGTGACAAAATTACGCGTGACTGACCCACATATCAAGACAACTCGCGAATGTAAAAGGGTAAGGAGAACGATTTGAAAACGCTGAGAGAGAGAGAAAAGGAGAACTTTTTTCCAACTATATATAACGTTGCCAGTCAAACAAAACGTTCAAAAGCGTCAGGCGTGTCGGTCACAAATAGCCCGGCGTCACAAGTCAAAGATGTTTTAGAAAAGGATAAAGTGTGAAGTCTGAAACAAGCAGAGCTGTAATCGAAGTAATAGATGTTTTTTGTGGAGGATCTGGGCCTTTTAAAGAAAAGTTGAAATCATACTGTTAAACTACAACGATACTGAGTAAGACAAAACCTAATAGCGGAAAAATATCAAAATTTTGGATTTTTGTGCAGTAACTTTCTTTTAAAAGTAACAAAACTGACTAACACCTTTTAGAGTGAACAGAACACGTAAATCAGCAAACTTATGAGCATCAGTCATGTCGTTTCTGACGGAAGAATTACTTCTTGCGCCAGAGACCAACCAGGACAACACAGCATTTACATTCCACCAGGTGAGAAGAATAGAAAACTTGCATAGAAATTGCTGTTTCAAAACCATCGATTTGAAAATTGTTTCTGTCATGTTAAACACGGTTAAGATCATCATATTTCATCGGTATTTTACTTTGTGTAACGCAAACGGCAATAGTAGGACGATGGCTTCTTTTTTCTCATCGAAATATAATTTTTCATCGCTTTCATGTTTTCAGCATTTTTCGAATGCTCTTATTTAATTCAAAATGGTAAACTTACCTGTGATCTGACCGATTGTTGTGCAAACAAACTGTGGAGTAACTTCGTTATTAGAATAGATACCATGTTAAATGTTGGACATTTTGCACGTGAATTTAATTTAGGGTTACATTTGGAAGTAACGTTTACGAGCAACGCGTGCATTGAAAAAAACGAGTGCAATCTATTCCTCAGAAAATTTTGGATAAGATATAATTTTGCAAATATTTCATTCAGATCACTGCACAAAAGGGTTTATTCATTTCAGGCGAACCGGAACGGGAACTTTATCGTCTGACAACTTTCCAGAAATTTCCGGAATATTCCCCTGCAAATCCATGTCAGTTAGCTGCTGGAGGCTTTTATTACACAGGGTTCAGAGATCGCGTAAAGTGTTTTAGGTAGGCAACCCTTTTCTAGATGCTTTCGTTTTTGTAACAGTTCTTCTTTTGCATCATTACAACACTACTCTTGCAAGTAATATTTTCAGTTTCGATAGTACGACATTTCTGTTTTTTGTAACTTTACTCCACTTTATCTTGTTAGACCTACTCATCAGCTGCAACCACTTTCATCAAAAGTTTAGCAAACGTTTCTAAAAATTTTGGCTGCAAGTTTCAGCTTTAAACAATATTTGTTAGTTTCTGAAACAAGCATGCACTACAATTTTAATTCAACGGATTTATAATATTTCACAGCTGCGCACAGGCAGTGGAAAGTTGGTGCATTGGGGACGATCCTCTTTCATCTCGCTGGCACAAATTGGATTGCCAGTTCATTCGCGGTTCAGACGATTGCAATGTGCCAATCAGTACGTGTTGTGAACTTGCATGTTCTTGTTTTCTTGCTGATACAATTTCCATTAGTGTATTTCTTTAATTTTTGAAACGCTGCGTGAAAAACAAGATATTGCTCAGTGCAGCCGCACCCAAGCTTGTAGATAACATTCAGCTTCTGGATATGATCAAACGAATTGATAAAGGGTTCAAAGTTTCAATTTTTAAATCTTGCCACTTTGGCCAAGCTTTAAACTGGACACCACCAGCTGGGTATCTGACAGCAGTTTAGCTCACTAGAGTTGATTAGTAATCTTTTCGCAATTAAAGAAACTGCCACACTTTCTGTCAGGCCAACAAAACAAATTTTGACAACAGATTCACTTCACCAGGGTACAACATGAGTAAATTAACTTATACTCCAGCACGAGTTAAAATTATTGGTCGTGGTAAAATCATTAACGGAATTTACACAAAGTGGATTGCAAAACAAATTAGTAGCATAAGCTAATGTATAAAAACAAACAATATAAAAACAAAATTTGTATAAGTGCAGAAGAACATACATTAAAATTGACTCGTTCAATGAGCAATAACTACAAAACAAAAGAATTCATGAAACGCTAGCATATGGATGTTCCAACACAGATTTTTAATTAACCCCAACTTCAAAAACGAAGTACAGTGTTTTCCCAATTCAGCAAACTTCAAGAACTTAGCTCACCAAAGAGTAACATAGAGGAATGTTTCCGGTTGCCTCGTCAAGAATACGTTAGCTGAGTACAAACATATGTCAATTCAACGTGAGTTGGCGATAAACGACAGTGACGTTTTTTTCAGGTAGAACATTCTCCAACCTGCACCATCAGAATACGTCTGCTCGCGTCTCTTCATCTTTTTCTCGCTCGTCCGGACCAGTACTTTTAGCACCTTCGCGCACCTTGACTGCTAGTGCTTCTGAAAATCTTGGAGATGTTTCTGATCCAGCTGTTTCGACATCCATAAATGTTGCGCCGTCTTCTGAGCAAACTGCAACTAACACGCGCCTAGGCACTGCTACAACATCAACTGTTTTTGAACAACTTGCTCAAATCTTTCCTTGTTCAAACTCTGTCAATCCTCACATGCGAAGTGAAGCAGCTCGTTTGCAAACATTCAGAGATAGATCAGATGAATGGCCAGCTCATCGAATCGCAGCTACAGCGGAAAGAATGGCTCAAGCTGGACTTCATTATTTAGGTAGGATTCTTGAAATCAGAGCTTGATGCAGAGAGAACTTACGAATTATAGTGAAATACATGACAAAGAAAAATTAATTTTTGCCGAAACTCTGACTGTACCGTATGTATCCAGGTGAGAGAGACAGAGTAAAATGCTGGTATTGCAACGGAGGATTGCAGAGTTGGGACAGATTTGATGATCCATGGTTCGAACATGCAAAGTGGTTTCCTACGTAAGTGGAATGAGGTGGAAACAAAGTTTATGCCGAGATAAGAATTGTTAATCTTGACCAAAAGTTAGTTGTAGCCTTCTACTCTCATAAAAGGGTTAGCAACTAGGAAGAAACAATCTTCTGCACTGTCAAATCGTTGTGGAACACAAAGAAGAGGCTCTGTGCTTTCATTTATAAAAAAATGGTTTTCCACTTTTTCTAATATTTAACATGCTTGCCTTGCAGATGTGAATATCTTCTTCAGAAAAAGGGACCTGAGTTTGTTGCAAATGTAGTGGACATGTTTCCCAACTTGGACCGACCAGCGCCAGTAAATCCCGCCAGTTCTCTGGCAACAACTTTACCTCGAGTGTCTTCAGGCATCAGGTGCACATGATACTGCAGCACATGGTTTCACTTAATGCTACACTAATGATTGCGAACGGTGTCACCCCCAATCGCGGCTCTCGGCGAGACAGGCCATGATGATTATGGTATAGCACCTATTTATTCACCGTCACGAAAAACAGCAAAAAAACGTTCCTTTTTATTTATTTATTCCGATTAAGTTTCTGAGTTTCAAACTACAGAAAAATTTCAACGAAGATCATATTCCGGCTCTTGCCAATAGTAGTGATATTTATTATCTGTGAAAAGTGTCTGTTTAGTTCGGCGTATTTTCCTTTAGAAAATTGCTCTCGTCTTAAATGCTGCGTCAGCAAACGTTTATGTGCAATTCGTCAGGTTTCCCACTTCTTTAAATCAGTTTCCGCAAATTCTCGATCCAAGGGAGACACAAAGAGATTTGGAAAGAAAAGTGGATGAAGAAATGGAAACTTCTTCTTTTGTGGCAGATGCAAGGTTGATGGGGTTCAGTGCTGAAGAAATTCGTTGCGCAATGCTTAGGTAGCTTTTTGTGTTTATCGGTAAAAACTTTAAAGGAATCTATTGCCTTTTACTGTTATTTGGACAATGTATGTTTTGCCAACTATTAATTTATTCTGTTTCTTACTTCTATCTCTTTTTATTTCAAACCGAAACAAAACGATTGTCACAATATGTTGAAATTCATCCCAAAATTTTTGTTTGAAGACAATTTGAAGAACATAGCACAACTTTTCCGAGCTTTGCCAGCTTAGTTGAAAAAGTTCTTGCTGCACAAAAAACAAACCATTCATCCTCTGTATTCAACACTGAGACCTCAAGTGAACATGTTCCATCTACATCTGCCTCAACCAACCCTTCGGCCAGTTCTTTGCAAAACGAATACTGGAAACAGGAACTTCGAAGTCTCAAGCACATGAGCTTGTGCAAAAAATGCTTTCGGTCCAAGGCTTCAGTTGTATTGTTGCCTTGTGGACATTTGGCTCTTTGCAGCGATTGTGCCAGAGAAAGTTCACTGTGTCCACTATGTAACGGAATCATTCAAGAAACAATCCATTCCTATTTGGTTTAGTGAAATTGTTTTTTACCTCTTTTACAGCTTAGCACTTTTAGAAAGTTTGTGCTAACCTTTGCCCAAACTTTGTGACATTTCTTGGTTAGGTGAAGAAATACTTAATCAACACGTTCTTTATGTTAACAAATATTTTTTCTTTCCTTTAAAATCCCTCATATTTCGCAAAAGTGTTTGGGTGTGCGGGAAAAGCACAGTAAACCTGTGCTGCGTTAACAAGTCAGGTGACATGCTGCTGTAAACGTTTCTAGTTCTTTGTGAAACAAATTAGCGATGTTGTTACAAATGATAGTTCGAACGTTTCGAGTTTATCTCTTCCATAAATGGTTAAATACGTATCGTCTAACACAGTACTTCGCAGCTTTGTTTCTTACGTACTTCAAACTGCATACTGATAAAATGGTTCTCTATCTCGTGCGCTGAGGAATAGTTGCTTCATGTTAACACTATGCGTAAAATTAAGTTCACACGGTATCTTGAAGCAGCGACTTATTCCAAATCAGTAAAATATCATGTTGTGACCGACTAGAAGCTTTCTTTGTTTTTCAAACACATGTCATATTGCAAATAATTTTTTTTAAACAGCTGCGGTGTTCCTTTCAAATCTGACCCATGGCACACTTATCGGGAAACATTTCCTTGGCTTAAGACATAATGCATATTTTTCACCCTGTTTCTCCTATCTGGTCTTTTCTCGGAATTCTATTTTTCTATGCAGCAACCGTTTATTACAGTTGATCAGTCATACTTTTCTACTTCGTTATGATTATGCTTTTGCAATTGTTCGATTTCAATTTCTCGCAAACCTCGTTGTGATGCAAAACAATCTATGTGGCGTGGTGTGACGAAAAAATAAGCAATACTTTAGACGTGCAAAAAACATCTGCTTGATTTTCGACATTGTAGTATTTATATTTTATTTAGTCCTCTCAGGCTGCTTTCATCTTATACGCACATACAATATATATAGGCCTACACATATTTTTTAAGTACTGTATAGCCCTTCTATTTTTAAATGCCTACCTATGCATTACGCGCTGAGCACTTACAACATGTCACAATCACCTCATGGTTGAACTGTCGTTTCTCTCTTTAAAAAAGACGTTAATGCTTTCTTTTCATCGCAGTACGTCTTCGAAAATTTTTGATTAAAGTAGCAGTTATGAAAAAGCTGTTCGGGAGGTTGTCTCCTGCAAAGATTCCACTAAATATAAGAAATCAGTGATTGCAAACCTCACTCAAAGTGTATGTTTGATTTTATCAGCTTTGGTATGCGCACTCAGCTATCTTTCTAGAAACAAATTATCATCTTGTGTTTATGTTATCATTTTTACTTTTTGCAAGTTATTTTTCTGTTTATTTACATAATCTTTTTGTTTGACATTATTTACTTTTGTTCTGCACCTGGTTTATGGTTGATTTGATGTTGAAGCTCTTTCAACTACTGTTGCTCAAACTATTGAAATGCAAGTCTAGACAGAATGTTCCATGTGCAAGTTTTGTTAATTTCCATGTTTAATAGGATCCATTTTTGTATCATGTAGAATATTTGAGGAAATTTGTTTTATTTTTATTCAGTATAGACATTGATTTGATTACTACAGCGCTTAATAGGCACATTGCATTTTCAAAGACTGGAAACGAACAGTTTGTTTCGCGAGATTTCACAGGTTTGTGTTGATGAAAACTTGGAACTGCAGTTGACCAGCACAGGCATACTTTGCGAAATTTCAATTTTTATTGCGCAAATCCAAACCTTGCGTCAAGTCACAGTTTCACAACACTGTTATCAAGAAGGTGATCTCCCGATAAGTGGTTTACCAATGCAAGGTAATTCACGCGGAAATGAAATCGATTGTTGGTGCTGGTAGTTTCCAAGCAATAAAACGGACTTCCCTGTGAAAGAAGTGAAATAATGCATTTGTGATAACGATAGGAACCGAAACGTGAAACCAGTCAGTATGCAAACAGCACCCTAGAAAATTTCTAAATTGTTGCTAGCGCAACTTCTTCCTTTTTGTGCTTTGCTACTTCAGTTTATAACCGGGCTTAAACTTGAGTTTTTTCAGGTAACCCTCAGCTAAATATAACATCAATTCAAATAGAGCTTCGCAATATCCTTTGTTCTGAATAAGGCGCTTCCACAAACAAGATAGAGTGCTTTATCAATATTTTCAAACTGTGCCACACTGTTTACCTGTTGTACGAGTATATTAATGACTATTTAACGCAATAAATCTTCGAAAAAACTTTTACTGAAAACCTTTTAATATTGAGCGCGCTGTGTACTTTTAGGTGCAGTGAGTAATCACAATTTGTTTTTCTTTAGAAAAAAGCAAAAAAACAAAAACAGGCTTAGATATGTGTTTCTAGTGCTTTGTCTCAAATCGATATCTGCAAAAACTTTCCATTTTATGAGTTGAACCATAAATTCCGGATGACCTTGTTGGCAAATTTACTTACTGTTGGCAAAAGCAGGAGAAATTCGCATGGTGCTGGCAAGCGCAGGATGAATTGCTGAGGGGAAGTGTAGGCGTGAAGAGGGAAATCGCTGAGCAGTTAACTAATGTTATGAAAAAGTCGAGGAGACTTGCACTCGCAAAGCTCATTGGTTCCTCGGCATTAGTTCCTCCCCACTCATTGGTTCCCTTATTCATTAGTTGTTCCCAGCTTGCACGGAACATGAAACATAGAAAATTTTATAGCATAAAAGCGAATGAGGTGCGTGGGTCGCAAGCAACGCTGGACGGATAAAGCTTATGACATATCATAAGTGGTCAGGTGGAAAAAAGGCAACAGACAAAAAATCAATCCGTCCAGGGTCTACACCTTCATCTTCTCACTTTTGCATATCACTGGAAATTTTGTAAACTAAATAATGACGTAAATCTTTACTGGGCTAGAACTCCTGAAAATATATTTAGCAACACTTGAAACTGGTTGAGCGCTTATAGTGAAGGTTACTTCGCTAGCTTATATCAACCAAACTACTTTATTTTTCCCAGCATAAGGTTGTTGAATGGTTTGATGAGATTTTAATATAGGTGCTATTTGCTGTGAGATGTGATAAACAAAGAACATTTGTTCAAGTGCTGCAGAACAAAATTTTCCCACGACATCCAGCTGGGTGCGTCACTACAACGACATAAACCCACCCTTTTGGTCATAATACACTGTCTGGAGTATCCACATAAAAATCTTAGGTTTTGTTGGAAAAATACTACACAGCGCATCCTGTGACGCAATTCTTGCACATACGTTGACGTCACGATGTGATACAACATGTGTGATGCCACTTTCGCGTTCATGTGATGTGAACTTCAAATGCAAAGGTTCATCTTTTATGTTGACAAGGAATACATCATAATCCCAGTTGTCTCTCTGCACCACTGCAACCGGCTCATGAGTTGCCGCCAAAATAGTGGGTTTGTGGTGCTGCAGTGACAAACCATCAGGGTCTGCAAAGGTTTTAGCGAAGCGTTGAGAGGTATTGGTTTCTCACGTTCATAGAAACTGAAAAACAACAGATCTGGGGCAAAGAAGGCCACCTTTGACGCAACGCGTTGTTTGCGGCCAAAGTTTTCTGTTTTCGTTTCCGTCTTTCGTTGAAACGTAATCTAATCATGCTTTGTTCATGCTCGTTTACTTGGAAAGCTCGCGATGAAGTAGTTCTAGTTCTTTTTGATTTCTTTGTTTTTGTGTACTACCAAACAGGTCAGCTTTAACATAAACTCTCCAAACTCTGGCAAGGTATTTAGCACGCGTTCCCACCTAGAAAAACAGTGTTTGTCAACCTTTTTACTTACGTGACCCAAGTAACTTTTGGCAAAAACTACATGGCCCACTACCTTGTTAGCATTGGCTATGCTTTCAAACGCATAAACAAACACATTATTCTAAATTAACGAATTTATTCCTGTATGCAATTCAGTGAGAATCTTGTTGCTGAACACAATCAATGTGCTCCCACGTTGTAGTGATTATGTCGAGATAACTGTATTCTAAAATATTTTTGTCCTAACTCCGTGGCCCACTCGAAAAATGCGCTATAGCCCACAGGTTGAGAAACATAGTAGAAAAAGAAGTGAGAGTGTGAAATTCAACACAAGTTTCTTTCGCAGATAGAACCAAAACGACCCTTTCTCCCTTGTAAGCTCGTAGCTGATTCTGCGCATTAATGCGCTTTGACGTAATTTAAGAGTTGCGTAACACAGCCGTAATTTTCAAATCCCACTGTTTGCATTTGTGATTCGCACAACCTCAAACACGTGGCAAAGTAAACAATGACGATAAGCTGCATTTACTACCACTGCGAATAGGATAGCTGCTTTTCATTGAAATATTAATTCTTGAGAGAATAACTATTTGCCAAGGGCAGTGAATCGCTGTGAAACCACCAGAGTAACGCAATGTTGCCATTGTGTTGCGTTGACACTAACCGTGGTTTTGACATTTGTTGCATTAAACTTGTCATAAACAAAGCAGCAAAATCATTTTTGGATAAAGTCACAAATGGTTTGCTTAAAAAAAGAGACAAAAGTGAAGCTATTTCTAAAACCACTCAAATTCCTCGCACGCTGATGTAAGCCACAAGTCGTTTACGGGTCAACTGCGGTTTCGGCGAGGTTGGTTGAAACAGTTACAAAGGTTGGAAAACAGTTACAAAGGTTCCAGGTAACAAAGAATGTGTTCTATGAATGGAATTCCTTGCTCGTGCAAGCATGAATACGAGGAATTCTCGCGAGATGACGCATCGCTGTTGCGGGTGTCGATGAAATCAAGCTCTGAAAGATGACGATACTATTACATCGTGATTAAATCAATGGCGAAAGTTGACTTTTCATTGCGTGTAACTTTTGAATAAATTAAAGTTTTACGAAAAATAAAAGCCATTATGAAACAAAACAAAACTTTTTTTCGTCACGTTTGTCTCAAATTCTCTTTTGTTAAATCTACAGTCCCTGAACATTCAATTAAGAAGCACATGCTGATGGAGTTTTACCATTTTCAAAAAATCGACTCCCGTACCGGTTTACCTTGACGGCATCAATGACCTGGTTCTGCAATAATCATTGCAGCTTTATGCCTATCCTCAATAGGCGCGAGGTGAAGGTGAAAGAGTTGAAAATTTGTAAAGGTTTCTAAACGCTATATTTATCAAAAAAATATCATTTATGTTTGTGGCATTGATTTTAGCTAAACTCGATTCATAAATGTTTCTACCATGAGTAGGCATACCATACGTCCCGTTTTAGCCGGGACAGTTCCGGTTCAAAGGCTTTGTTCCGCGTCCCAGTCAGTCAACAAAAAGTCTCGGTTGCGCATTCCGTTAGCCTGTATACTATGCAGTGCATAGCCGTACACGAATATTAGCAGGCTGTGATCGGTCTGTTTAGCCAATGTGCTGAAGAGTGATGTACAGTATGATTTTTTTCCTTGTTTCCTTGTATTAGATTCAAACACGCGGGCCCATGTGGCCCGCGAAGTCATTTTGTGCGTCCCGCGATGCTTTTTTGGGAATTTTCAAATAATTAACGTTTAAGTTATTTAGTTTATTCACCGGTGTTTAAACGTTCTCGGCCAGCGAGTGAACAAAATCCTTTTAAACGAACGTAGAGACGGATAGAAATGATTTGCTTATAACTCATTTCCTTCTGCAAAAAGTATTTATCATTTTCTCATTTTATTTAATCGCTCTGAAAAACTGGTAGGCCTATGCAGTTTTTCTTTGTCTAACAGTTTGCTACTTAAACTTTGATTTAAATTTTGTCTAAAAATTATTGTGTTGAATTAGAATTATCTGTTTTTTCAATTAGCCATGGCGGACACTCAGATATTGACAACCACTTGGCAACCAAAAAACATAAATAATCTTCTGTTGAGACAGCAATGTCGTCATCTCATGTGACGCACTTCTTCANAACTGCTCATTCTGATGAGTTTNTACTCTCAGCAGCGAAAGAAGCTACTTTTGTGTGTCACGCTGTAATTTACGGACAGTCTTTTAAAAGTGCTGATTGCAACCTCTAAGCCAGTTTTCAAAAAATTTGAACCTAAATTTGCCATTGCAAGAACAAAATGTGAATCAGTGATTGTTAACTGCGTTGCTCCGATGATTGCTGCTGAACTACGCCAAGAATTAGATAAAACGACTTTTGTTTCCGTTACTATTGATGCTTCGAAAAGAAAAGAGCAGGGACGCCGGATAGCGGGGACATGACGGGGACGTTTCTCCCTGACATTTGAAAAGAGGGCAACGGGGGTGGAGGTGCTTTTTTTAACAAAAGTATCATAGATAATTTCATGGTTTATCAAGATCGACTTGAAACATATTTATTGCAGCCATTCGCGCGCCCGGAAGCTTCAGAATAGCTTTCTATAATTTCTGTTATAGTTTTTGAGGTCAACTTTGTTGCTGTACAGAAACTAGCATTATTGGTGACCATTTTATATTTTTCAAAGTTCTCATTGCCCTCAACACTTTTACTGCCCCCCTGCCCTACCGCTGCTCCTGCGTTCCATGAAGAGGTCAACATTTTCGTTGCTGTTCGCTGCTTTGCACCTGATGTCGGTGTGAAAGTGAAGCTTTTATAATTTAAATCGCTTCAGATGAAACTGTTGCACTACTTAGCGAAAATATGTACACACTCCAAGTAAGCTATGAACCACGTCATGCCTAACCATGAGGAAAGGACAAGAATACGAAAGCTTATATGTCATTGTTATTTTGTGGTTTGCTTTCTTCAATGAATTCGAACACAGACCGTTGTTAATAAAAGCGTACTATCGTTACAAGCTTCGACTCATTGTATCAAACGTCTTCAATCAGTTATTCGGAACTGCTTTGCAGCGCGTGGTAAACGACTTGTTTTCTCAGCAGTTTTCCCTAAAAATTGCAGCGTCAATTCGTCAGATTAACGGTAAACAAACCAACTGGCAAGGCCAGTCAGCACAGCACATGAAAGACGAACTTTGTGATGGTTGCGGTCGACCGCCAAATGTAACAAACGCTTTAACTTCAAAAGTGAAACATGAAGGCACGTTCTGAACGACCTAAATTAAACCCTAAATTAAATCATTTGTCAATGAATGCCGACAAATAAAGCCAAAAGGTGTGACTTGACATGCCCAACACTCAACACAGGTCAACAACGAAAGCAAACACAAAAGGCAAATTACGCAATGAGCCTAGTTACTTGGAACAATAGCCTTTACTTTCATAGCGGCGCGAAACCCAACGTTGCTTTTTATGGTGATGGTTTCGTTTGCTACATTTAGTTTAGAATAGAATTAGATGACAGACTGATGCAGCTATTCGTCAAAGTTTGTTGGTTCCATGCATGATATAGTAGCGCCAAAGCCGCCATGCTTGCCTGACGGCTGCTCGTTTGTACGTTTTTGGTTTCTGGGTTAGTGTTTTTGAAAAACTTTACATTGCTATTCGTAACATTTTACTTGAAAGTAGAATTGACGAATGTTGACTGCTGAGTGTCGGAATTCAGTTTCTTGCAATAGCCTTTCAACGGTCTCACTTGGAACCACATCAATTTTTAAAGACTGTTTCCAAACGCAGAGGGTTTTTACTTGCTTTAACTGAAAATTGGCTTGGAATGGAAATTAAAATCTGGATGAACTTTCGTTTACTTAAAAGTAAAACTAACACACAGCAATAATCGAATGCAAAAAAATTAGCACAAAACAGTAATCATCAACGATTCGCGTTGATGATTACTGTTTTGTGCTGAGCATGATTTCACCAGTAGACCGGAAAAGTCTGATGGTATCTCAACATACTGTACCTTTTAATAGACAGTTCGATTACGTTAACTAGTGTTCCTCATCGTGGTGGCGCCTGGTTTTCTGTGCAGTCTGTGTCGCACTTTGTCGTGATCACACTATCTCAGTTTTACATGGATTAAAGGGTGAGCCATTCAAAACAGACTTGTTTATAAGAGACGACTAATAACAGAGTACTGGAGACAGACCATGCACGTTCGTAACAGAACTGTTCATAAAGGACCGCGTTAATTAAAGACCTGTTCATAATTAGACCACGCTCATAACTGACCATGTTCATAACCAGTCCAGGGGCAGATTAAGGGAGTGTCAAAAGAGATAATTGCCCTGGATTCTCTGTGGCAAGAGGACATCGCACTGAAAATCAGTTATTTGTGTCGTGTTAATTTGGTTTGTTTATTTAAGATGTCTCACAGTACATAAAGAAGATACAAAACACATATTTTCTTACGGACAATTCTTGCATCCAAGCTGTAAACGACTGGTTAGGAATCTAGGCGAACACGCAAAAATAACATCTACTCTAGTGCAGGCAATTAAATTAAAAAAATTGGTAAAGGGCACTTGTAAACATACTTCCAGCAATTGCTTATCACACTCAACGAAACTTCCTGTTATAAACCAGCCGCATTTGAATGCAGTATTACCATCCAGCAACTATCCGTCCACTGTGAAGAGTTATATCACCACGAGCTGCTTCACAGCACGGCATAAACCTGCAATTCGTATTTTGCTGAAGCAATGAATTGCCAAACACACGCGCTGCTATCTAGCGATTCTTGTATTATATAAACAGTCTTCTCTCTAGAGCTAAATCACCGATCTGTTATGAACGCAATTCTTTATGAATCCATCTGCTATAAAATATACTGTTATGACCGTGGTCTGTCATGAGCTGGTCTGTTATGAACAGGTCTGATTGGAAACGGAGCTCTCAAAACACTGAATGTTGAGTGAATTCTGAATATGAACTGGTGTGTTTATCTGGATGGTTGCTGTTTGCTTCTGTATTATAATTGCTTGATGGTTTAAACAATTTTTTGCAACGACAAAAAGCACGATATGTCAGTAAAGGCGCATAAAGTCAGCTGCGAGAAACCTCGTTCTTCAAGTGTTGAAAGGCACTATNCACCTTTCGTTTGATCTACGCACCTTCCAANATTTATTGTTTGTGTTTATTTGCATGAAGGGTTCAAATCAACCAGAAATAAAATCGTTTAAATCAAAACGTCCGCTATCACCCACCTGTAACATTGCTTTCCAGAAGACAAAAACGCAGTCGCTCGTCAGGTCTGTATTCGAAAATATCAAAGAGCAGCGCTTTTCACTGTGCAGAAACGAAAGAGTTTTACGAGCATTGCAAAATCGCAACTTCAGATTAGAATGCAGTCACATTTGGCAAAACGCATTCTGACAAAAAGGAGCAGTGTTCGTGGTCTCTCACAAATTTCTTTCAAACTGCAAACTCCTTCCAGTGTTAAAATCTATAGCTACTTGCAAATCTATTACCGATTGCTTCGAGTTGATTAATTTTTTACCGTGGGAAAGAAAAATTTTATGAGATAATAATTTGTCCTCCACCTCAGGTTCACAATGGTATAGCATAAAATTCACATGGTAGTAAAATTTGTGTCAAAATTAATGGTTACGCACGCCTACACTCCGTTCACATTTATATGATTTCATCAGGTAAAATCTGTTTTTGTCTATGCTTGTGGCCTGAGTAAGTTCCCGAAATGTAGGTTATTTTTACTGCACAACCAAACCTACTTTTCGATTATAGCCAAAAAATTCTCAACCCCAGTTTGAGTACCTACATTTTGAGAAATAGACAAGAATATTTAAAAATGGAATTTTGCCGAAATCAATCAATTTGATTGTTCGTTTTTAAAAAAAACTGAGCACTTTGTCATAAACCTTGTGCCGAAAAATTCGAACAATGACATGTCTTTACAAATGTTTCTGATGCTACTTTTCGCAAAACTTTATCATGTGGACAAGCTCGCTTTCAACTGACAATTTTTGCCCCTTGTTTTTTTGTACATAATTGAACTTAAGTGGCAAGAACGAGTAAATATTTATCGATATAGCGAAAAATAAACTCAAAATAAACGATTTAAATGAAATCAACAAAAACAACAGCTACATGATTTCCTTTGAATTGATGGCTTTTGCTTTTTTGTTTCTTACAGTAGTTCACTCTGTTTCAAAACTGAAAAATGCATTGCAAAATTAAAGGTTTATTTTATTACAGAACAACAAAAATACTTTATTGTTCCGTTACGCAACAAATGTATTATAAAGCTACAGTATGAAAACTGATCATAAAGAAGCCTTGAAAAGCAAAGACTATAGCTTTAGGAATTATTATTGCAGCCAAATTTCATGTTCATTTCAAGAAACATGCAAACTGTCAACACCCAACTTGCAAACCTACTCGGACATTAATCTTATACCCACCGGTACTCACTAAATTTCCATCCGTGGGCCACTTCCATCCGAAATATTGTTCCAGGGTACGCATTGTCTTGTCACTTCGTATATTGGCTTTTGAGTGATTTTTAGCATTAAAAACTTTTATCTGATACTGAGAAGATTTTTCATTGCTAATACCAAAACTTTGTGCAAAAAGTTCAGCACGAAATACATAACCAACAAAAAGTTGCTAACAAGTTGACAAAGTGTACTCAAGTGATGAGTTTTTGTGAGGTCAGCGTACAATTTGCACCTGATTCCTTTTACTAGTACTATCATGGCACTGCTTTCTTACTATGCGATAATATTATCATTTTCAGCTTGTAAAGCAGATTTGCTAACCTGTCTGAAGCCACCAGGTTTTCCTAAATCGTGAAAATAGCAGCTGATCGAGTAAGGCTACCTGTTCAACTCAAGTACACTGCTACATGGAGGCTGGGAAGCGAAATTAGTGGACTGGTGTAAACACTCCAAGTGATACTTCTTTTCATACGCTCTGAAAACCCTGAGAATATTCGTACGTCCGAGTCAAACACTGAAGAAACGATAGGTGGCGCTAGCCGCACACCAATCATCCGTGGGCATCGTGATGAGCACCATTGCTATACTTGGTTCGATCAACACTGGGATGGAAGTTCACTTGTCTTTTGCAAATTTTGACTAGTTTTGTGGTTTTGCTAACACAACAACAGGTTTTACGGATACCTTGAGACCCTGTTTACAAAAAGCTGTGGTCTGCAGTTCGGAAAATGCTGAACAACAGTTCNTAATCTGCACTTTCACAAGCGAAGTTTGAAACATGCTACATTTTCCACAGCTGCTGTCAGGATCCTTCTAGAACTGTCATAAATGNCCTGAAAAAACAGCGCTTAATTAAAACATTTTNTTTNTGAAAATCAAGGCTTCAAGTTATACGACGCGAAAGTATTTCGATCAAAGTACTTCGCCGCATAAGGGACAACTATACTGGTGACCTCTATCCAGCAATGGTGGGTTTAGGGAGAGGCATGCATAAGGCAACTGCATCGGGTTTACAGCATTTTCGATCCGCTTGGTACCATTTCAAGGTATTGACGCAGTAAGCATCCTAATGAAGCTGTAATATTTGCGCAAATTATGCTACAGCGCCCTTTCTTGAAATTTGATAAGGTATTTAAAATTTGTCAACCATTACCTGTTCTTCAAATTTTTCTTTCTTTACGAACTGTACTCCTGCCATTGCACAGTTATCACGGCTTACGGAGCAGAAAACAAGCACAATTGTTTTTGTAGTGAGTTGAACCCTACTGTTTAGTGTGTTTGAAAAAAGTTAAAAATTAAACTTATACTCTGTAAACACCATACAATATCTGATAATGTGCTGTAAAAAGATTCATATTGATAGATACCGAAAAAAGCTTAACAACGATATTTTCAAACCAAGAGATTATTTTTGAAAGTGATTTATGGCGGCAATGCAAAGCACTGGCAAATTTTTTCTTCTATTTTTAGCATTAAAAGTGGGTTTGCAGAAATCGCAACTTTGTGTCTGTATTACCGAAAAGAATACTTTATTTTCTCTTCTTGAGCTTTGATCCTTATGAAGATTAGGATTTTAAGCTGCATGCATTTTGTTAACTAACTGGGTTCTATGGAGACATCATGTGGTAACATGAATTTTCTGAAATTCTTCACCGCCTGCTTTCTTTTTGTGCCCAGTAACACTAGTCCGCGCACAAAGCCTCTGCAAAAAACATTACTAGTTGAACAAGCAATTTAACGTATGACAACTGTGGTGATAACTGTGATTGTTTAGAGTTTTGAAAAATTTATTCGAGGAACGTGCGAACGCCTCTCACTTACGCAACGTACGTAAAACATAACCAAAAACAACCAGCCTTGCAAAGATTGGATGATAACCAACACATCTAAACACTTACGGAAATAAAACAGCTAAATGCATAAATTTTCATAAAAATACCATGTAGTGTATTCAAATGGCCACTCAGATTATGGTTGTAAAATTCAGGTATTCTCGATTATATTTTGTGAGTTGATCAAAGCAGAGTTTTGACCTATGCTAACATTGTAGATGACCTCTTGACCTTGAACTGGTGTGAAGTTTCGTTGCCTTATTTTCTGCTAAAAAGCAAAGTTTCTGTGCATCATGTACCCATCAAAGCACTTTANAAAGTGCAATGCACAGGATATTAATTAATCTAAAAATGTGCTAAAATTTGTGAATATATTTTCTCCATCTGTAGCAATTATATAGATCTGTTTGTAATTTGTCCTATTGTTCAGGTCCCCAACAATGTCCTCTGGTGTGCTTACAGCAATACCAAGTAAGGTGTTATTTGATTCAAGTTAAATCAAAAGTAAACACGGACCGTCTAGGGTCAGTAATTTTAAGCGACATTTGAAGAGAAGAGACTTGGATATTTATAACGAAGTTGAAGAATCTCACAAGAAAATAGAAGAACCACATACGTCCTTGCAACTTGAACAAGGTTACCTTCATCAGGCAGTTGTGACATTAAATTTTTTAAAGTGAAACAGTTAAAATTGTCATAAGTGCAATTAGATTTTGTAAAGGAAAAATTGATGTGGTTGTCCACAAATTCGTATATTTTTCCACACCTGCCTGTCAAAGTCTGAACGGCGAGATGCCACGAAAGTTTTCGATTTCTTTGGATAAAGACATAACATTATAAATATGGTGACAGAAGGGACAAAGAAACAGAAATCATTCCTGGAAAAAGAACTTTCTGGAAAATTTGTGTACTTGAAAGTGGATGCATGCATAAGAGTTCGAGTAAATTATTTTGCCATAAACATCCATTATTTTGCTAAAGACGGCACGGTCATAACTACAACTTTGTCAGTTACCGATACGAGAAACCAACATGCAAGTGTTGTTTTACAAAAGCTTGTGTTGGACGTTTTAAATGATTTTGAAATAGAAAAGAAGCGGTTGTATGTTTTGTTAACGACAATGCATCCAGCATGATGAGCTCGATAGAGAAGCTGAATGAGGAAAATAAAGATGGAGAAAACTGTAAAAGTTCTGGTTCGAGTCATGAGATTCACCACATGCGGTGTGGTGTTCATACACTTCAACTCGCAATACATGATGCTTTGCGAAGTGAGACAGTTGCAAGTCTTCTGATAAAAGCAAGTTGCAGCCACTGCCAGAACGCCCAAGATAGACCGCATCATCAAGTAACGTGGCGGAAAATCTACAATTCTCGATCAAACCACACGTTGAGGTTCAGACATACTGACGCTTGTGCGCATTCTTGAATTAAATCTATTCTGGTTGACATGGAAAAACCACAAGCCAATCTGAGTAGTACGCAATGGGATCAAGTGAGCTTTTTAGAAGTTCTAGTCTGTAAAATATTTAAAACAACCAAAAGGATGCAGGAAGATTTAACTCCGGGAATTTTTTGAAGAAAGTAAAGGTTTGTTATGGTGGCTGTCACAGCACAGACCAGCAGTGTGGCGGAAAACATGAAGAAAATTATGAAGTGGAGAGAAACAAACATCCCTAAGAATGTTTTGCTAGCCGCTGTTTATTGCGATCCCCAATAAAAAGCAACAGGTCAGTGCAAAATAATCTAGCTTTCAAGATACATGGGTTTGGTGAAGACCAGGGTAACGACGAATTCGTTTCAGTCTCCCCATCGTCCACCGATTCTGATGATGATGAACTCAACTTTAAAAAACATGTCGACAAGTTGAAAATATCAAGGTGCAGTCGCTTGGAGCATCGCAATATCTGGGTGCAACTGCCAGGTTTATAAATGCTCTTTTCCATTCACTGCATGAAGCAGAAACAATCGGTCGTTCGTCAACACTTTAAAAAATGTTTGCAAAACCAAACAACGGCTACCTTCCAATGGTTCAAGAGGGTGTAGAGATTGTCACTGCTCTCTCACCAACGCAAGCTTGCGTGAGCGACTCTATTTCGCTTTACATATGGTAAAGTTACCCTTGTTAGCGTCCAGGAAAGAAAACTTGGTGGAACCAACTTTTGTTTTTGAAACCAACGCTTGAACGGCAAAATCTCTGCAGATACTAGTTCATGACAAAATTACAGATATTCTATAGAGTGATGCTGCATCATTGCATCATTGACACTGGTGAAATTAAAAACCAAATTGAAATTGGTATTTACTCTTTGTTGCATGTATATCATCGCAAAATCATCATGTCATTTCACTTTCGATTTTTGCGCATTTTAATTAGTTCTTCGTGTTTTCTGCGAGCAGCATCCAAGCGTTTACTTTACTGGAGTTGACTCAGTCCTTAAAACATTTGTGTACTGTCTGAGTCGCTAGGAGCAAGAAACACAATGTTAAATTTTTCTGAGGTTTTCAAGCTGTCTCTACTAGCTGTTCTGCATGTCAAAAGTAATACAGCGTG
>JGI24022J15233_10001268_pt1 | contig 20436 bp, 10 predicted proteins | sample Ectturendosymbi2_FD_15233 | JGI IMG/M metagenome (IMG submission 15233) | reverse complement strand
TTTGAAAGGTTTCGCCCGTGAGCTCAAGGAATCGAACCTGTGCCACAAAGGTCATCAGTTCCGATGCGAATTGATGGAAAAAATTCAGAAGTTGGTACCCATCGTTCATTGGGAGAGCGCTGCGCGGTGCTACGAACAAGCGTTGAAGAATTACGAGCAGGTGTCTCGAAGCATGCGTACACCGCAAGCGAAGGAGAATCTTTCGAAGAAAATTCTTCAGGAAATCGTAAGCGAAGCACTCGGAGAAAAGAGCAATTTGGTACGTGAACTGACAAACTTTCAACCTATTTGAAGTGGTTAAAATATTTTGTTTCTGTGTTGCGTTTCGAAAATAGCTTGTTGTTACGTCACACACACACACGCTCTTACACTCGAGCCAGACAAAGGGGTGGTGTTGAGCAGGACTGCTGGATCTCAGCGCTCAACGTACTGTGTTCATAAGATGCTGGAAATAGTTTTATCTTTCCGACTATAATGTTTTTGAGAAAAGACGTACCTACTCGTTCCACTCATCTTGACCTATTTTAACTTCGTATATCAAACTTCCTGTAACCCTATGGTAATCATCTTTAATACCGTATATTCGAAACAAATTCGTAATTATTTACTTTCCACCCTGTTTCAAATTTTTATTATAGGTCTACCAATATCAGAGAAACATTCTCGTCGACTACAGCGCCAAGGACGCTGTTGCTCTGATTTATGGCAGTTATTTAGTGGTTCGTTTTAGTTTGTGCTCTATCGTAAAGGTTATCTGTAGATGCGTTGTATCACTTTGATTTAATGCTTTTCGGACAGGTGATTTAGAACAATCCTATTTTTTCTAAATAACTTCTTCTGCATGCATAAGGTACCGATCTAAAAGTAAATACTGTATATTATAATGGCTAACTGGTGAAAAGTTAAAACATCTTGAATTTTTGTTACAATGAAATTCCAATCCATTTACTGGTACGAAAATATTAGCAAATATATTTTTGAAGACTTATGTAGACTTTAACACATCTGTTTTGCAACATATTTTTGTTTACCCATTGCTTTGTATTGGCCTTGTGGCTTGATTTTGCGTAACATGCAAAGAGTTGAGTTGATTTTATTTGGCGATAATTTGCATTTCAACAAGAAAACCTAATTAGTGCATGAACGCCAGGACATTGAAGGAACCGGAGGGTTATCGAGTCGATGCCCGTCGACTGTTGAATATGTTTTTTTTGTCTTATTTGTTACTGCCCAGGTGCAATAACAAAGATCCATGTGCTTACATTTGCTTTTAAAATTTTTTAAACTTTTTCTGACTTTCTAACTTGCTTCAAACTAAAGTTAACCTTTATCCAGATATCACCGGACATTTTACCCAGTTCTTGTTCAAGTTCAAATCTACGCTGACTCTGGTTGCTAGTGGCTAAGTCTAATAAGGTTTTTGGAAAAATGTAGTAGAAGCTATAATTTTGGAAAATTTGTAGAAGCTATACGTTTTTCAAAAGGTGTAGACAAATTTGTTCTAGAAGCTACAGTTTTGACAGATTTGCTCTCTTTGAGAGAAAAAATTCTCCCGACAGAAATATCAATGCCACAGTATGCTGCTGTTGCAGGGAGACGCTCTCGGGAAAAACGACTGGACGCGGAGACGCTGTGAAGAGGATGTTGCGCGTTTACTGTACGACTGCGATGTCGAATTCAGCTACGCCACCGGTGCTGTGCTGCTGTGCAAGTGGTGGAACGAAAGGGGGGTGTGCCCGAACGGGCCGCGCTGCGAATACCTGCATTATTGCTTGACTTGCGCCCAGCAGAGTGGAATAAGCGGAAAGCATCCGATGCTGGAATGCACACGGTGAAGTCTATTCCACGCATAGACTTTTCAGATGGCGACCATCCGCACATTTGCAACAGGGATTTGCGCAACACGTTTTCTAAACCTGCAGCTTTCACATCCGAATTTAGTGAGTTCTGAGGGACAACAGGATAAGCATCTGACGTCATCATCATGCTTGCAATGAAGCGGGTTAAGGGCACAGATTTTGAGCATCCGAATCCGAAAAATCCGGCGCAATCTTTTTCAATCTGTGATGTCATTTTAAAAAGTTTCCCAATGTTTTTTTTCAAGCTGACCTTATTTATTCCTTCGATCCGACGTTACGTCAGAATATCTGCTTTTACTGTGGTTTAAAAGGTGTGATGAAGAGGATTAGCACAACTCTTTTCACGTCCTTTTTAGCTTCGTCTTGTACAATTGGCATGAAATTAATGGAAATGCTCGTTTTACCATCATCTCTCCAGTGTGGGTAGAGCCTATTTTAGAGCGATTAGTTATAAACGTCATTTGTCGCCTACGCTGTTTACCTTAGCTCTATGTGTGTATTACGTGTTTCGTAGCAATCAACACACTACTGTAGTAGACACGTTACGGCAAAAAAGCACAACAAAGTCTTAAAGTTTGGAGTGTGCTATCTTGCAAACTTTAATGCAGAAGCTAATGTGTTTCCACTGTTTACCCAAATCGATAAATGTTTACGTAGATTGATTCAAATTGACGGTGTGAAAAAGGGAAACGTCTGCAGTTTAAATGCAATTAACTTTTGATGGAATAAGAGCAAACACGCCAATGCCATTGTTTTGTAGTCACAGCTAATCTGAAGATAGCTAGATAAAAGCAATCTTTGTTGTACGACAGTGCAATAATTGTGTACGATCTGTTACTTTTTTTCTTAAAAAGTCCTTTCTTACCGTTGCATTGTTCATGCATGCTTAAGCGTGTATTTTTGTGCATGCAGTATTTATGAACGGCGGAGGATTTTAACTTATTCCAAAGTGCGCGAAGACAGAAATTACAAGTTTATTCTGAATAAATATTATAATAAGTTCTGTTCTTTGTGCATATTTTTTCAAATCGCAAACTGGTTTTTACAGGTAGCCAAAAGTTGAAATACTTGGCCAAAAATCACTGACCGATGTTTGTTTACCTGATGTTCCATTTGCTGAACCTCTGCCCCCTCTGCTGTCTTTTCTCAAAAACTCAAAAGTGTTTGTCGTTTGGGAAAGAGACTTGGCTTTTCTTTAAGATCGCTCAGGTTGTTGTGGTTGTTTGTCTGTCTGGAATACGGCGATCTGCAATACGCATGAACTGGACAAAAAATTTAACTTCACTTTTGGATTTTCGCTTATCACAGAAAGTTAACTGAAGAAAGGGTGGTAAGGAAGTCAAACGTTTGTTCTGCATCACGTCATCGCTTAGTCTTGATAAAGTGGGCGACACTTGTGACTTGGTCAGCCGCACAACGTTCTCTTTGAGTGTTATGCGTTTGGCGGAACCAAGATCAACTTCATAAGCCTCAGGTGATTTCTACTGCTTTTCAACACCTGCGACAGCGCATTGTCATCAGCTAAGAGAGATTTCTCTCCGGTTGTTTCATTGAAAATACATTTTCACACAGTGAAACTTTCAAAATAGACCATTGTTCAGTTAAAAAGTTGATTTAGGGTTGAAAAGTCAGCAGTCAATCTTTTACATTCACCTGCGTTCTATAAACGCACTTGTGGGCTTGAACGGACGATCACACAAAAGGCGTGCTTATCTACCAAATCTGCAGGCTCATCAAAAACGACTGCTTTTTTGCTCAAAAACGACACTGGAAACCTGAAAAATAGTTCTTCATTTGATGTTCTCCGTTTTTTCAGTGTCGAAGTTTAAAATTTATGTTCTTGACATATCAATTCATTTCGCGACTAATGTGCATCTAAGTGTTGTTGCAGTAGATTTATTGAAAACAAGTGAATAAACTGTGACTAAACCAAATTCGTTTCGTTTGCCTTTAAATAAAAGAACATAAAACAAATCACTTTCATAAAGAAGTGTATTTTAGGAAAAAAACTCGTGCGCTGTGAATCAACAAAACCTTTTACCGTTCCACAACAAGTTTATGGCTATCAACAGCAGAAGGAGTGTAAAAATGCAGGCAGTGATTGGTGGAAATCTACTGCACAATCAAACTTTATAGAGCAGTGGTTCCAACAATGTTTGTAGTCACACACCTTTCCGGCGTTGCCTATAAAATATTCGCGTATCGCCTGCATTCATTAATACTGCAGAACTTACAAATTAATAAGAAACTGCAAGAATGTTTAGCGAATACGTTTGAAAAGGAGAGTATGAAAAGCCCAAAATCAAAACTTCAAAGCAGATAAACACAAGCGCAACACCACTTGAAATTAGTTGAATGAATTTATTTAACTTCATCATCTGGCCAATGAGAAGAATACCTTTGCTGACAGCGCATCGGAAATCATGCCCAGGTGCATCAAAATGGTTTCGGTTCTTCGACTTCATGGTTACTGTTTTATTTTTCGTTAATTTTTTGGTCATTGACTGAATTCTTTTTGAAATGCCCGAAAAAAATTCAGTCAATTCGGGCATGTTGCTTTTTTCAGTCATAAAAAGCTATGCTAAAACGACAAAGTGACAAACGTTTTCAGCTATTTCGGACGAACGACAGCAATATCTCAGCTTAAAGAAAAACCCAGCATGGTCTGGTCATAATAGCGGACGACATGTTTGCACTTCCATGGAGACGGAAAGATCGCAGTAACCATGGAGACGGAAAGATCGCAGTAACCAGGCTAACAGCGTGACGGGCTAAATTTCGTTTCGGCGACGCCGCGCTCAAAGTGTATCGGCAACATTTCTGATGTTGCTGCCTCGTTTGCTTGGATATCTTTTAGCTCCTCTTGTTTCCCGCTCCTCACAGGCAGATCCACCGGATCGACAAAGAACGGAGTGGTGGAGAAAATACTACCTTCACCGTCCGGAAAGTAATGCATCAAGTCAGTCGTGACGTGCACGGGTTGACAAGCAATTTATTTGGAAAATTCTTTTCTCAGGTTTGTTCTCAGTGGTAGTCGGTGGTTTGAACATTCAGTAGCTTTTGTTCTCAACATCTTCCACCAGAGGTCCCACTTTCGGCCAAACGCTCCACATTTCGCGATGAACTCTGCTACATTTCAGTTGACCCTTGGAAAAGCTCGTAATAAAAGACTTATTTACGTAATGAAGTACTCGACGGAAAGCGGATTATATTACGAGCATGTCATGAAAATGAGACGATAAGATCATGCAGCAGAGCGAATATTACAGTGAATGCAACAAAGTACAATTGATCAAATTACAAATTGCTCAAATTACACCCGTTCCTAAAATAACTACTCTCTTATCTCCTCGTGATTATAGACAAATATCCATACTTCCAACTCTCTCCAACGTTTTCTAAAAACTAATTTACAACAGATTTTACTCCTTTGTAACAAGTAATTGCATACTGTTTTCATTTTCCTATTTAAATTACTCAATAATTTATTACCGGGGGAAAAGCTAACAAAGCTATATTACTCCCTCTAATTAGATTGCATAATAAAACTGTAAGAATCATTAAATACGACAAAACTGAAACAACTATACTCTATTCTAAGCACAGAGATTGGAATATTCCAGACTTCTCATCAATGGCCAAACTCATGTACAGTACTCTTTTGATAATGGGGAAATACCTAAATATTTTGATAACTACTTTTCTGATATTTGATCAGGCCAAAAATATCAAACAAAACTTGCGTCTTTGCAAAAATATCATTTGCCCACAATGAAAACATCTATGGGTCAGCTCACTTTAAAATATATCGGTCCTGAAATATGGACTGATATTCTAATTCTCTCGCATTATTCATTTGGAAACAAATACAAATACTCCCTGCTATCTTGCCTAAATTCCTGTTGATTTTCGTTCCATGTTTGTCACTTTTCTGCAATATTGTTTTCAGTGTCCCTAATTTTCCTTAAATCTTTACCTCTGCAGTTGCTCAACCCACCCCTTGTACACAGGCATGCTTTCCCCTGTATTTGTTGTTGTTGTTTTGTTTACTTATTTTATCTGACGTGATTCGATGAATTTTGTTACTTTTCTTATAATACATGTGAAAAGTCTTCAATGAAAAATTGATTTATGCTAGCAACAGGTATGGCTGAGCAACTCACCCATATGGCTTTTGGCCAACCCTTTGCGATTCAAATATGTTAGAACACCTCAGTTTGCTTAATTCCTGCTCTTTTATGTTGTTCTTTATCCTCTTGTTGCATTCGTGGTATTTCGTGATTTGAGTCAGAAAAATGCATGAATGAACCACTACCATTACGAGTCTTAATGGTAACTTGAACCAATACTGCATAAATAAAACAGATTCGAAACAATACACAAAACAGACTGAGTGAAATTGTAATAGGCCAATAATGCGATGCTCCAATTTAATCCAAGTTTGACAGAGTTGGGTATAACCAGTGTGGGATTTTGACTTAACTTTTGTTGTGACGCTGACGTCAAGGTCATTTGCATCCATTTACTGGAAAAACTAAAATGAGTTACCACCTTATAAAGAAAATCACGGCCAATGAAAAAGATATCAACGACATATTGCAGACGTTTCGATAACTCCTGTTATCATCACCAGTGCATTGCAAATGGAACTGCAGTGATATTGGTGCAAGTTCTTATGGTCAGTCAGGAGAGAAACGCTGTGAAAAAGAGTTACCACCTGGAAGAAACTTCAAGTACCATTATTGGTACGCGTATCATAGTTTGGGAACCACTGATTTAGGGGATTCTGGTTGATAGAAACGATCTTTTAAGAGGACCGTAAAACATTTTCACCCCGCGTTGCTTAAGGGGGACCTCTACTGTACGCTTTTCCGGTTGTTTTATGAATTTTGAGACCAAAACTGCTGTCCATTCCTGACAAATCATTTGGGCAGCAAGCAAACATGAAATCAAAAGTTTGTCTGTGTGTCGGTTATATTTCTTTATTGCTGAAGGTTCAAACTGTTTTAACTAAACTTTTTCTGTTTGTGCCTATGCTCGTGCACTGTTGAATGAAAGCTTTTAGACATAGCTTTTGCTACTCCATAAAAGCGTTCCGATGAGGTCTGTGGAAATTTTGCCAAACTATTTTGTTCCAAGAAGCTTGGAAAAATACAATAGAAATTATTCATTGAAGGATCACTAGAAAACGGTTGTGGAAAAGAACTTTCTGTAGAAAGTTTGTGACGCGTTCTTGCTCTATTGTATCTTTAACTTCTCCCTGCTCAAATCCAAGTAAATTGCACTGCCTAAACTTGGGAGAATCTCCTATATCAGATCACAGCGTTGTTTGCAAAATTGACTAACAGGCTGAAGAACTTAACCTTATTTTTAGAGTTGTGTTGGTATCTAAAGATCAACATGTATTTGGCTGCAGGTTAAAGATATTGACAACCAGTGCATTGCGAAAAAAACAATTAAAGACAACCAAAGATATTTGGCATCACTAAGTCTGGAAACACTGTACCTATATAACTAATGGTTAAAACAAAATGAACCTGCAGTCAATGCACCAAAATTCTTTGAGGTTATCGAGTCGAAGCGTCCTAGCAGAATGTTTTTATTCAACACTTTTCTTTCAAAATGATTTGCAGGGGTTAACGTTTGACAGAGCTGGTGTCGTTTTGAGTATGCAAATACAGGTGAAATGTCAATTGTTGTTCAGACTTTAACAAGTTCAGTTGCTGCATTGCAATTAAAAGACGGTTACAGGCGAATGTGTTGTATAACAATGAGTGGATGTGTAGCATAATAATGATCAATCGCAAGCAGCTGTTATTTTTCTATGCTTGAAAAAAAGAAGTCTCTTGGTCTCCACATAAATCTCGGGGTCCCACGGCGTCAAACCTACGTTGGCTCAAGCGCTAACAACCTGCCTCGGAGCGGTTGTAGCGCTACAGGGCTGCGCTTAAAAACTGTGCACGCTTGTCTCTAGTCTGTTGAACTTGTGAGTGAGGCAGACTTAGCTTTATCTGCTGAATGCCAGCATCTATATTCAAACGGGCATAGAGTTAAAACTGATGGTACTATTGGTGCTTTTATCGCTAGGGGAAAGCGCAACGCTGTCTGCAGATGACTTAAGAAAAATTGTAGGGAAGCTTCATATAACGCAGCAAGAATGCTTGCGAACGGCGTTATTTTTCAAATAAATTGCCTGAGACCTAAATCGGGGTGTAATTCTGGTCATTGAATTTAACTCTTAAAAGTGAAACCAGAAGGTTTGGTGAAACAAGGGACGAATCGAACTTGTGGATTCAATACTTTCTGCTTGCGCTCTCAGGAAAAAAGTGCTCTGAAAAAGCTGCTTGAAGTTTCACCTGATGCCACCATATACGCAATGTGTAATGCATGGCCCAGTAAAGCTCTTGTGAACCACAGATCACGAGTTTTGTCACTTCTACCGTAAAACTCGGGATTATCGCAGAACGTATGACAAGAAATGCAGCTGATGAAAAATTTCCTTAATCTGGACGCATTCATGCTTTCTTCCAACCAACACAGCATAAACAAGTTTTGTTATCAACGTTTACTGGAAGGTATTGGCAATTGTTGAGCGCAGCATTATTTTATAAGAACATGTCAGGCTACAAATATACTTCACGATGGAGATAGATGGTCAGGACGAACCGAATGCGAAAAAGCAATAATAATTCACAGCTTGAATGCTAACCGCTATCTTCTGCAAATAATGTGTCGTAGTACCAGTGTCAGATTTAGATGGTGGGGCCCCATATGCGGATACAGAATCACTGAGTAGGGAATGATCGATGAAATCATTAGCATTTCCACGGATTCTGTAATTAATATTTATGACGTAGTCTTGTGACTTCACAATTGTTCACTCAAGTGTAACAAAATGTTATAATGCAACATTATATTTGACAATGATTAGCGATTTGTGAAACTTTTGCAAAACCGGTCACCAGAAGCATCTTCTTTTTTTTAAATTTTGTTTGAGAAAAATTTTGCAAATTTTTTTGGAAAATGTATCTGAGCGATCCAACATTTTCATCATTTCTGAACGCCAGTCCTCGCTCAGCAATAAATTTTACGACAGAAACCAAACATTGCAGGCAGAAGCGATTGTCACTATTGTTCGCATTGATTGACCTACCTGGCTAGCTCTGTATCAATTCTTCATAGCAGGAGCGGATCCAAGGGGGGACGGGACAATTGGGACGATCGCCCCCCCCCTGAAACGTAACTTTATTCATCATGATTTTGTACAATTCGGAAAACAGAATTCGCGATATAAGGCCATTTTCCCGTCCATTGTTTTGTCACAGCAGTGTTGTGAAATATACTTCATCTCTCTTACAGTAGTGAACCCGTGATGAGACTTCACTACCAAATATTACTGAAATCGCCCCCTCAGTCTTGTTGGCTGGATCCTCCCCTGCTTGACAGTGATTAAATTACATCTGCGACTAAACGTAATCGCGGGATCTGTATGTTCCATTGATTGCTCGCGGCTCCTCAGGCGCTCGAGAGCGTGCTTCCAGTTGCAAATTCCTTTTCTAATAAGGAAATGCGCACATTTAGTTCTACATGCGCACATCAGTCTACAAGTGAAACAATAAACACAAATTTGTGAAGGAGACAAGCAAAGCCAGCTTCTATCAACTACTTCGCCATTGTGGTTCTGGCGACGATGACGACTTGTGGTGCATTTCCGTGACGAATTTCTGTTTTTTCTGTGTTGTGGAACATCATGGTTTAAAAATGACGTTTCATCACAATATCAAGGAGAACCTGTTTGATTTTTTAGGCAATATTCCCGTATTTGTTCCGGTATATTGGCTGACTAGAGACTGAGTCTACACTCTAACGCCAAAGTCGTTGAGATATTCAAAAAAGATTTGCTCTGTTATCTGAGGAAAACAGACGCAAAATCTAACAGTAACCAGCACACACCTAAGCTAACGAGTTTTAAGTGGCATGACCTTGCATTCAGTAGATTCAGATACCTGACCGACTTTCAGGAAACCAATAAATGCAATAGTTATTTCGTCACTATATCAAATAATGTTCAAGTGAAATACTGCCGTCTGGCCGACCGATAATATCAATAGTGTCTACCAAGAAACTTTCCTTGGTAAAAATGACTACTTGACACACACATGTCGCACATACGGCTAAACGCATGAACATGGTAAGGGGGCCATTTTGGTGGGGGTCCTGGGCCCTAAGCCCGGAAACATTGCCTCTCCTCGAAAATCCGGTGCTGCGTCGAATACCTTTCAAATTTTTTGTCACAAAACTCCCTTTCAATGCAGTTTGTTGCTCTCAAACGTTTTTGTTCAAAGTATTTACGTTACTAGTTCATGAGGAAAAAGAAACATTAACTTCGTCCTACTTTGAAAATGCAACGTAATCTGAAAACGCGCTTAATTGTCCTAAGTCCGCAAAATAAAGACGTGATAACGTTTCGAACGGTGTCCGTTCAAAACAGGCCTGTTCATAACAGACCACGCACAGCAAGCCACTCGAAACAGACCACGCTCGTAACAGAACCGTTGATAACAGACCCGTTCATTACAGACCCTTTCATAACAGACCCGTTCATAACAGACCACGTTCACTATAGAAAACCTTCATGAAGGATCTGTTATGAACGGGTCTGCTATGAACATGGACTGTTTCGAACGTGGTCTGTTATGAACGTGGTCTGTTATTAACGTGGCCTGTTATGAATGTGGTCTGTTACGAGCGTGGTCTGTTTCGAATAGTTTGTTACGAGTGGTCTGTTATGGACAGGTCTGTTTTGAACGGGAACCGATCTGAAAACGAAGTGATCAGCTGAATTGGCGACTTACATTTCTTCATCCACATTTCAAAGTCGTGAAATCGTGTTTTTTTATGACTGGAACCACGTTTCAAGGTACGTTTACGTGCTAACAGCTTTGCATAACTTTAGCAGTGCCATTATCAGAACTGTATGAAACGGAAGAAGATCAGCACAACCGCATTTGTCACAAATTTATTACGCAGCAAATTTCAACAAATTACGCAGCAAATTTCATCTGCGACTTACCGTCTGAAACGGTTTCTGAAACACAATATAAACGAAAAAAAAAATTCTGTAATAACGCTGAACTGAGCGAACAGGCTTCATTTTCAGTTGACCTTTCGATAGTTTTTCTGACATTTCTGTTTCAGACTTTGTCTGAATAGTCGGAAATATCTAACTCCGAGCGTTGCTTTCATGCGTAGATTTTGAAATAATAGTATAATCTGTTATTTGAAAGAATTTAAAACAAACATTCACGTGCAGTTGCTTAATTTATGTAATTTAGTTTTAGCTTTTTCCTGTAAACATTTTTCATTAACACAGCTACCGTATTTCCTATGAAAGTTTGAAATAACCAAAGAGCAATTGAGTCTCAGATTAAAAGGTGGCCTTTTTCTCTAACAGCGAAGCGACGAAAGAATAAACATGACGTAAAGCAAACTAGAGAGGTTTTGTGTAATTTTGGCGGATGTGTCTGTTTTGGAAGAACGTTTCGTTGCACGTGTTGTATCAATCAGTTTATTAAGTCTTCAGATCAAGTTGATCGGAACACAATTGGCATGGAACTGGCCTCAAGGTAAAAGCAGATTTCGTGATAACACGTTCTTTCGAAGCGTTGCACAATAGATTCTTTCTCTAAAACAGTTTTACAATTTGTAGTTTGAAACCGTTTCTGTCACTATTTGGACAGATTCTTGCTAGACGTGTAGCTAAAACCGGCCGAGATCGAAATTGTGTTAGAGTTTTGGCGATGAATAGGATGATTTAGGATATTCTTGAAACCCGATCATTTTTTGTTGAAATTATTGCATAAAATCCTATGCTTGAGATAGGTTTTGTTTTTTTTTCAATCTCTGAAATAAAACACAGACTTCGGGCAATGTCTGCTTCAAGCAAATGGATTTTTAACCCGTTCACAGGAAAAATGCAACCAATGAAAATTCCAGACGTAATTCGGGTGAGTTCAGTTTTTTTCATCGTGCTGGGGCACTTCGAAACGATAACCGCAAGGTTTTTCGGTGTCCTGGCTGCAAGGTTTCATTTTTTTATGAATAAATACGACGCAAGTTCATTAAAATGCTTATTGACAAGTTGCTTCAATCTACGTCGCCAGTAGCTTTGTCTTGTACGTGTTGATGGCGTGTATAATTGCCTCGAGTATGTTGAATATTGCAGGTGTTTTATTTTGTAGTCTTTGCGTGCTAAGCCATGTCTTGTGGGCCTTGCGACTGAAATAAATAAACTATCAAAACTGTCACCTAACAGGGAAAAGCGCAGATTGCATCGCTTTGAACATAATACTAACTGCTTGAAGCCCGTGCTTTGTAGCAAAGAAATAGTGGTACTATCAGTGAATTACTTTTCGCTATTTCAGGTGACACAAGAATTAGAAGCGGATTCTGAAAAGGAGACTCATAGCTTTTCTGCTGCATTTTCTACTCTCCATCGGCCTCTGCATGGTGGTGCGATTGTTTTGTTCAAGCCTCCAATTGAGTCTTTTTCTAACGGCTGTTTTTGGAAGTTGGAGCAAATCTCCCTACCTCGTAAAGTTTTCGTACCCGACGATGGTCTTGTTGCGGTTGGTCGTATTGCCAAAGTTTTGGTAACTGAAAACGGCTACACGAAAGTGGCCGCCCCTTGGAGAGATGCCCGTTTAACAGTCGATGACATTTATAAACGATTATACATGAATCATACCCCGGATAGAGTGATCCAAAGGGCCCACGACTGCCGATTTCCCATGGAAGCAACTGAAGAACTTGTTGCCATTGCTTTCGTTCTTCGCTACAGCGAAGACGAACTTAAAGGCGCTCCACTGCAGTTGAACATCAATATTCGTGGCAATGAGTTGCCTGGAGCGTCGCGTGCTGGCATAGTGATAAATTTGAGAACTGGTAGGAAGGTGGTAACTGAAGCGTCTAATGAAAAAGTTGAGAAAAGTCTAGGCGGGTTGGCAGTACTTATGAATAATCCAGCTGAAATACAGATCCGTGAGATAGATGAGGAGTTCACGAAGTACTTGTTGCGGAGATTTGGAAACGGGTCTTTGCAGATGGTGATATACTGTGACGAAGGTCGTGCATGCGTATTTTGCAATGAGTACAATATCAAAAAACCATTCGGAAGTTCCTGCTGCATGCTTACGTAAATGCAACAAAGCTCTTTCAGTCTGCCAATCGCTTTTGTGCTGTTTGCTTTCGGTCTTGATGGTTTTATCTTCCCCGTGTTCGACGAAAACGCCGTCAGTTGCTTCTGTACCTTGTTTTTGCGCAATTTTAATTTCATAAGTTTGTTAGTTTAAGTAGTTGTAGCACTGCTATGCTCGTTCAGAAAGGGGCAGTTCTGTATGTATTACACGCCTGTAGGCATGTTTTAAGGATGGGGAAAAAATTCATTTTTTGGGGGTACATGTTTTTGGTTTTATTATATGCTTAACACATACTATTCTGGGCACAGCAATTTGTGTGGGAACGAACATTAAGGGGGACACTGCCCCCAAAGCCCCACCGTGTCTACGGGCCTGATGTATTGGTGTGGATAAAGCCAAATTAACCTAAGAAGCCTCAAAATCGATGTACTGTAGTCATGCAGCCCTTCTGTTTGTGAAACAACCCTGCGACGTTTTGAAGCAATTTCCTTCACAACGCGCCGACCGACGGCGCTGGAGAGTCAATGAAGACATAAAATGCGTGCTTTGAGTGCTTCTATGGAAAAATTGTTTGGGAGTTCGTCACGCATGACGAATGTGTGACATGTGAAAAAATTCCTCTATCGTGCAAAATTTTAATTGAACTTCAAGGTTGTTTTAATGGGTTGTCGCACATTGCGTGTGCTTTCGTTTGTGAAAGAGCCAAGTTTTGCGTTCGCACGTAAAATTAGGTTGCATAAAATTTTTGACGAAAGCAATATTCTTTTCCATTTATCAAATGACTGAGTTCCATAGCTAGCAAATCTTTACAGAACTTGAACACTGCGGTATTTTGGTAAGGTTTATTTTTTGTTACATTTTTTTAACAACCGAAATGTAAATAATTCCACCAGACCATCCGCCAATATTTTCTGTATTTATCTGTTACCAAGCGGTAATGTGTGCGGTTTGCATTTTATACAGAAAAACCTCCATTAACAACCACAAAATTTGCCTGTTCAACTTGCATACCAATTCAACCTAAAAGCAACAGAATCAGGCTCATTGGGGAGCTGAATTCCGCTTGTAACTTCAACGCGGCTAAGCTTTCAAGCCCAAACTACAGCAAATTTGGGCTGTTGAACTACCAAAACACAAAGGTAACAAAATAAACGTCCAAGAAAAGTAAAAAGCAAACTAGACATTGAAATAAAGTCACGTTTTGCATCAGATTCCTAAGGAAATCCTAGCAGCTTGTAATTCATATTAAACAGAACAACAACGTCAGGTTAGACATTTCAGCAAAGAGCGGTTTGCATTATCCCTACAACCAGCTCTTCCCTGAGCATGATGTCAGTTTTCATCAACTGAAGAACCACTGGTCTGGTAGGTCAATGAATGAAACGCCGTTGGATGTTGTGTAGCCCGGCCACAGAGTTTTTCTGCTGGTACATTACACACAGTAAGGCTTTTTCCAAGGCTCGGCTTTGGTGACCGCCAAGGAATTTCGAAAGACCGTAACTTATCAGGGCATAAGAGTTTGTGGTGGGATATTTTAGTTGAAATAACGCGCAAAGTAAAATGCATAACTGCGTGGCGGTGTTAATATATTCCTGCAAGCACATATCAGCTATACGCATCCTCTATTCTATTGCATTGTTAGTTTTGTTTGTTAAGTAACTGTACATCTGGTAATTTCGTTTGCTTAGTTGCTCCTTCTGTGGCTTTTTCCTTTACTAAAAGTGGGCAGCTTATAGTATTTTCAATTAGTGTAGATTCAGCTCCATTTGCTGTTTTTTTCACTCAGATCTGTTTTTTCAATTCCACTTGCGTGTTTAGGTTTAATTATGAAAAATTCTTTGAAATCTGCTTTTTTGATGATATAAATTCAGCAATAAGTAACTGCAATTAATCTAATAATTCAAATATATATTCAAGTTAATACAGTGTTCGCATACGCTCATCAGGTGAACGAAGCACGCATATTGGATGAAACAAACCATTTTCAAGCGGTTTCACACACTCATACCAGTATCAAGATGCCGTACGTTATATGTGATCTGGTGCAGTCAGCCATGCAGCTGCGTACGATTAGCCTAAGCCGCGCGTTTGCTTGACTAAATTACAAACAGTTACATAAACAATGGAAAGATTTGAATTTGGATAGACAATGTATTATCTTACTGTTTCAGACGCCAACAGGAGAGATTGATGAAACTAGTTTCTGTTTACATTTCTTGCTTACCGTTTGGAAGCAAACTGAAAAACGAATTCCAATAGGGCAGTGGTCTTCAACCTTCTTTGTTCGATTGTCCCTGCAGTAACTTTGCTTAAAAATTGCCCCCAATTTATGACTTTAGTTTTGGCTAAATATTATTTTAATTTGAAAATAATATAATGCTAATGAAATAAACGGCCAATCTAGTTACCAAAAAAACAACAAGCAAAACGATCGCAATTGTGTTTGTAAAAAAGTGTCATTCGTTTTCAAAAACAATTGATTCCAACCACTGCGTACCTTGTCCCTGGCTTTAAAATGTTTTTAAAGCAGGTTGCAAGTTGGTCAGTGTCGTATGGCGCTTCCACCCGTCTTGTTCATGTGAAGACGATTGCGGTATTGATTACGTATTTGCAGTATTTGGATGAAACCTTGCTCAGCAACATACGTCGTGGGAAACTCCATTAGTCATAAGAGCTTGACTTTTTCCCAAACTTCCGGAAAACGCTCACTGCACTTGATCCAAAAGGCCCACCACCAGTGTTAATAAAATAGGGCACGGTCTTCATCATCGCTTTGTAAGTCCATTAAAAGTTCCTGGATGTGGAATCGCATTTGCTTTTATTAGTAGTTAACTGACACAAATTTCACCCAGTCACTTTCTACGCAATCTAACTTTCGGCGTTCTTTGCAAGCATCAAACTACTGGTAGCGAAGACGATTTTATGGAATTCGCAGTTTAGTCAAAATGGGGGTGGTGGTTGGACATACTTGCTAGCCTAAGTTATCCCTTTCCTAGCCTATTGTTCTGGTATACTCTGTCATTAGTCAGATGAACATGGTACAGCCATATCCACAAGCACAGTAAAACTCTAGAACTGACTGAAAAACATGACACGCACGTTTTACAACCTACGGATGACTGTAATTAATTTTACTAACCGTCAATTCTTACGTAAATCGTATCGCAACATTTATTTTCCTCGTGTTTTTTCAATTGAAGACACTTCGTTCCACTGTTTTACTCAAGTTGCGAACCAAAGTTTATAAAACACATGGTGACGCACTGTGACGTGTTTTGCCTATGAAATCATGTTTTGGCAATGCCCTACCGAAGGCTGTATAAAGTTTTGTTTCAAGGAAATTTTGGTAATAAGACATGCAGTTGGAAGGATTTGTGACAGTTCACGGCAAAAATGATTAGGCTAATTTAATCCAACTCTTTAATTGCAGCGAAAGTCGATGTGACCATTCGGAGATAGCAATGCTATGATTGTTGGACAATTTTCAGTATCTTCAAAGAAACTGAAGTTTTTCCTCATCAAGAAATGGAGTTCGGCCGATTAAATATTATTCGATAGGTATATCAGCATTGGTCTCTTTCAGGTAAATGGTATAATGAAACGAACTAATGCATACTACAGTGTACGAGAAAAGTTAAAACTGCGCACGTGCTGATATGTATGCAGGCTTGCAAATGTTATTGCTTGATCTCCTTTGTTTGATGCAATTCATGCAACGATTGGGTCAGCGCACTACCAAAGTACTTATTGCAACAGTTTCTCCACTATTTTATCTTGTTTTAAACTTCAGGCTTAACAATATACCTGAACATTCATCAGAACCGCAGTGCTTGGCTCCCAACAAGAAACACTTTCTATGGCCTTGCAAGGCCATAACTATCCATGGATAGTTGGTGCTGTGAAGCAATGGATAGCGTTGGTTCGACTCTTACATTACCAGTCCTATATCCTGTGCTTTGTAACCTCTGCTACGAACCATGGAGTCAGATGTGCCTGAAATAATTTGGTTCCGTGATGGCAAATATTGTTTTCATTTTTGGAATCCATTAAAAATTTTAGTACTTTCTAATCCGCACAAATTGCCCACTGGATACTGAAATCGACCCCAAATCTGGTAAATCACTAAATCGCCCCCTAACCCAAATCACCACCGTTTAATACCATTGCATTAGAGGAAGGACGAAGTTCTTGCCAGCTTAGGACTTTTTTATCCCTAAGTTATGAAAAAAATGATATGTATGCCTATATATACTTCTCCAAAAACTATGTATAGGAAATATGATATGTACTGTTAGTGAATGGTCAGTTTTATCAGTTGGTTGATGCAATGATTCTGTCAGCCGCTATTGCATTAAGTTTACAGCATTTGCTAGCGTAGTTCACAGTCATTAACAGCATTTGCTTACAGCATTTGCTAGCGCAATTCACGCTATTGCTTCAGATTTGAGAAAACGTATCTTTTGAATCAACTGTAAAATCGTCGTAAGTCAACGGCCATGCGAGATGGACATGACAACCAGGCAGTGGCGTAGCGAGAATGGGTGTCGCCCGTGGCCGACTATAAAAGTGCCGTCCTTTCTGTCTCTAAAATCTGCTTACAACAATTTAAAATAGAAGGTCATGCTTTATGCTTATTAAAGATGTAAGGAATAATAAACATCTTGAAGATCAGAATCATACACTTACGAACTGAAATGGATCTCGTTTGTCATTCTCGACCACGGGTCGTGCTTTTTCTGCCTGTTCGCCACTTTCTCATCGTTGCTGCACTTTCTTTTTTTCTGCATCCTTTACATGTGCATGTATAGACCCGGCATATTACATGTGCATGTATAGACCCGGCATATTACATGTGCATGTATAGACACGGCATATTACATGTGCATGTATAGACCCGGCATGTTTCGTTAAATTTCTTTTCCCGATGTCTATCAGTTTTGGCCTACATCAGGTCTGCGGTAACACGTTTCAGTCTGCGGTAACACGTTTCAGTCTTTCAGTCTGCGGTAACACGCAACGCTTAGAGTTAATTGTTTGCTCGTTCCAAGGAATCAAACAAAAAATTAAGAGAAGTGATGGATGTGTAGCTACTTTGCAGATCTAAAATTTTATGTACTGTATGTTATCAATTCGTGTAGCATCCCCGTTTTTTACTAAAAGAAAGTATATATACGACATATGTTAGGCTTTTCCTACCATAACCTAATTATTAGTTTTTGGCCCATTTACAATGCTCCTTGAAATTTGCATGCAAATTCATTCCGTTGTATTTGCATTAAAGTCGACAAATTAACAAGCAAACAGTATGCGACAACAATCAACCCCTTTCCGCAGGTAATAAAGATTTCGTAAAATATCAAGCTCAAGGGGGGTTTAACCCCAAACCTCTTTGGATACGCACTTGATCTAGGGACAAAATCCCTAAAAGTGATTGCACTGGTCTTCACGGCCTTCGGTAGAGCATTGCCAAACCATTGTTTCTTAGGCAAATACGATAGGTCTTTATCACGTGTTTTATAATATGTGGTTAGTACCTTGAGTAAAACAACGTAGGGCTACTGAAGGGTGCTCTGTTGTAGGAACTTTGTGCAGACAACAAAGCTGGAACGAAAACGTATTAAGTGAAGACTTACACAAAACCATAGACCATACATGCGAAATAATTAATATGGAACAAGGCAAAGCTAATACATTACAAGAGAAAAAATGGACAAAGCTACCAACCACAGGACTGATTGTATCAGAGAAGTATGTTCTAGAAAAAAACACAGAAGGCATACAGCTAGCAATTAGCACGAGGTAACAAGAACGTGCTGAATTGCAAGACTCAAAATAACTTGTATGCAAATTACAGCACTGAAGAAAGTTCGCAAACAGGTTTAGCTGCATGAGCTAACCAATTTGAAGACAGACTTTTGCATACTGTAGAAGTCACATGTCATGGAAATATACAAAGAGAGAGGCAAGAAATAAAGCTGCAGACACGTCAGCGTGAGGCATAAGACAAGGCACGAATTCGTCATGGGACCGACTTCCCTAAAATGCATATATGGTTCTACAGTGTGCAATGAGGTTCGCGGTAGAACATTCTGGAACATTGGGTATGAAGAACGAACCAAGAAATTACTCATTTTCGTAGAGCGATGCAAAGAAGAAACAATTACTCCCACTATAAGTATAGCTGAAAAACGCCCAAGATTCAGAATCGGTGTAGCTGATTCAGTGACTGTTGTAGCAGACTCAAAGAAATGGAAACGATTGTTGTCGTTCCTAAAGAAACTGAGATTATCGTAGTAATCCCAAAGAACGTTTTTAGTTGTCAGAATAACGCTGGAGAGACAAACGTTTGTTCTGATGGTATACAGATGAATATTTGGTCCACAAAATGAGATTGTAATGAACGACAAGGTACGAAACCTTATATTGAAGCTTTTTAATAATATTAGAAGTATTTTATTTGTACCGTGATTTTATGTAATTGAAATTCGACGTATAACTTTACGGATGAAATGCTTAAAGTTCTGCATTAAAACTACATTAAAATAAATATTTACGTGTTGACTTTAGATACAAATTAGGGCAGGTTAAGCAAACTTAGCTTTTGTGACAACTTAGCCTTGGTGCATGTAAACGAACTCACTAAAAAAATACTGCACCTAAAACCTTATTTGTTTCTGGTCGTATACATCCTTTAACAACAGTAAATGGCCAGAACATAATATAATAGTTGTAAGAATACTGGAAATATGACTGTTGTGAGATGATTTACATAGCAATTAATGGCTAGTAAAACTATGTAGCAGACACATTGTAATGGTCTGTACATGCTGAATGTTGATCTGATTAAAAGGAATCAAAGTCCAAACATCAAGCAAGAAGGACTAAAGCTACTGATTTCCAGTCCAAAGGCTGTGATCAGTCAAGCATAAAAAACGTGATGAACAAAGAGTTGAACATTCTGACAAAGACGAGGAACATTCAAATAATGACATCATGACAAAATCTCATAATCTAAATGCGGACAAATTATGCCAACAAAAGACTGATATATGAAGTCAGCGAACAAAGAATCAATGACGTTATGGTCAAAGACCGAAAAAGCAGTCAAAAGAATGATATCTTGGAAAAATACTGAAAATCAACCATCGATGATGTAATTAAGAATCATGAACAAAAGTACGATTACTTTTATGATGTAATGTTTTAGGAGAAACCGATAAATGATTAATTAGGAACTTTCCAGAAAGATTGGATATAAAAGGACTGATTTTGGCAACCCAGTTCAGTTTACTTTTCAACTTTGAATCGAGAACTCCTTCCTTGGTCTACGCCATCGTTGAATGGTTTAGCCATTGAAGTAAATCCGAGACTCTAGCTCG
>JGI24022J15233_10001266_pt1 | contig 20443 bp, 12 predicted proteins | sample Ectturendosymbi2_FD_15233 | JGI IMG/M metagenome (IMG submission 15233) | reverse complement strand
TGTCTGCAATGTGTGAACTGTAGGCTAAACCTAACACTTACCTCAATCTCAAACCTTAGCCCTTGTCTTTTGTGTATCGTAGCCTACTTGTCATGTGGCCACTTCAACGACTTTTGTTTGACAAGAGGCAAAATAGCCACAGTTTTTGCCTCGTGAGGCAAAATAGACAATACCAATTATATTGGCTAATGTGAAATTGATTGAGCGGTTTCGGATTTGGATATCGGAGTCCATAATTTCATATTTTCGGATATGGATTGGATATGGAGTCGATGAAAAAGTTTCGGATTGGATCAGAATTGCAAAATTTCCATATGCGTACACCACTGCAGTGTTCCCTCCAAGGTGGGCAACTGCGCAGAATCACCAGAGCATTTGCGCAGTGAAATCTCATTCTTGCGCACTTGCAACATTCAAATTTGATATCGTGTCTCAGCGTGGTCCAAGACTGCGAGCATGAAGGGCCATATTGCGGTTTGAGGAAAAATTTGCGGGCCGCAAAGAGAGGCACTCCATTGCAACAAAAAGACTCGTTCGCTGTTCTAATAGACCTAATTTTGCTGCACGCCTACAGAAACTTTTGATTCTAGAGTAAGTTTTATGTTTGTTTGTTTGCGACTCAAAAAAGATATTTTCTGCTAGAAAAACGATACACAACACACCAACAAAATAACAAAACAATTTGTTGTTTCTCGGTTTTGGTTATAAAATCAGTGTCCGCTTTAGTGTCCGTAGTCGAAGGTCGCAAGCAGGCATGCAGGTTTCATCAGCCATTCGATTTCGTGCGTCGCTTTGCAATCGCCTCATAATTGAGAAACCACTTTCGCAAATTACGAACATGGAGCACATCTTCAGTGCAAAGTCGCAATTGCCCCGTTGCCCCACTGGTTACCCTTCAGTTATTTCAAAATTGTTTCCCTAAGACTTCCCATATGTCTTCTCGTGTTTGGTGCTGTAATGCCTCTTTAAATGAAAACTCTTTCGGAATGGATATTACTTGCACAAGCAGGGTTGCCAGGTCCAAGTGAACAAAAAATGCCAAACCACTTGTAAAAAAATGCCAAACCGCTTCAAAAAATGCCAAACCAGCTAAAACAGGCCGAATGCTGTTNGTTTTGACATTACCAGATGAGTAATTTGGCAAAAACACAGTGGGGTTCGTGAACAAAGCGCTAATTACAGCGTATAAAGCAACGAACAACTATTGTACTTCAGAAAAACAAGCAGAATTAAACTAGAAACACTCTTACTCATTCTTCACCCTTTGACATANCCTACAAGGTTTTGTCCCTGACGCCAAAGATAGAACAAAATATGTTGCCCTCATGGGCGTCGGAAGGATTTCTCCAGGAGGGGCCAGTAGGGGATTTTCCCAAAATTTTTTCCGGGGGGGACAAAAGTGGTGAATTTGTTTTTTATCCCTCGAAATTGAAAAACAACCTTTTTTTGCTAATAATTTCAAAATCTAGGGGGACCAAGGCCCCCTTCCGACCCCATGGTTGCCCTTAACTTTTGCTTGAAAAGGCTTAATAGAAAATAGGCTACTATTGTGACACAGTGTCACAATATGGATTAATTTATTAGAGTTTACTTGCTATGTAAACTATACTCTCTTCGAATAATGCACGTTTTGAATAAGGGGCTCTCTGCAAATAGTCTGCCTTCGAATCGCCGTACTTTTTGTTCTGGTATCAATTTGATTTTTAACTGTGAAGTGATCAAAACAGAAAGTTCTGACCGGTGGTAATATTTCGCGAGGCCACATGGCCTTGCGCTATTGACTTTATGAAGTGCATTGGCTCATTTGTTGCAACGAAAATACAGTTTTATGACTTATAATAAGAAGAATAAAGCACGATGCAAGAAACATTTCTAAGTCTTTCAAGATGACAATTTCAATATGTGTGAACAGAAAGCTCCTTAGAATGAAGTCGATGACGAAACAGGAAAATGATCGAACTTTAAAAATAACAGTTTTTTTCAATTTGTTTAGGCCCTGGCCTTGGGGTCGGCAACACTACCTTCTAGGTAGTATCTGCGAATTGCGGAAACAATAAAAGTCACAGTTCATGAAAATACATATGCCTTCATGCCATGATTATTAATTTCGAATCACTCGATTCTTGAAACCAAGCATTGGACCTGTCATAATTCCACAGAATATCTACTACAAAAAGAAAATCTACCACAAATCTGGTATACACTCATAAACCTGCTACATTTATCGCATTGACTTTAACTGTTTTTAACCGGGGAAGTCTGCTAAATTGGCTTTATCATGGTTTAAACTTATATGAAAATCTGGCAGCACTATTATGTGCTTGTATTAATTTAATTAAAATATAGCTAATCGCTGCACTGATCTGCACTTATTACATACACACAAGCATGATGAAAATCAACTATGAACCAGTAATCTGCAAATAACAACACACACTGTACAGCATCCTTTCTTGAAAGGAACTTAAGTATTGTACAGCGCTACAGCTAACCTGATTTGCATAGACTTTTTCGTTTATTTTACGAAAACAGCACAGTCTACACGGCTTAAGATACTTTACAATGAGGGGCAGTTTTGTAAGTCTTGCCCAAAAGAGTATTACGTCTTTTTCCCTGTGACGTCACACGGCAAAACCGCTTGTATCTTCGAGAATGGAGCGTGGCAGAAAATAGACCTTTGTTCTGAGAAAAATTCTTTAATTCCAAGAAGACAGCAGTAACTCAGCCAGAGGTTTTTTGAAAAATGCCAAACCATGTTTTGTCATGCCAACACCATCAAACAAGGCCAAAAAATGCCAAACTATGGCGTACATGCCAAACCACTTAAAAAAAGGCCAAATTTCTGGAATTTGGCCTTAAAAATGCCAACCTGGCAACCCTGTCGCGAACGACGAAATTTCTTGATGTGCAGCACGTGCGTCGGGAACGAAAAAGGCTGAACACCACGTGAGAGACCGAAACGGCAAATGGTCGGATAGGCTGGCAACCGGTCCTAACCGCTACAAGAGCAAGCGTTTTCAAAATAGCACAATGCCTTTGGGAGTGCAATACGCTTCAGCGGTTTGCAAGACTTACTTTCAGCGCAGCTTAGCCGTTCGTCATTTTAGGTAGAAGATATTTTGTGCTTCGAGAAAACATGCGTAAAATTGTTTAGGTCAATTTTGAAAGCATAAGCCTTTACAAAAATATGCTGCCATTTTCCAAAACGTTCTGTAGAACGCGGACACCAGGCCTCGGGGCTCCGTTGTTGGAAGACTTCAGCAACATTCTTCCATCTTCAAAGCCCGGGCTGGTTTTCCCCACTTCCTTATCTGTAGATACTCAGCAGGAGTACTTGAAACTTCTGCTTCTCGACAATACCATAAAGGAAATTGTGGAAAGAACAATTGCCTCTTCGAGATTTCTCCGCTATCGTGCCAAGCAGCATATTGCGGCAACTTTCAAAGACACAAGCGAAGAAATAGTAGCTTGATCGGCGATTTGCTTCTCTCAGGTGTCAGAGACCAAAATCATGTAGCCACGGAAGACATGTTCGACCTTTCCATGGGAATTCCTGCAATTAGAGCAGCGTGCAGTGAGAAAAAAATGTTTTTTTCCACTGTCTTCGTTTTGTTGCACCCTGAAGCGAGGGACGGACGAACGAAAGAATCATAAGCAAAATTTGGGAAGCTTTAATTAGTAATTGCTGAGAGCGCTGTCGTCCAGGAACGATTCTCACGGTAGATGAACAGTTGCTGGCGTTTAGAAGACGTTGTGCTTTTCGGATTACGTAGCCTACTGAACAAACCGGAAAAGTATGGCTTGAAAATCATGATGATCTGCGATTCTGAAAGCAGTTACATGTAAATATCATGCCACAATTCGGAAAGACACAACCACCAAGAGGTATGGATTTAGGTCATTATGTTACCATGAAGTTGTATAAGCAGTATTCCTGCAGAAAAGAAATATAACCGGGGATAATTGCTTCACGTCAGTACCTCTGGTGAAGGATTTGCTGGACAAAAGACAATTGACATGTGCCGGCACTATTCGGAAAAACCAGAGAGAAATGACATAAGACATGACAGACAAAAAAGATTCCAGCGTGGACAGTGTACGATTGGCTTGGATGAAAACACCATTCTGCTAACCCAGTGTTTCAAAAAGAAGTCGGCAAAAAGCTTGTTACCCTTCTTTCATGAATGCATTGCTAAGTTGTTATTCATAAAAATGGAAAAGCGGGTTTTCTGTTGTATTTTTGTTTACATCAGCTCTTCGTGACACGACAAAATTACAGTTATCAGGCTAAAACATGTGGCAAAATTGTCGTTACATAAATAAAAAAAAGTCAACAAAAGCGGATAAAATTACGTATTATAACAAGACAATAGGATGGATGGGCACTTTCGACCAACTTTGCTTCTTAAATTCGTGCGGAGTGACTAAGAGATGGCCTTTGACTGTTTTATGGGATGGTGAATGCCACGAGAGTTAATGGTGCTGACCTGTACCACACTGACATGGTCAGTCAAAAATTGAAACCACAAACGTGACGCTTTTACTTGAAAAAACTCAGTTAGACACGGCCATGGGCAGAGATAAGATTTATCCAGCCATTGCTGACGTCAAGCGCCCGGAATGCCGTTGAAGAAATCTTTCTCGATCACGCGATCATTTCACAGCTGTTGAGACCAGTACAAAGACAAAAACCAACGAGGTTCAGGATTTTCCTCACAACAAAGACAGGAAGACCAAAACATTTTTCCGCAAGCGCCATCAACATGTGCGCAAGTGAAGGACATTACATGCAGCTATGCATTGACTGTCATCACTGAGGTAAGACTGCAGCTGTAAGTTTTTTTCACAGCATGGCGTTTTTGCAGTTTTTTTTTCAGGTTAAAGATTACTGTTTCTTTTCTTTCAAATAAACGTGTTTGGTTTTCTTCTGGAAAAGACTTTTTGAGTTTTTTGTGATCCCTTGAAAGTCAGCAGACATGCTTTAAGATTTATGTTTTGGTAGTGTCGAACAGTGCGTCTGAGTAGACCGTGTGTCAATCCTATTAATTCAAAATGTTGTGCAAAAATAGCTGTACAGCAAAAATTCATTTTGATTTAGAGTGCAACACGTTTTATGGAAGATACGACATCGAAGGCAATACGGATCGAAACGTGAATAACTTCTTTGCGGTCAAATAACATTTACCCTCTAAAACAGCCGTAGGGTGGCATTGTACTGTATATAAAATTATTATATAATGTGCGCTTCGCTGCACACGTACGATTTTGCAGTGGAAATGATTGAAAGTGTCCTCAAAAAAAGTCAGAAATAGTTTGACTGGAAATTAGGGAGGTCAAGTGTGCCAAAAAAACGTAGTCTTAAAATCTGGGATTCATCAAATCCCAGGCTTGTCCATGGGAATGTCATTCTTATGGGAATCCCATAGGAAACGTCCCATGGGATGGGACAGGTATAAATTGCTATGGGATGGGAATGGGACAGATAAATATGTCTCATGGACAACCCTGTAAAATCCTCAGTTGCTGAAGTTTTTGCGAAAACTAGGTTACCTGAATGGGATTAATTCCTTACTACCATAACTAATTGTTCCACATAAACAACTACATTTTGATTTCGCGCATTCAGGCATTGCTCCAAATTTAGAAAGTTTTTGATTTATTGAACAACATCAAACTGCGTTATTGGAAATTGCGGGAGCGCATCACGAACGAAATAAATATTCAGGTCAAAACTGTGACGCCTGAAGACCACCTTTAAGAATGAGTACCGCGCGTGCATTGCACTTAGCACAACAAAACACTTGGACGACTTTGTTTGACAGAAAACATGTGACTGGTTGTGCGTGAGGCAGCGACAGAAGACTTCGCTGATTGGATTGTTTGATGAATGAAAGCAACACACGTACGAAAAATCGTTGTATCGTATTTCTAGGCGCATCACAGCATGACCTTACACAGGCCACTTAGTTCAAACAATCCTATTCTAACCTGCCCCCGTACAAAGCTCTCTAACCAGCGGTGGATATTAGCATTTAGGGGGCCCGAGGCAAAAAAGGGACCCAAAACATCGTTCGTAGATGTGGGACTAGGTGGATGAAAGAATTAACTTTGTTTCATATTTCCATTTAAGAAGTAAGTTCAAAGCAATGCAAGAACTAAGTGAGAAACTCCCGAAGGGGACTTCATGACATCTCTGAAAAAAGGGTGGTGGAGGCGACGTTATCATTCGCCTCCACTAATATCCACCCCTGTCTCTAACCCCTGGAAATGCATTTTCCCTCCAGAGACTTGTTGTCAATCAATGCCAAAGCCTATCTAAGTTTGCAAACTAAAAATATGTTTACCAATGTCAATCTACTACACTTCAGCTTCATGTAAATTTTGCGGCATGCAATTTTTGCGGTATCACCACGGGTTGTACAGCGTAAAACCAAACGTTTCAAGCCTATCCGCCCACTGTCAATACTTGTGCATGCCATATAAAATTGCAAATAGATATCTTTGCATCTGCAGAGAAAAACAAATGTCGGTTGATTTACAGTACTACAACGATCGCTATGGCTGTCAAGTCGAAAATGTTGCAAAAGCAAAAGTTGCTTTCAGTAAAAAGGTGACAGTTTGGTCCCTCCTTTTTATAATTAATGATTTAGGTTTAGCATAGTTTTTAGTCTCCTAAACTACCGGTGGTCATGCTAGTCTCGGCACCCTTTGACTTGGTTCGTAACCCTGCATTTGCCAGCTTACTTTGAAATATGTGTAGCTGACGTTTAACATGCTGGCTGCGACAGTGAAGCAACGAACCAATGAAAATCAATGAAAACGATATAATACAAAAAGTGCTACCACACGTTTTTACACGAAAGTGTGCACGAATTTGAAGCAAGTAAAAATTCAAAACACGTTTGTCCCTTCCCGTAGCTCCCCCCACGGGGTAGAAAGGGTTTCACTCTTGTTAACAACAGCCTTGGTCTGTTTATACCGACGCTACAGACCGGATAGTCGGGAGTACGCATGCCTTATCTGGGTGCATCTGTAGAATAACAGAGGCTTTGGCTCAAGTAACCGCTGAAATCTTCACAATGATATTTGTTGCCGATCCTAGTTGCATAGAAGCGCACTTTCGTCCGAAAATGACTTTGCACTGAAGAGTGAAAGGCGTGCCCACTCTTTGACCAATCATTGCAAAAGCGAGGTTGAGGTAACAACCCACAAGCAGCTGTAGCTAAGGCCTGCAGGCGCTACAACGTTCCCGTCGTTTTGAGTGTTCCTCCTCACAGCACGCCATCGAATATGCTCATGGACTTGACGATCGACTCGTCCTGCAATGAAAAGTTAGGAATTATCATAAAATCCCTTGACCCCCACTCACTCATGACAACACAATATAAAAGTTTAAACCCAAAAATGCCAGGATGTTTTCATCGATGCTACTAGACTCTCTGCCTTATTAGAGGGTTTGAACAGTTCTCTAGCTCTATCGATTGGTGAGTAAAGTTTGGAAAAGTNCGAGCCGACATATCGGCTTCTGCGGTCCTCAAAGGGTGAATGACCTACTTTTACATCAAACCTGTATAAAGAACCGATTTTGCGAAAGAAGATGAGGAAAAGGTAAAAACAAGTTTGTCCTTTTTTTCCAAAAAAATGAGACTTAAAGAAGTATTTTTACGAGAATTACCTGAAGCAATANTAAATTCTCTCCCAACCAGGGTTTCGGAGTCGGAGATAAAATGTCCGACTCCAACTCCGACCTTTCTAAAATTTCCTTCTCCGACTCTGGCTAACATGGCTGTCAACAATTTTGTAGCAGCTAGCAATCACTGGAAATTGTGGTACACAGCAAGAAGTTTCTGTTTCAATCTAAGTTTTCAAAAGAAATTGTAGCATTTCAACAAGCAGGAGTTAGGATTCCTAACTTAGTAGTGGGATGTAAAAAATAATTCAATTGGACTTCCGGAGCCGGATAAACAAAATCCATCCGACTTTACCCAAACTCCATCCAAAAATCTGACGAAAACTCAGACTCCACCCAAAAATCTCCGACTCTTTGCGACTTCGACTCCGCAACCCTATCCCCAGCTATGTTTGCTTACACAGTAAAATTCGCTTTAACAACAAATCTACCTCGGTCCTAAGTGATTTTGGATTAAATAAGCGGTGGATTTAACAACCATCACAATAAAAATGAGAATATGAGTATATTGGAAGGAAAGCACAGCTCTATGCACTCCACCTGTACCCGTGCCATGAACAATTCCCTTCAGATCTGGATCAGGAGTGTCAAACTCATTTTCACCGAGAGTCACATGAGAATCATGTATGTTCTCAAAGAATCACTTGCAGCTCTAAAAACCTTATAAATGTGTTTAAAGTATAAGCTACATCGCAACCAACAATTGTGAGCTGCTGTAACATGTTGGACAGATGTGAGTGAAATATGTGCGGCAGATACAGAATTTTACAGGCGTCAGTCGTGTCATCTGAATGCATTGCGGGAAAATTAGTTTATGATTAAGGCGCACTGTAAAGTAGTATGAACGTTCCTTAACACAGTTTTAAGCTCTTGCAGGCCTCATAAAATGACGTAGAGAGCCACATTTGTCCAACAGGTCTCGAGTTTGGCACCTGTTCTCTGATAATATAGACATTTTTTCTGCGTAATCTTGTTTTTGCTCTACGCTGATTTCGCAGCAGCATTTTTAAAATTTGGCCAAAAGTGTTTGTTGAAAATGTCACAGTAAACGTTATTTGCGATACGTAAATTAGCGTAAACTCTAACGCAATTGGATTGCCATGCTTATTAACGAGACATTGCACGCATGAACTCCAGTGCGAGTAGCACTTTTTTGCAGTTAGCGCGTGTTCGTTATCATAACTTTTGCTGCTCAACAACTCGTCTTTTCTCTTGTTTGATTCGCTTGGCGTTTGGAAAGTTAAGAGACACAGGTACTGCGATTTGCTTGAATAAATTGTGAGGGCAAGGCTAATTCGATTCACGATTTGTTTGACCGCTCCAGGAAAAGCTGTTTCCAAACAGAGTTAATTGGACAATTCTGGTCACAGGGTGTTGCGGATGGGTAACTCGATTTTTTCTAAATCCGTTTTTCTTCCGAAATGCGAATGTAATTGCTTTCGTATATAGTAGCTGTGTTAACTTCACATCAAGGTACGACTGCCTAGGTTGCAAACAAAGATGGTCTAATCATGGCCAAACCCTTGCATATGGATACTCTACTCAAGGATTTACAATATGTTCTGTTAATCCAGTTAACAATTTTTATTGCTTCGCACAATACGTTAAACTGAAACAAGCGAAGTCAATGCCGGTTATTAGTTTGATGATTCCTACGCTTGTTACCAGGGAATATTTCCGTTTGTTTTCAAGTTGGTTTTCCTAAAATCTACTAAATTTTCACAGCGAACCTTTTGTCAAACTTTCACTGTGTTGCAAGTATTTTGAGAAGTAAATGGAGCTAATAAAAAATTGGCGTGTCAAAATTTTAAGCTTCACGCTCCTTGACTTGGCACTTTCGTATCTATTTACTTCACCATCGAGCGCAGAATCAATGCATTAAAACGACATGAATCCTTATCGAAATATGACTTGCTAGTCTTTCACCGTGCATATATCCTGCCCCTTCTTGATTATGGTTAATTGTTATGCGATAACTGCTCTAGTGCGTTAGTGTATTCTAATAACAAGCATTCAAACCTCTTAAATAACCACCTTCCACTCAAAACAACTACTAAACTAACGTCTAATATTGTTACTTCTTCGCCGTGAACTTTATATGTTACTGTACTTGTGTTTCGTAACACACTTTTCAGACCTTGACCCTACTTTCGGAAGGCCTCGAACCCTACGTTTTCCAGGACGTACAGGCTCACTCTTTGCGGCTTGAATTTAATGTTCAACTTTTATCTTGCAAAAAGCTTGTTTCACACCTAATTTTTTCACAAATCTTCCACGCTGTGAAACTCCCTCCTGAATAAGTTTCGAACCTTTAGTTCCCGGCGGTTAGATATAAAAGTTTCGAATTTAATTTGTGGTAACTCACGTACTAAACGGCATTTACACGTTTCCAGTCACTCCAGTGCCCGAGAAACATTTTTGGCTATGTATGATTCGCCTGGGTCAAAAACATCCCAGTTTTGATGGTATACTTATAACTGTGTGTGATTGTGAGGCGAAAAGATAACTATCAAACCTATGTATTTTGATTGTCACTTCATTCCCTGCACCGCCAACACCAGATATCCGATGTTTGCAAAATCGTAGTCGAATAAGACATTTTTTCTTTTGTTCTGCTTCAAATATTCGGTACAACAGAACCAATCGATTTGTTTGGCCACCCTAGTTCCTTCCGCACGTGCCGTTGAGATAACTAGCATGATTTCACTTTGGTCTAGTTTCAGCAAACACTGATTCAGTTTTTTTTATTAATTTTCCTTACTTTTGTTTTCTCTCCTGTATTACGTTGATCGAAAATACTTTCGCTTTTGTCTGATCACTGAAAAGGTTTTTATTCCGCTTTGTGCCGCACACGACACGTTTCAGCCAACAAGCTCTTAATGTACGAGCTAATGATACTCCCAGGGTTCCGCCTGCCTTCATTAGCTGTCGAACGGAATAAATGTAATGGAAAATTCTGCTTACTTCGCACCTCGTTAAAGCCCACTGTGAAAAAATTATTGTGGTCCAGTTCACCCTTGCTGTAGTAGTAATGAGAAGTTGTTCAAATAGAAGAAAGTCAGCCCGTCACAATCTGCCCAGACACGGAGGAATGGAAACCTAAATAACTGTTGAATAGAGTGCCAGGAAGCAATTGCCGTGCTGTTCACGTTAATCTTTGCATTTCTTGGAAACAAGCAATTAAGGCCGTGTTTTTCAACCGGGGTTCCGCGGAACCTCAGGGTTCTGCGAATAGCTGTCAGGGGTTCGGCCGAAACAGACCGAAATATCCTGGGACGAAATTCGCGACCACAGTTCTATGCGGTTGTAACAATACAGACACTTGGATCGTTGCATAAGGTTCCTTGAGCGGCACAAACATTTGCGGGTGGTCCTGCTGCAGCAGAAAGGTTGAAAAACACTGAACTAAGGTTTTCACGTTGTTTTTTGTGCAGGAAGACGCACGAGAACTAAGGAAAAAAGTGGGAAAATATTAACATCTCATCACGCATGACGGTTTTTCTGCTTACGTAAGTAAAAAAACGCCTTTCACCACCTGTGCCTCCGACCCACAGACAACAGCAGAGACGTTTCGAAGTAACAGGAGAAATGTTTCAGAGGGCAGTAAATTGCAGACAATAGTTTAATTGTGTTTACATATGCAGTCTTTTCTTTGGATGTCATAGGCTTAAACTTCGCAACAAGGCTTTGGCGGAGACAATTAGTAACAGGTAAGAACTTTGCGAAGACAGACGCAAATAAATAAATCTCACGTGGTTCTTTATTTCCAGGGAACTTCTCCACGTGCGTTTTTAACAAGGTTTTACGGTTTAAAGACAAGCGCGTCCACTGGTGTAGGAGGCGGGGATGAAAGCGCACCCCCAAAACTTTCGATTTGGTGAAAATCCGGGCAAAATCACTTAAAATCCGGGCAAAATCTATGGAAATTTGGGCAAAATGTGTGAATACCTTCACAAAATCGCTGTATGTGTTTTGACTTTTCAAAAATGGCACCCCAAATCAAAGTGCAGACGTTTTTGCAGACGTTTTTTCTTTTTTGGATGTCAAGTTTTCATTTAGTTCTTTTTGGGCAAGTTAGGGGAATTTTGGGCAAGTTTGGGGAAAATTTGGCAAAATATGGTGCTTGAAGTGCTTTGATTTGAAAATACGCGCCCAACATGAAAAGAAATGCAGTCGTTTTTTTTGTTTTTTTTGAAGTCATTTCTTTGGAGTATTTTTCGGGCAAGTTTGGGAAAATTTGGGGCAAAAATCCTTCGCACCCCCAAAAATTTGCCTGCTCCTAAACAAAAATTTGCCTGCTCCTATGGGCGCGTTACCTGGTGCTGATTGTTGGAGGGCGAAGCAAATTAAGGGGACAGCCATCTAAAGTCTAAACATATTTATCAGGGCTTTCTAAAAGCAAACTCATGGAAATGAAAAACTCTTGCACGCGAGCATGCCACAGCATGTGCTAATGTCTGCGTTAACAATTTCAGGGTAGCGGCTATTTTTTTCCCGCTGGGAGCACTTGTGCAGTAATTTTTTTCCACTGGGAACACTCGGAGCGGCAATCATTTGCTAATTGGATCGATGATACATCTGGCACGTTGAAAATTGCTTTTGGAGGACCTTATACCAACAAGGAAAAACAGCTTTGCTTGTGGGAGCGAGCGGCGGGCGTTAGATGGGCAACGTATTCGAGAAAGCTGTTTCATGAAAAGGCGTGGCTTATCACGACGTATAAATATTGTTCAGGTAACGGTGCTAAATGCAGTACAACCAAGTTTTCCTCTTTTGCAGAGCCCGCAATCTGGAAAATACGCGTTCCTTTAAAATAAAGACAGCCACAGTTCCGTAGATTTCAAAGTATTTTTGTTTTCCAGAGAGCTTGATATTGTCTACAGCTTTGTTCAACCATCATGAACACAGGCGAAACACATACAGGGTGTGAAGTCAACTTTTCTAAGCCGTTGCAGTGAAAATACACCGAGATGTCGATATATGCTGCAGTCTCTGCTGGCAATTAAACCTGGAGATCGCTTAGAGTCGAATCCAAAAAATTCCCAGCACGTCTGCTCCATTTTGTGCAAGTTATAAACGTCTTGCTGCTATTCGGCGCCTTGCGTTTCTTATACTCAATACTAAGTTTGGCTTTTGACAAAATTTTTTTTTTACCCGTAATAAACACATCTTTGTTTTTTTCATCCGTAATAAACACAAACAAAAATTTTTTTAAAATCATTTGCTCAGATCAATTTAAGGTAATTTGCGATACGTCGGGTGTCCTAGGAAATCGTCCACTCTCTTTTGCATGGCGTGTCTACCTTTTGCACAGAAACTTTTGCGTCAGGATCTCCCAGATGATCTTGAGAAGAATCTCTTGAATCGTATTTGTACGACTGTGTTTTTTTGCTTGTGGCGGCTGGTGAGTTACATTACACTACCGTATTGGGTGACTACATGTAGCAAATGAAAACTGCTGAATATATTTCTTCACTTTTTAATAGGTGCTCTTCGTATCCCATAATGACTCTGAAACGTTGGGGCAAATTTTAATTGCAACCCAAGCAAAGTCTTCAGTTAAGGTGATAATACGCTTTTGAGGTGCGCAAAGAAGTACGTGAAATACAAGCGCTAAGTGGAACACTATTGCTAAATGCTATCGAAAATGACTCTTTTAGATCCTGCAACAATTTGGTTGCCAAACCGGCACGTGAAGCGCTAAAATTTCCACGAAAAAAAGACATTTTAAGTAAATTAAAAAATGAAATACATTTGTCACTCGGTTGCAGAGTAGATTTTTAAAAGTAGCCTGATCTTATCTTAAGGTTTGAGATAATTATCCTGAAGCGATCGATTTGTTTATTGATTTTTGCAGTTTTTACAACAGTGTTAAAAACTGAAAATTGGTGGTGCTCAATTTCGAGACTTTATTCTCCATAAGATGATGAACGCACAGCACAATTGCTAAACTAAACTTTTTGCTGGGCGGAACAGGCTTGAGCAAGCCTGTTCTTGTTTGTTGTCTCATGTTTTATTCAATGTTGTGAATCCTTGAAGCGTCGTGTGAATAAGCCGCACCAGGGTGTAGTTGATACTGGCATAAGGCAACGTGTCTAGAGAAAAAGTTATGTGCGCTTAAAGATGATCACCAATCTTGCTAAAATTGGTTGCCACGATGTGTGTTTCATTTCGCATCTGTCAATACTGAGCCATTCAAAGCAAAGCGTTTCTTTTATTCTTTCAGGAGCATACTGGCTGGTTCTGCAGGAGGTGTCGTTCGAAATTGTCTGATCGACTTACCGACATAGAAGAAAGACAACCTCTGGGTACACGATGGTATGGGTTAAGCATTGTGCTGAAGACAGTGGATTTTCTTGCAATGAGTGGAACAAAAGAGCACGATCTTGTGCAATATCAAGCAGAAAAGCAAACTTTACGCTTGCCTTTTGAAAAGATTAGTCGCAAGCCAAAGACGATTTTCTACTGCAGGTTAACACCACTTGTTATGCTTTATTTAACTTCAGTTTTTCTTTTCATGTTTTTGAGATCCAGCCGAGCTAAACCGGAATCGAGTTTGGATAAAAGGTAAAATGTGCCATTTCGTGGAGTTTATCGTGAAAATGTGTGGTGCTTCACCTACGTAAGTTAGGGGAGATTTTTTGACAGTTTTGCCGAAATACCAACACATAATAAGTCGTAATGGCCACCGTAGCGCTGTCCACGTCAGAAGCAGTTTTAGTAACAAAAAAGTCTAAATTTTACGTCAGTGCTTTGGTCCCGACAGCTGTTGACATTGTCGAGAGAATTAGCGAAGCCAAATTTCACACGGGGTGAAGGACATTGTTAAACCTACAGAATTTCAAGCAAAAAAGGTGAAGGTCATTAGCGTGGGATTAAAAATTAAAAATTATTTTTACATCAGTTTCTTGCCAAAATTCTAAAGGGGAGTAAAAGCACAAACATACAGTGAATCGGTTAGCTTCGTTGGATTACGCCATACTTAAAGTAGAAAAAGATTTTAAGTCCTAATTTTTCTCTAAAATTGTGTCACAACAAGCAGAAAAATAATTGCAACCGTTTAAAAATCTTTATACAGTTACGCTTCCGTCTGCACAGTTAATTTACTCTCTAAAATAAAAAAGCGAGAGCACTCAAGAAATCCGGCCCAGCAGCAGAAATATAAACTTACTTTGCTGCAAGACTCGCAAAACTCGTCCACGGTGACGAAGCCTTTCTGGCCGCGATCGAGACTGTTGAAAATCTGGTCGGCATGCGAACAGTAATTCTCCTCCGTAACTTCCGGTTCGGCGTACTTGCCCAACAGTAAATAAATCGATTTCACGACGCTATGCATTTCCTACGAAAAAGGAAAGAAGCAAAAAAGAAAAACCGTAAGATGCACAACATGATGCATTAGCACGCATACAGGTTTGTGAATCTTATTGCCTGAAGGTGGTCATGTCCGTGCCACCAAAAAATACAGGAAGGATCTCCTTGCTGTAAATTTTTTTCAGCGAAATCGAACGGGTTTGCTCGTGATTTCTAACAACGTAGTCGCCGCTGCAGCAGCCATCAGATATAATTTGCTTTGCAAAGCAGAGACGCTGAAGTACGTCTGTTAGTTCAAGTTTCTAAAGTGTATACTTCGAACACAAGAACTCTGGCCAAGAAGAGGATAAGTAAATAAAAAGCTGTAGCTTAAGTTATAAAATTTTTTGTTTATCAACTTTGAGTTGTGCGTAAATTGTCGTTCACCACCAGTAGATCCCATTGCAAGCGAAGACTTTTTCTTATTATAATGAGCGATTTTTCACACCTTGCCCGTAGTTGTAGTTTTTGTAAATGTGTAAAACTCGACTGATTTATGATCTTTTCTTTGCAGAGTTTACTTTTTCTCAAAGTAAACTTTGTTCTTCAGCAAAAACGCAAATATCTTTCTAATCACGCAAATCATTTTGTTGACCAAAAGAGAATAACAGTTTTTTTTCAAGAGAAACATGCATTTTACGCAAAAACACTTTTTCCTTTTAGGATTCCTTTTTCTGTTAAATGTTTAACTGCGAAGGAGTTAACCCTGAAACTGTCAACCTTGTAACTGTTAAGCAGCCACAGGCAACTGTGAAGCATTCCAGGTTGACCCTGAAACTGTCAACACCGAAGCTATGTCACACTCCACAGTTAAAAATGCGCTATTGACTTCCACGAATTACAAAATCAGGGTCAAACTTAGATGGCGATCTACACTTTCATGATGTCACAACGGCCTTATGCAGAAGCAGGAACACACATCAAAAATCGCATCATGCTGTTGCGGAGTACAACGGGGTCAGATCGCGTGCCACGAAAATCTCGAAGGAGTTCAACCACGACCGGTTTTCAACAGTAGCATGGCCTTGCTTCAAAGGTCACAGTGTACGCTCTGCAGTCTATTACTATCGACTACGTCATGCTACTATGCACTGTATAACCTTGACAGACTGAGAGTTGCTGGAATCGAGAAAAGTGATGCAGATCTGACATAAAGCTTTTTATACATGAGTGCGTTTGTCAACACGTCCGAAAATCTTGGATTTTTCTATTTTACACCGTTTGCACTCATGCAAGTCAACTATCAAAACATGTAAATGGATCAAGCATGCGAAGTCGCTGTACTTCATGGAGCAATGCTTTCAACCAAAGTTGTCTCGAAGCAACAATTTCATGCCTGTCCTGTGGCTAGAATTGCCTTGAGTTCAGAAAATGGAAAAATGGTGGATGACACACACCTTGAGAAATCGCAAAAGGTTTTTGAACTCACAACCCTCTTCAAAAAGTTGGTCGACGAAAAAAATAGGAGACAATGAAAATAAGATTGGTGCCACAACTCCAGTTGTACGTCAAACGACGAACGAAAATATGCTGAGGGAAAGCCAAAACAAGTGTGACGTACAAAAATATAAAGGCTAACCTTATGTGGGGTGCACTGTAACAACAGGGTTAGGTTTTGGGAAATGTAGATAGAGGTTATACATGTAGCGTGTCTCATGGTTAAATCCACACAGGTCTAAACTCGGTGCCTATTCAGTTGCAGATTCCAAAATTTTTAAATGTGTTACAAAAATGAATCCTTGCAAACTGAGCTATTACGGCAAAAATGTTGCTAAAGCAACTAAAAACAATCAGTGTTCTTTAGTTAAAGTTTGCAGTGAAAATCTTTCGCATGACTGTCTGAAAAGGTTTGCTACATTATGTAACCGACAGAATGCCGTCTGTACAGTTTTTTTTTGCAAACATGTGTATTCGCAATAAGCGCCACCATGCTACATGCGGGAATGCTTTCTGTTCGGGTTGTTATTTTCGCAATTGCCAGGAAATCGCGTTGCCGTTTCTGTACAAAACAAGTCGTTATCCGTCGCACGCACAAGTTATTTTGAGCATGAGGGTCATTGACCTGCTGATTAGATAACTTACAAAGAAAAATATAATTAGCGATAGTTCTTCGAATTCAAGCAGCAACAGTCGCTTGAAAAAGAGAGCATAAAGAAGTATCTTCTGCGGTCATGAGTTCATTTTCAATAGTAAACACTGCGACGTTATTTTTGGTTTTCAGCTGTTTTTCAGGAAAGATTAATCACTGAAGACCCCTAAGTCTATATACATCTTAGCAGACCTAACTGGTGGTTTTCACCGTCATTATCGTGAGTCATTTTGAGACATGCCTACCTACAAGTACAACTCACAGTAATGATTTCATATCATCTAAAACATCAACAAGTTCAAACTGTGACATAAAATTTTGGGAAAAGGCAAAAACTAAAATATAAAAGAAATTCAACAAAGATCTGACGCAATTTTTGAAGTATAGTTTGGGAGGAATTTCAATCAGGCGGTGGATGTTTGAATGGTCAGAGCAAGTTTTTGCTTAAATCGTTTTTCGTTTGGTGCTCTCCATGCTTTGCATTCAGTGATAAAAAATCATTGGTTCCTTTGTAAGTTTAGTCCGTGAACTTTTGACGATAGATTCGCTACAGCGATTGTTGGAAATTGTACGTTGCTCTATTATGATTTAACGCCAACGGCACAGCAAACTAAAACGCTTTCCCGAAACTTTATGCCGATTTTGCGTTCATTTGCCACACAAATGACCTCTGTATGCCTGGAACTTCTAAAAATTTGAATCGATCAATTAAATCTAATCAATCTTCAAGCTTTTCCAATGGCCATGCTTAACGCGTGTCACTTCAGATTCTACTTAACCTAATGTATGTTTTTACGAAAATGTTTGGTCGTACTGCAGGTTTTAAAACTCTAATTTCAATCTGTCCATTTTGAAAAATTGGTGATTTTACTTGTAGATCCTAAGTTGTATTTCTCAGAAAAAATAAAATTTTATGTTGAGAAACTTGAGCAAATTTCAGTAAGGTTCCGATAATCATTCAACCATGGTCTATTTTTGTTGGCAAGAGCCCAAGCAGATGATTTCTTCCAGGTCCTATTTTTCTATTAGCGGTGCTGACTGTAGACGTAGGAAATCTCTTTATTTGAAGCTAGAGCTTTTCTCTAACCAGGTGAAACGAAAACACATCGAAACAAAACAAATACTGGATGCAGTATTTCATTGTTGGCGTGAAAGCGATATATCGCAAATATATTCGATGTAAACAATTATATTAGAAGTCCTACAAGTCTTTTTTTTACTTAAAACAAGTTGAAACAGTTTTAAAGGAAGCTGAAAACTCTGAAGAAACAGACGCGGGACTGCCTCTTATTTAGACGAACAATTGAGACTGATACAATAAGAGGACTTCTTTAGCTTAGGCTTTACGTTGTAGACAAAATAATAACTTTGCAGGTCAGAAGTACAATTTCATCAGCAAGGTTTAAAGAAAAGATAAATTGAAAAATGAAAGCTATGCTAAAAGAATAGCTGACATCGCCGAACGTTTTGATTGCAGTTTATACTGAACTAAACTTTACAAACATTTTTCAATGCAAAATTTTCTAACATAAATAGTTTGCCTGCAGTGGTGCAGTTTCAACCACAACAACTTCAGTCGAAAATATCACTTGCGTTACAATGCTCAGCAGAAATTCAACCTAATGAAGATATTGAAACCTGTTGATGTGTTTTTATCAAACTACGTAAAAGAAACGTTTGTATGAAAACTTTTGCGTTGCTCTGCAGAGCAGCTAGTCATGCTTGTCCATGGGACACATTTTTATGTCCAATCCCATGGCAATCTGTGCCTGTCCATCCAATACAATGGGGTTCCCACGAAACTAGTAGAATGAAGTACATTATATCATGTGCGTGCCGAACTTATATCCTCTACAGTAGGGGTGGTGACCTGCGGCCAAATGCGGCCCGTGTGAACATTTCATATGGCCCGCATCAAAAACAAATATGCCAAAATTCCAATTAGGGGGAAGGGAAATGAAAATTAGGCAAACGTTTGTCAGTTGCCACCGAAAAGGGTCCAAGAATCTTATATTTGGAGGCTTCGCAACCATACGCCCTGGTAGTGTGTTAAGGTATAATGCTTACTGTGCTATCAGCTTATAATAATGGTATTCAGCTTCAGAAAATAACTGTTATATTAGGCTAAACTTAATAACATGGAACAAATTTCCACTCCACTATGCCAATCAATGGGACAAATCCATTTGGGATATATTCCCATGGATAAGCCTATTGCTAGTTTCTCGCTAATGGTTGGGTTGATAGACAAAACTGTTTCTTGTGGTGGACCGTTCACCACAGTACTGATCCGTTGAAATAAAGCGAGCTTTGTTATAAGCTTAAGTGCTGAAGTCGTTCATTAAAAATCACGTAGGTGTTGAGATTTGTGCCACCATTTTGTGAGATGACTTAATTCTGTAAAGAACAGTGCTGAATACAGTTCCAACAGAACGTTATTATCAAACTGGTTTTAGTTTCCTCGTTTGGCAGACCTGCTGTCTTCGAACTTTTCAGAGGGGTACTGAAGGAGTAGGCTGAATTTATGAAAACTAGTGACACAAGACATGCAAGAGAACGCATCACATATGAATGACATTGTATTAACAAACAGCACCCTTGAACATCAGTCAGACGCATGTAAGTGTCGCAATGCTTACTGATCCTTGTTTAGCAGATGCTGAAAATTACACTAAAGTAAGTATTTCAAATATAGTGTCCAAACCTCTTCTACTAAGACTATGTTTGTGCATACGTTCATACTTCAAATATAACAAGTGAATATCTGACCGACGTTAAGCCCATCAATTCTCAGCACCAAGTGTTATTGCCGAGGTATCCATTTTCTTTAAGTTTTAGCTCATTTCGCAAGAAGAGATTAGAAAAACAGCTTATTTTTTGTTATTACTAAAACAATCAGCACGCTTTCTGCATGTTTTACTGAGAGCAGGTTATCAGCACTTGAAATGCACCAATCGGTTAAGTGGTGCAGTGGGTCGAGCACGCTGCAAGAGCAGACGCGTAGCCGCAGACCACCCGTGGCACTAGAGCGAATCTAACGAAACTGAACTGAAATGCACCAAACTGTTTTTGAATGGATTTCTGTATCAATCCCATTCTCTTTGTTCTCAACACTCAGACATTTTATTGCAGGGGTGTGCAACATTTTTTGTCGGTGGGCCATATAACCAACTTCAGACATCTAGCTGGGCCGCACGAAAAATTTAGTTTTTTCATGTACACAATGAATCAGAGTGTGTGGGAAAAATGGGAAAGAGTGGGAAAAATCAGAGTGTGGCAAGAGCCACATTACATGGCTTGGCGGGCCGGGTTGT
>JGI24022J15233_10001264_pt1 | contig 20446 bp, 14 predicted proteins | sample Ectturendosymbi2_FD_15233 | JGI IMG/M metagenome (IMG submission 15233) | reverse complement strand
TTTCATCAGCTAGCATTTTTGAGTGGGTGCCATATGATTTTGAGCAAATCATTTCTCTCCAGGTATCCATGTCAACCTGTGTTGGTCCTCCAGACCCCGATGAGTTTTTAGTGTCGGATGCGATTTCATCTTGAGTTATGTTTTCAGAGATGACTCTTTCTGTTTTGGTTTCATGCTTATCAATAATGGCAGATTGTTTTAGTTCCGCCGCTTTTGGGTGCTTTTCTTTGAGCTTCTTTTTGATGTCTGTAGTGATGTTATGTTTTCCATTATTGTCACTGGCATGATTCACAACTTTAAGGGCCTTCTTCTCCTGTACTTGTAACTTGAGTCTACAGAAAGCTTTCTGGTCTGATTGTTGTTTTAGTTTTGACTGATCTTTGTTTTTTTAGTTTTGACTGAGTCTTTTTTAAATGGCTTCACACTCTGAGATCAGTTCTTCTAGCTTTCCGTGTTTCCACCATTCCATTCTTTTGTTCAGGTATATATGTTCTCTGTTTTTCGATTTGAGAGATGGCTTCTGGAGTAGTAGTGGCAGAAGTACTTGAAGCATGTGTATTGTTACTGACTCCCATCTTTTACTGCTGTTAAAGAGTCTCATGAGATGAGTCACTTCTGCAATTAGTATTTTTCCAGCTTTTCCTCTTGGGATTTGCGTATAGTTTTTTTTTCCATTTTACATTTTTTTGATATGCCGAATCAAGACTTTTCTGATTTTCTTTAAGTCTTTCATCTTGCGCCATGTGATAGGCATTTCACTTTGGGTGATTTCCTTATTTTGCTCCTTGCAGCTATCGCATAGCCATTGCAATATGTTATGTCTGTCATAGTCGTCACGAAATATCTCATATTGGTCACTCGACATTCCAACACATATGCAGTGCTACCATTTTGTGCACTCTCCATCACAAAACAGGGCTTCCCCCTTGTCGAAAACAATTTCCTGACACACTTCACATTTATTCATCCTGGATGCCCCAGCGGTCTTTCAGACAAGTAGCTTTAGCTAATCTACATTATAATAAGCCTACAATATCTCTGAAACTTATTCAAATAGAATCAGAAGGCAACTGTTTGTACCTCCAGCGTAGGGATGCCTTGAGAAAGCAACTGTTTGTGCCTCCAGCGTAGGGATGCCTTTAGAAATCAACTGTATGTACCTCCAGTGTAGGGAGTTGATTTATAAAGTCAATGCTTGTACCTCCAGCGTAGGGATGCCTTTAGAAAGCAACTGCTTGTTCCTCCAGCGTAGGGATGGCTTTAGTAAACAACTGTTTATACCTTCACAACCTAAATAAAACGTTTGTGATGTCAAAAAAGCAATCGTTGAACTTAAGACAAGCAGGAAACAATACTACACATATTACACTGGCCAATCTACATCGTTGCAGCTCTTCTAAAACGTTTGCACAGAGTCATCCCTACTCTGGAGGTACAATCAGTTGCTTTCTAAAGCCACATCTACATTGGAGGTACAAACCGCTTTCTAAAGCCATCCCTACGCAAGAGGTACAAAGAGTTGATTTCTATATCAACCCCTACGTTGGAAGTAGAAACAGTTGCTTTCTAGAGGCATCTTTATCAGACGTAGACAAAAAGTGCAGTTAGGACTCCGCGGAGTCGGACTCCGCATGTTTATTGCAGTTGCTAAGTCCAAAAAGTTTCTTTGTCGGCGGAGTGGAGGAAAGATTCTTTTTTTTCTTAATTTTCTTTACACATTTGAAACTCATGATTGCTTCAATTTTTTTGCAAAGGTTCATGGACTGGAGGATTCATTTGATGACACAGCATTTAGCTTTTCCATATTTAAAAGTTTGTTTTTGCATCTCGTGTTGCTCAATGTATGCAAAACCTAATACTATTTTATACATTCAAACTGAAGCACCTAGGCATACTCGTCTGGTTGCCCTACAATGTTTTAGTAATACTCATACTGGACATGTGGTTTTGCAATCTGTTCAACATTCAGTGAGGCAGTCTGTAGGCTACATCTTAACAAAATCGTTATGCCCATTCGTGGTTTACTTGCCATCGTACCCAAGTTGCGTTGTTTGCTCATGGTTTTTGTGTGAATGATGGCTATTGCCAACATTCCTTCATTTTCATGTAGCCTAGGCTACCTATGACGTTTTACTTGAGTTAATGCAGTAACAACATAAGGAAGTTTTTGGCAGCCATCGATTGTGTCTCACTTAGAATTGTATCATTGGCTAAAGCCGAGTCTCCAAACTTTTTGGCAGAGGGCCACATAAGCTATTACACAACAGTTCGAGGGCCGACATCTTACGTAATGTGATAGTTTCATGATATGTTACATTCTACCAAATCAACAAGTTTTTTGTAGATGTAGGCGTATTACTTTTTCATTGTTGACAAAATGGCTTTGTGGGCCGGATGAAATGGCTTCGCTGGCCGTAGTTTGGAGACCCCTGGGTTAAAGCATTGTGTAACAGTGTAGATCCAATGTTGAAGTATCAAGTATGAAGCCAGTGGAGTGGCAGTTTAATATGCAGCGAAATTATTTTTTGAAGTCATAGTATTTCAGACATATTTTTGACAGTATATTGTTAGCATTACGGTGCCTAGCTGTCAGTGACTGAACTGATGAAAAATCAGTTTTATGATACTATCAACTGCAGTACACTTGAAATTGTTTGTTTCAAGCAGATAGAGAGTTGTCTTTTGACAGAAGAACGTTATGCGATATACAGTGTATACATGGTAGTATCTGTTTTGCCTCATGTGGCGCAGGTGAAAGCACGCTGGGGCTGTTTTACCTTTAGTCGAATACAATTACCTGCACTTTGTGTTGATATGGAAGGTACAATATGCAGAGACAACGATTTAGATTGTAGTGGAAGGGCTCATGATTTGTGGTTATGATTTGGACTACAGTTCACACAATGCAGAAAAGAAGCTGCGGAAAAGCTTGCCATGCCAGCACTGAAACCATGACAAAATTCATTCATGCATCTCGAATTGAGACATTGGAGATGTCACGGTCAACTAAGTAGGTCATGCGTTCCGAACTTGTCATGCAACCACTTCAACCAATCATGTTCATCCAAAGGCAAAATAACTCGAGCACTATTTTGTGTCATGAGACAAAATAGGCATTACCTTACATTGAGCAGAACCTTCAAGCAGCATGCTGGTATGTTACTGTAAAATTTGCAATTTTGTGGAGTCGAAGTTGAATATTTCTATGATTTGTGGAGGAGGAGCGGATGCAAAGTAAATAAAATGAGACTCCGTCCGTCTCTGATCCCTACGCTGGAGGTACAAACAGTTGCTTTCTGAAGGCATCCCTACGCTGAAGGTACAAACAGTTCCTTTGTACATCAACTTCCTACGCTGAAGGTACAAACAGTAACCTTCTAAATCAACCCTACACTGGTGGTACTGACGCCGCTGACTAGTCCTCACATTATGACCGAAGGAGTAAACATGAGTCTGGTCAAACCATGTGTGCCACAACAAACGTTTTCTTTCATAGCACAAATTGATAAACTCTGCTATGAGCTGAAATGAAATATGCTTATAAAGCGTGCGCATTGGGCTTTCTACTGGCCGAAATACGCATGCATGAACCTTGCTGATGTCTGGACTGTTAATCTCCCGGTGCATGACACATGTTTGCATTAATAACATTTTGTATCTCAAGTCGCCTATAAATGTTAACAAATATAGACTTATGCCTACGTGGATGCAACAGTTAACATCCATAATCCACTAACTGCACTACTCTGTTTTGGGATAACCCGCAAAGTAGACTCCTCTCAGCATGGTACACAATCAAACTCCATCTGGCTGTCTGAACAGCAGGCTGCGCAAATGTGTAACTTTGGTCGTAAGGACCAAAGGTATCTTGCTGCTATGCAGTACAAAATAAGATAAGACTACCTGGGCTAGATATAGTACATTTTTTACAACATATATCTTCACAAAATACATTGATCAAGTGGAATCCTGGCTTTTGGATGTGTACAACTAGGCATGTAGGCAGGGCTGGATAAATGAACGCGAGGCCCATCACGGCAAAGCAGGCCTGTAACCAGCTTGAGACACCAGGTGTTGCGAGTTTTCTGAGATGGGACCAAATTTTGTAAACTCTGTCCAATATTTTTAAACCACTTACAACACATTTTTCCAAGGTGCACGAAAAAAATTAGGGGGGCTTCACTACTTGCTCCCTCCTGGTTATGGTCCTGGACCCAAAATCGTGACCGCAAGGTCTCGACACGCTTTGCGCAAGCGCGCAGTTCGCTCATGTTCGCTCCCTTTGCCTGCAGTGGCAGGTTGTGAAACTTGCTAGCGGATTGTTATACTCTTGGTTGGCTTTTATTGCATAACAATAACACGGCCCAATACATCTTCAATTCAAGCTACAGTGGTAGGCATTTTGCCGCATGTGACGAGGGCTCCCACTGAGGGTGTTTTTCCACCCAGGTCTGTTTTTAGTTAACCTGTGTGTCTAGGTTATTATGAAATACCGCATTACATCTGTTTTTTTTGATGTGATAAACTCTTCAGCAACTTCAATGTGTTCAATAATATAAAGATAACTTTGCATTGCAATGTTTGCATGCGCACATCAGATGAGAAGTAGATGAAAAAAAGCCATATCGGTCGATCTTTAGCTAGAACGCCGGTATGGTTTTTGCGCTGACGTTTGAGTAGGCAAGGCGTTGTTTTAAAAAGGCCCTGGATGAAAAACCATGCACAATAAAAACACAAATTCTGCACAAAAACATCAGTCACATTATATACTTTACGAAAATTGAAATCAAAGAATTTTTCCACTTCTTTTGGAGAGAAAAAACAACCTAAAACAAGGGTGGATTGGCTGTTTTTTGACTTTGAAAGTTTATTGTGCCTATTCCAACAATGGGAAAAATTAAAAAATCACGGAAACGGTTGCTATAGCTGTTGCAAAGCATCCTGACAAGTAAAATCAAAAAATTGGAGGGAAGAAAAGTCATAACAGTTTTTATATCACCTGGTCCTAGACAGCATTTCTGCTTTTCAACTTCGCCAAAAAACGCACATGCATTTAGCTGTGCTTTGCCTATCGCTAAATAACTCAGTTTAGGTTCGATTTGACTAAAATTTACAGCAGTATTTCGTTTCGATACATACAACCTTCATAGATATGTTTGTTGCACTAACTGAACTATGAAAAAATTATTACACACATTGTACCACGAAAAAACACGCAAAATTTCATTTTCGCATGAAAATGCTACACAAAATGTTTATTTGCAAAAAAAAGCAAAGCAAAATTTTATTTACACATGGCCTGAGCATTTGACAACTAGTCAGCTCTTGGATGCTGAAAAGTAATGCTTCTGCTGTTGTTGTTGCAGAAAAAATGTGAATATCACAGGTCATGTTGTGATTACCTTGTAGCAGCCGCATGTCAAGATGGTAGTGCATGAAATGAGAGGAAAAAACTACATTTTTATCAGCTGGTCATATATATGGTTTGAGATTTGTGAATAAGTTATGCACGCACGTTCAGGTGCTTGGCGTTGTTGTGATGGGAAAGGACGAGTGGCAAGGATGCAATGTGAGCTATTGTTGGCAGCAACCTTTATTGTTCTCTGTTCAACTCTAAATCTCCATTGATGTGTGTTGTTGGCAAGCAGCAAAAATATCACATGCCGCGATCATTGAATTACTGCTGTTTCGTAAATGAATGGGTGCTATTCTTCGTGATGCCCTTCCTGGCTCACAAAGACTTTGCGCTAACGAGCTGTTTGAAGACTGCCAAGTGTGAATGTTTGTGAAGCAGCGTGCATTGCGAAGTACGAATGTTTGTGAAGCAGGGCTAATTGCAAAGTGCGAATGTTTTTGAAGGAGCCGAACAGGCGGCTCCAGCAGTTACTTGCTGTTGAAAATAAAATAATTTTGCAGTACGTAAAACCGTTAACTCTTTACATGATGTTCCACCTCACACTAATTTTTTATCCACATCACACTGACATGTGTTCACAAATGCTTTACATTAACTGGTCATTTGAAATCTGCCAAACGAATGTTTGTGAAGCAGCGTCGAAAAGATGGCTGAAGGATTTACTTGCTGCCAAAAAAAATATTTATGCAAACATTGTCAAATCTCTACATGATAGGTTTTAACTCAGTAAGAAAATTTCTGAGTGATTGTTTATCCACATTACATTAGAAACCACTCCCAATAAAATGCAATGTGACGAGACAATCAGCCACATGGTTACCGCAGGCCGATCCAATTTCCACACTTGGCGAAACACGTGTGTGACTGCAGGCAAAACCACCGTGGCTGTAGACAAAATAAACTATGGTTGGTTTGAAATGCTCTCTGGACCACACCGTACGTCAAATCACATTATGCATATATGTTTCCGGTTGCTAGAGACTTGTACAAAATGTTCATTCTTTATAGAGGAAAACATACGACCCAGCACTCAACAGTTGGCATTTGAAGTGAAGTACGAGTATATCGTACACCGGTCCACAAATACATTGTGCGCCAGTGGTCTACGGTTGGGCAACTTCCAGACAAGCGGCGCTTGATGTGTTAATGCACAGCTATTCGCAACTGAACCAAAATGTGTTTTTTATCACCTCAAATCTGTTGACTGCCAAAGATCATATCTGTGGAACAGTTTTGGTTTGTTTGCCAATGAAAACAATAACTGACTTGATTTTGTTGGTTGTTAGACTCAGCCTGCCGGAGCAGGCAAGATTTCTCAAATTCATGCGGTTGTGGGGCGGGTTTAAATTTTGCGGGGCGGGTTTAAATTTTGCGGGGCGGGAGCAAACAAAAAATTTCAACCAGTGCAGAACTCTACTGCATAACATACCTGTTTGACTTTATCATTTGCAATTTCATTGCTTAGTGCTTGTGTCAACGGCTGTGTGGACAAGGCATACATTGCCATTGCTGCATTGCCACCTTGTGTCACACCCCCCTGTGACACTGTGACCATGTATATGTGGTTCCTGTTTTCCACATATAGCGTTTTCGGTGTGTTGTAGCTGTTGTGTAAGTATGTGCAAATGAGGGAGCATAGCCTTTTGTTGTTTTCTAAACTGACTTTTCTGTTGAGTTTGTTGAATGCATTGTGTGCATCCACTAACATCAACCATTTACTGTTTTCCTCTTTGTAACTTTTCGTTACAGCATGTATTGCTGCTTCTATACCTGATTATAGTCCTGCACATGTCTGTAGTGTTCCTGCTGCATGCATGATGTCTTCCTTTAGCAGTCTTGTGATTGTTATACCAATGATTTGTTGTAGGCATTCATCAACACATACTGGCCTAATGCCCTTGTCTTTTTTCTTGAGTGGAACAAGTCTGCATGCGAGGAGAGTTGATATGTAACCATGTGGAATGGTGTTTGTAGTGAAACGCCTGGCCAGGGTGGCAATTTTGTCAGCTAGCTTTTGTGAATGAGTGCCATATGATTTCGAAGAAATCATTTCTCTCCCAGTTTCCATGTCAATCTGTGTTGGTCCTCCAGACCCTGATGAGTTTTTAGCATTGGATGTGATTTCATCTTGAGTTATGTTTTCAAAAATAACTCTGTGTTAGTTTCAGATTTATCAGTTATGGCAGATTGTTTTAGTTATGCTGCTTTTTGGGTGCTTTTCTATTTGATTAACCTTCCTGTTATCACTGAAGCCAAAAACACCAATTAGACAGCTATTACAGCACCAGGCATAGCATCAGTGTATAGTACCTGTTACTGCAACATCAGTCATAGTAGTGTCAGTCACTGTTTTTCATGTTTATTACAGTAGCCTTTGTAACATAATTGTACAGTTCCATCTACTGAAATATCATTCTCAGCAATGCCAGTGTTTTTTCATATTTTCATAGTAGAAGTCAATGTGTGCAAATTGCATATATATGTGGCAACTACAGAGTTTTTGTGGTTGTAGTTACAAGCTATTTTTTACAGTTTACATGGTTGTGGTTAGTTTTTGATTTGAATGGCCGATTAAAATTTGTGCAGTTTATTATTCCGTCAGACTTAGGCATTATAGAGCTCTGAAGATATTAACAACTACCAGTTTTGTTTGTGAGTGACAGTGGAAATTTAATATTTTTGCTTTGGCATGGTGAAGTACTTCTCATCCAAGATATATATTCTCAGTTAGCAACAAGCCTACATCACTGCTGCATTTGTTCTGACATCTGTTCAAATCAGGCATCGCAACTTGTGGAAAGTATGTTTGAAGCAGATCCCATGTTGCTAGCGTACTATCAATTATTATTCAATTCTTAAGCATGACCTTGCTTGGAGTCAAACCCACCTTACAAGCTTTTGAATCACATGCTCAAGGCACTGCACCATTTGGCTGTTTTTTTTATGCAAGCAGCAAAGTGACCAGAATAGTTTGAAATATTTCATGAGCACGTGGAATTAAACTAGTTTATCACTTTTACTAACTTGATAAGAGTGACCAAGTGATAAAATAGTTTGAATGAATGTGCTCTTCAAATGTTATATATACCCTCCCATTGCATTAGCACTTACCTTTTGCAAGTGCAAAACTGAATGCTACTACTTAAACATACTTGCAATTTGGTTTAACAAATGCAATAGATCGATTGAAAATTTAACCAAAAAAAATTAAGCTGTATGCACACGGCATGCGTCCTATGCATTTTTTGAGTACATGCGTCTGGTTTCGTGATGTTACTTCCTTTTCTGATGCATCTGATATGGCCTGCGTTCGAGTAGAACCTGTTTCTATATTGACACATCACACTCACTGCTCTGACTCACTTTACTCGAACGCACCCCATACTTTTCCAATATATACTCAAAGGCTTTCCAATCGCAACAATATATACTAAAAGGTCATTATATGTAGAGGTGGATGTTGATAAGGTAACTAATTTCAAACACTGATTTTTGACTTGGAATACTGATAAGGACATGTCCTATGTATTATAGTTTTGCTAAAATGACTCCTAGGTGAAACAGGCACTTGGAGCTGAAAGTGTTGCAACGTCACAATTAGCATGACGTTGAATGTGCGATTCACCACAAAGGGGATGTGCATGAAGAATAACCACCATATATATGTGGCGTGAGCATGCAATAATAGAGTGATCCTATTCTGGCATTTAATATCTGCTGATACTACTAACATGTGAGCAGTTGAACATGAAAACTAGTGGATATAAAGAGCGATCACAATAGAGTGATCTCAGTGAGTGACCTCTAACAATGCTTTTGAAACTGGTGAACAGTTGATTGTACTTGCTAATGGTGGCAACGAGAGTGATCTCATCGGGTGATCTCTGTAGTTGCTTGCTGCCACAGTGTGAAGCTTTGCACACTTGTTGCTCCAGCAAGGAGCTGGACTTTTCTGAGGAGTTGGATTTGAGCCAGATACTTACATAGCAAATCCAGATCCATACCATTTGTTGATATACTATTGGTTTTAGCTGCTTGCAGTTCATTAAAGTTTAGTAGCAACTCTGTACAAATCGTCTCTTACTCTAGATTGCCTGACCATTTGCAATATATCAGGTGGTTAGGCATTCAGACAGCAGGCAATGCTTAACTAAATTTTGCCATTTCAGTTACAAGCCCTAGATTTGCTGTAAGCTATTGAGGAATCAGCCAACTGGGCTCAGCTTTCACTTTTGTGATGATTCAAACTTGCACATATCTGTACTCAAGTTACTAGTCTTCACAAGGGTACAACAAACAAGGGAATCTATCAAGCAAATACTTTTAATAGGAAATCGATTTCATGTAACACTATGCAGCCCCAGTCCTAAAATCTTAGGAATGAGGATTCGTCATGTTCCATGATGCATACCAAATGCTTGTTGCAAAAATGTGTAAGTCAGGTTTAAAATGGATTGTAAGTTTTGCTCAAGCTCAATTAGTAATCGACGTCTCGGGTGTACACCATGCCAGGCCTGTAGCCACGGGGCGAATTTGGAGGCAAGGACCCCAGAATTTTGTGTTCACCCCAGATTTTGTTGTGCCCAGAAAAAGTTGTTTTTCACATGTAATAAAAACAAAAATCTTGCCCCACAAACCTTCTAACCTGGCTACGGGCCTGCACCACGCACGTCGAGTTAGGTATTTCGTTTGTCGTGATGGTCTTGACTCTGGACAAACAAAGATTAACTCCGCTAAGTTCTAATGTTGTTAAAACTCAATTGAACTTACCATTGATTTTCTTTTAACAGAAATAGGCTTAGGCAATTGAAAGCAATGGAAGGGCCTTTAGAACCGTCGTTGTACACAATCAAAGCTATCATTATACTTGACAACGATGGAGAACGCCTGCTTGCTAAATATTACGACGACACCTACGCTACCGTCAGAGAACAGCGCACCTTCGAAAAGAACGTATTCAACAAGACGCACAAGTCCGATTCAGAAATCGCCCTGCTCGACGGCTTCACCGTTGTGTACAAAGGCAATGTGGATCTGTTCTTCTACGTCGTTGGCAGCACGCAGGAGAACGAGCTGATGCTGATGTCGGTCTTGAACTGCTTGTACGACGCGGTCAACTTTCTGCTGCGGAAGAATGTGGAGAAGCGGATCCTGTTGCGTAACATCGACAGCGTCTTTCTGATCGTGGACGAAATCGTCGACGGCGGAGTTATTATGCAGGTGGACGGACAGACCGTTCTCGACCAGATCGTTACGCGAGGCGACGACATCCCGCTGACCGAGCAGACGATCCAGCAGGTTTTCCAGTCAGCCCGAGAACAGATCAAGTGGTCTCTGCTCAAGTGAGATCGAAGCACAGAGGCGGGTGTACCTGCTGGCGCTCTTTTCAGCGATTGGGAAGCTTTTCATTGGAGCTCTCTTGTGCAAAACGTTCAATGCCTTTAGATTTAAAAAATAATCTTCTCTTGTGCGATGGTGCGTGACGGACTGNCATGTTATGGTNTAAAGTTTGAAAAATAGACCATGTAGTGCAGCTCAAAGTGTTTGTTTGAACCAANGATTCCCAACCTTTCTCTGACCATGTACCCTTTCAGGACTTCAACAGACTGAACATGTACCCCTAACATTTTNTACGGCAAAAAGGCTGAGTAAAATGACAGAATTTTTATATGAATTTATCTAGACGTACGTTCTATTGAAAATTGGTCGACGTTTTCACAAATATTTTATCATATTATAGATATATTTAACAATAAGACTAATCATAGATATAAATAATTTTCACTGGTATATCTGAAAAAATTAGGAAACAAATAATATATGAATATATTTTTCCCTTGTACTGCTAACTTTGATTGTACCTCAGGTTGGGAACTCCTGGTTTAAACCACCTCGACGAATTACGCTTGACCGTGCTGTATTCCCATTCGCTTATGAGGACATTTCCAAACGTAAACAACCAAGTCTTTGGTTAAACCTGTTGGTGTTCCAAGCATTCACTCTCGTAGCAGTGTGATGGTGATAGTAGGCCCTGTTGTTATTTTAAATGTTGCTGTTATTTACAAGCGTCATTGCAATGTTCGATATGGGGCTTAGTTATCGGCAGATCCATTCTAGTGACATCACTAAGCAAGAATAAAAACTTTTAAAACACTTCCTCTTTCGCAGGAGCTCTGCGTCTGTGGATATTTTTTTCGAGAATGTTTGTGTCACAGTGTATGCGGAAGTAGCAAGGTACTGAAACTAAATTAAGGCAGTGCAAACTTTCTGGGAACCGAGATAAACATGTATGGGAAATCAGACACTGACAACATACATTGTAAAAAGATTTTGCTCTTCAGTAACTCGATCTGTTCGATAAAAAGCAGCAATTTTGTAAAATTCACGATTTGGTAAAAATGTGTCAGGATCACAAATCGGGTTTCAAGTCGCTACTCACTATTTCAAGCTACATCAAAGTAAAAAAATGACTGATGTCTGTAATCTTTTGGTTATAACATTCCAGAAAGCGCGGCGATGTATGAAACAAAACTCAAACTGCACCGTAGTTCCGTTCGAACAGTCTGCTCAGCTCATTACCAACAGTTACATTGTCTCCTGTCATTTGAGTCAGGAAACGATAACTGCTTGTTTTGTTCAAGTTCCCTCCAAGGTCTAAGTCGACAACCAGGTCTTAGTCGAACAATTGCCTGGTACCGCTTTCACTTGCACAGTATATTAGCTACGGTCATAGGCGTAGCCAGGGGAGGCCAAGACCCCCCCAAATTTTTAGAATATCTAGTCATTTTGTGATTTGAGAGGCGGTATCCCATACAAAATACTGTTGCTAACATAAAATCAAGAATTTTGGGCTGGCTACGGTGGTATAAAGAAAACGTCCTATCTTACGTGTACTGCGTTGAATCTATACTTGCAAGTTACGTTTGTGTTTTTACTTTGACCTGAACGGTTATGTGTTCAGCTGCTATGTTCGTAACATAATACGTTTCATTTTTGCGTCAAAGTTTGTGCCGTGAGCGAAATATATTAAATTGCCTTCAAACATCTTTTCTAAAGACATAACACTGCTCTTGAATTTGCCGGTGCTGTCTGAAAAAACGATGCAAGGAAGATTGCTTTGTTGTAAGAACTTTTACCCGTGGAAGGATCAACTCATGACGTGACTGTATCAACATCTCTGAATATTTTTGATGGCAAGTTACGTCACCACTCAGCTATAAAACATTGTTGGAGTGTTCGGTATTTGACGCTGTTTGATGATAAGTTTGGCAGCGAGCCTTCTTGGTGGAGGTCTGTTTGCTGTTATCGTGCAATTCGTTCTTGTATATACATAGAAATAACGATACCCTATGTGCGCGTGTTAAGATCTTGTGCGTGCAGCAAGTAGACCAGTTTGATAAACGCTGTTTGCCTGTTGTATGCTTTGCAGACTTGGTAGAATGCGCCTGACACAGCTTAAACCAATTAAGGATTGTACGTTGGTGCTAGATCCATGGACTTGAAGTGTTGTCTGGTTACGACCAGTTAGGACGTGAAGGCTTCAAACTCGCTTAATGCAAGTTTGTGTGACGGCGAAAGAATATAACGGGTATCATCCTTCGGCTTACAAGAAAATCGTTGGGAACTTTCCACGAGTTTGCTGCAGACAAAGTCGAGTTCCCTATCTCTCGTGACTGCGAAGTGAACGTTGTTTTCAGCAGCATCGAGAAAAGGTAGTTGCAGTTTCTAGTGCGTTAAGCCTGTTTAGCTTCTTGCCTGGATAAGGCACATGGCAGNAATGGCCGCTGTTTAAAATATGCNATCGAAAAGGCATTCGTCATGCCACTGGCTTTTAATTAATTTGTTTTACGGTTGTTAAAGTTGAAACCAACCCGGTTATTTTGACATGCGCTTACTTATGCNGCACCCTTTTTACCCNTGAACTCCAGTAAATGATAAAACAACCTTCGAATGTCGTCTTAGTTCTCTGTCTAAGACAATGGCGACAAAAGCTGCTGGNANGAGTTGTTCAGCTGTTCGCCTATTCACTTCGGTANAGTTCCTTAATGATGTTTCGTTGTCGCAAAAGCATATTTTTTCACCGTGCCGCGTGAAAATAAGCAAATAGCGATGTCTTCAAATATTTTTAATGATTATTGTCAACATAAAGTCGCCACCTCAAATTGGGCGTTCATCAGCTCCTAAATGGTCGATTTTTAAGGTAGAGGATTGGCACTGCGTTTCACCCTTGAATAAAATATTCATCAACGCTAGATTCTGTTGTGTTGCTGGGCAGAAAATGTGTGATTTCACCAAATGCTTTAATTTAGGACTGCAAAATTTTGTGGGTGTTAGTAGCGCGCAGAAATTTTTAGTAGTGCACACACGTGCATGAAGTATAAAATGCACAAAAACACGTTCGGGCACTCCCAATTAGTCGCACGGCGCGAGTGATTTTTTCACCCCTGGTTTAATCCATCGTCGTAGGACTTGAAGATGAGGCCTCACCCTTACACCATACAAGTTCGCAAAAAAATTTTGAAAAGTTCAAAATTCCTCTTACTGTATATGTGACAGATTAACGTATTCATCACAGAAATTCAGTGACAGATTTTGAGAGCCAGTACAGTGGGTGTAAGAAATTAATTGCAAGCGCTTTTACGCTGTTGGCGATTTAACAAATGTTCAACTTGAACATGTCTACACTCTTAAAAAAGTGTTATGCTACTTGTGTGTCCTCACAAGAATTGAGCGCTGACCCTAGGCCCACAACTAGCTGTTATTTTTGGGGAGGAAAATAATTGTAACTTGTTGCACTATTTGGTTTGATTTTGATAATTTCGGGGGGTGCAATTGCCCGGTTGCCTCATCGGGTTGGATATTGCAAATGCTACTTCTGTTTTTTTCTTAGTTGGCGCAACTTAGCACCTTTTTTCGGACAAAAATATATCGCATCCCCAACATTCGTACCTTGACAGCTATGGTTCCATGTCTACCAGCAAATGTCTAAGGAGTTTTTCGGTGTCTGCTGCTGCATAGTACGCAATGACAAGCTGCCGACGCTTCACTCATAACTCAGAAACCTTGGCACCGGTGCTAAGTCGTGATTGGAGTTTTCAGTGTTATGATTTGATTTCCTCTCTTGCTTGGGTCTTACGTCACTTTCCCTTCATTCCCGAACCGCGAAACGTCATTCTTAGACCGCAACCTTTTGAGATGGAGTTAGGTTACCAACGAGCTATTTCGTAAATTAGTGCAGTTTCTGAAGTTCATAATGGTGCAGAAGATATTCTTATTAATTTGCATACCCGTTTTTCGTCTGGAGAAGGTCGTAGCGACAGCAGACCAAGAAATACTCGAATGCTTCACGTTTTCAGTCATCTCAGATAGCTCCGCTAGTTTTTCACCAGGACGGTACCAAGCAAGGTCGGAGATGTCACCACGTTACCTGGTCTTTGGTTGACCTCTGGGCCGCTTTCCCATGGGAGTGACCAGCAGGACTTTACTCGTCAAACCTTCCTTGGGCATTTTGGAATGCGACCAAAATCTCCCAGGAAGGTTTGGCGAGGCAAGTCGAACCAATACAGCTGAGATCAGTCTCGACAATCGGAGTTACATCCATTTAACACCCGCGCATTTCTTCGCGGTGTCCCGCCGTAAACTCCGCAAAAATCTTATCTGTGACACATGTTCTCGAGAAAACATTCTTACAGTCATGACCCACTGGGTTTGACCCAAGATTTATTACCATATGTGAGGGTCGGCGCAAAGGGTTCTAGGACTACAGCCACCTATAGGTGTCCTTGGTGGCAATCGTCCTATGGTGGCAGTTGTCCTGGATGGCGATTGTCCTTGGTGGCAGTTGTCCAGATCCGGATACCGGAACAAAGACCGATTTAAAACCCACAGTTTGGTGTGGTTTGAAAGCTCACTGTGGCGGCCTGAAGATAGCGCCACATGTAAACAAATGGTCACCGGTAGATGGCGACCACAAGTAACAAGTCCCTGTGATAGTCACCACGAGTTTATCCCTACATAATGATAATGCAACCTCGTACTTTATCAGTGGAGTGATCTCGTCGGGTTAGCTCTGTTGCTGCTGGTTGCTTTCTTGTTAGTTGAATACCCCGGATTACTATCTTTCTCGTGTGCTTGCCTCAGTAGTTCAAGGCGATGCAGATACCTGCAACATCACGTAGAACTGCGTTTGCTTCACCAATCCCTGTATCAATCTCCTAGTTCAGCTTTCCGTGCGAAATCAAACAATCTTTCAGTTTAGATTCAGTTGAATTACGCGAAATTACTTGATTGATTTCGCACTTAATGCACATTTACATTTTAACTTCTTGGCCTGAATCGATTGCTCCACAAAATTCCACACAGCAGCTTATTTTTTTGTGAATCCCTGTGACATCACTTGCGTCGCAAGCTGGGATTTTGATATTTTGTAGTTAGCTTTTTTTCACCAACTTCTTTTCAGCTCTAGTTTGGCAAAAGTTTCTGCTAAACGTTTTGATTCAACAACTTCGCGATTCCTGGAAGTCGAAAAAAATAATGGTCCGCATCTCCTTTGTTTCAAACCGAGAAACATAAATGTTTCAGGGAACTGAGGGCAGGGAAATAAACAAACTTCATATGACCCCAACAACGAACATTTTGACGTGTGCGCTTAAATCAAGCTGTTAGCCACATGCAGAGAACGTGTTTTTAGTCGTCGAGTGGTCTGTCCGCTGTCGCGGGCATGAAGTTTATTGTTATGGGGCGAGGGACCGCAAGGTCATCGGATCAAACCCCACAAGGAACCAACCAGCTGTTCCAGGTACTCCGACCCGCTTCATACCACCGAGATAAGCAACACGTTGCTGTCGATAACTTTCGCCTGCTCTTCACTCTGCGAGTTCTTCAGCACCGCAAAACAGCAGCCTGACTTTCACCCGGATTGCTGCGCGGTGCTGATAGAAGAAACATATGTTCTTCTTCATAAATGCAATCAGCGACCAAGACGTTGAATGAGGTGACGAGGAACATCAACCAGACAAAGAAATACTCTGCCACTGCGGATGAATCAAACCCACAACTGCTTTGGTAAAAGAACTACAAAACTCAGGATCGCACCAGCTGGTTTTCCAGGGCGCAAAATTTGCGTAACAGAAACAAAATAAAAATATTGCAAAATTTCTTGTTGAAATATTTTCGTGGGGATCAAAATTATTGTAACTTGTGTTGCACTTGTACCCCTAACGACTAAACATGTTTTTGAAAATTTGCGTTGGGGGCAATCGCCCGGTTGCACACCCTCTGCTTGTGGGCCTGATGAAGACTGATTTGAAAACTGCAATTATGAACAGTCGGGTTAAGGCGGGTCATATTGATGCCCCTCTGCTTGTGGGCCTGATGAAGACTGATTTGAAAACTGCAATTATGAACAGTCGGGTTAAGGCGGGTCATATTGATGCCGCAGCATTAGGCCCAGATGAAAACAGACGATTTTATGTTAAATTGATTTTATAATTGCTTGCGCGACTACAACCTCAACACTTGTAGCGAGTGAGAAGATCAATGCTGAGAAAAATAGGCCTGGTCCGTATTGCAGCATCAGTTCGTCTCAATGCGGCCATCATGAGCATGAACCTATCCTTCGCAAGCAGTGAAGCTTTACGTGTCGAGTACGACGTGAAATCCGCAACTCGTGCAGATTTGAAACAAGGCGAACACAACTCGTGTAGATTGACATTCGTTATTAAAAATGTCCGCAATTTTACATGAAAAAGTCCTTTCGCAACGAACAACCATGGAAAGAACCTTCGTCTGGAGTTTGCTTAGCCGGGCCTTATATCAGGGCTTAGCCTTAGATCAGGGCTTCCCAACCTTTTTCTGACCATATACCCCTTCAGCATTTCGACAAATGAGCATGGGTGGCGGAACCTTTTTCAAAGTGGGGGGGGGCACAAGTGCACGTTGAAAAGAAATTATAGCAAATTTTGTAGTTTGAATTGGCAACTGTGACGTCACATGCATTGAAATATGACGTCATTACCTATTCACCACATGAAGGTCTAAATTACACGATTTCAGACAAAACTACACCACTATGAAAACGTATCGGTGAACTACCTGAAATTCAAAAAGGCTGTTACAGAGGCGAGCCAGGTCATCAGCGTCACTCGAGCTACTCATACTATTTATTCTGACTGATTGAATAAAACCGTTTGACGCTTGCGCCACTGAAATTTCCATTTGCTTTCATTCTGGCTGGCAATATCGTTGCCCTGTGACGTTATGCAAAAATAAACGGGAAATTCTCATGATAACGTCTCCATTGTCGAGTAACGTACGTCACAGAGAAATGATAACGCCACAGTGGCGGTTCTAAGGGGGGGTTGGGTGGGCCATGGCCCCTCCCAGATTTTTGGCTGGCCACCTGCTTGGCCTCCCCAGTTTTTTGCTTAGTTCCATGTTCAAATTCGTTTGATTGCCATATACAGCATATTACTTTCAGCCAACAAAATTTTAAACGCTATGAAGTCTTTCTGGCGGTGGTTCTGACGATATTCACGAGCCTAGGTCATCTTTAACATGAACGCGAAAGACTAGACATGGAACGAAAATATATGAACAGTGACAAGGCCCAAAGAAAAGAGACCGAGTTAACAACTTAGTGAAGTGAGACCGTGGGTGGTGGAACAAACACACAAAGCAAGCAAGCTCGCGTTCTCCGATATAAATCGTAATCGAAGACTTGGGCGAAACCCGAGGAGCCCGTATGCTGGAGCAGCCACTGGACTGTTAAAAACACCACGAACACAGCTTAAAATACAGGCAAAAATGATACAGCATTGATACCTGTCTTAAACACATTTAAAATCGCAACACTTCTTCATCTTGAACGCAAAAGTGTCATGACTGAATACTCATTCTACAACTGCATTAGATACCGGAATGCAAAGACAAGACAAAACATACGTAGCACCTAGCAAGTTGTCCGTAAGGATGCCAATTGTGTTGCCGATGTAGAAATAAAATATAGGTATTTAGCATTGCCAACACAAAAACAAAAGCACAATTGAAACTGATCTGCCACATATTTCATTTTGCGTATAAGATTCAGTAAAATTTCACTATTTGGAATGGTGTTAAAACGCTTGAAATTACCCAAAAATTTTCAATGGTGTGGCACGAACTTGTCCCTACACACAAGCATATGGGTGTGGGAAGAGGGGTAGTAATTTGAACATTTTAGCAAAAATGTTGCTTTCTTAATTTCGAGTGGTAAAAAACAAATTTCACCACGTTTGGCCCCCCGTAGAAAAACTTTTGTAAAAATCCACTAGTGGCCCCCCCTGGAAAAAATCCTTCCGACGCCCATGCACACAAGAATGTGAAATGTCACCATTTTTCTGAAAAATTGTGTTGTATTACACCATCTGGCAACACTGTTCAACAACACCAATGCGGTATGCAATCCGCAGCAGGTTGACAGACTGTGCACGGTGTCTTCTGCCCAAGAATTACGAAATCATGCCAAATTACAATATGCTTGAAATAATAACGATAATATACTGGCAAAATTCTGCAACGTTTTTTTCATTGAACGATTTACTTTATCTCTGGACCCAATACTGATTGTGTTACTTGAACTTAGGATATTTAGGAAAAAAAGTGGGGGACCAGGCCCCCCCAGAAATAAAAGTTAGGGGGCCTAGGCCCATGCGGCCCCCACGGTTCCGCCACCTATGCAAATGAGCATATACCCCTAAACGTTTTATAACAAAAAGGCTTAGCAAAAAATCCACTGGATTGTAATAGAACTTTTGAATTGTTAAAAGTATGAAGGTAATAAGTTTTGACAACAATATTCGATAACATTTTTATAAATATGAAAAGTAATTAATATACAAGTATATTTTCCTTTCTGTTGCTAACCTTAAATATAACCTTTCAGATAGGCAAATGTACCCCAGATTGGGACCCCTCTCTTAGATAGATCGCAGTGAACCCTTAACCACCTGTATAGCAACCTGGTAAATTGCTAGACCTTCGCCTTCGCAATTGTGACACTCGGCACCAGTGCTCGACCACGCCATCTACGCCGGTGGTGTATGTATAAGCGAGACGGTTGTGTAGCTGCAGGTGTTCAAGTCACACCGTGTGTGTTAATCCCAGTATCATCATTAGTTGGCGCAGGAGAATAACAACTGTTTTCCTGGCCTTGTACGTGCGTTTCCACACCCAGTGCTCAGTCGGTTTCGGTCGCAATCTCACGTTGTGCCGGACTCACCACTCCGCGTCCACAGCTCCTCGGTCAGATTCACATTTGAAAGTTTGATTGTACAATCAGAGACCTTATCCACATCTGGGTAACGGCAAACAAATCCACAGAGTAAATCCCTTCATCGTGCACTTAGAAAATTGAGACCCTCTCGACATGGCCGCAATGGTATACGTGCAACTTACACATAAACGTTTCTTTTGTGCCGGTCGTAGTTGTAGATAAGCAGAAAAGTCAGTCGAGCGCTTGTATGGAATTTATGGATGCGAACGTTGGCATTTGCTGCTCGGTTGAACTGTTCAAATCTTCGTCAGTGCGTTCTGGTAGTGGTTATTTACATTTCTGGTTATTTATTTCTCCAAACTACGACACGCGAAGCCATTTCATGCTTACGTAGCCATCGGACAATAAAGTTTGGAGACCCCTGGTCTACACCATCTGCCTACAACATTTTATCAATATTGTTTGTGGCTACTGCATCACGACGTCCGCGTTTCTAATAAGAAGAGCTAGAACAGTGCAAAAAACTTTTTTTGCAAAAAAAAAGAAGAGTGCAAAAAAACTTTTTGTAATGACTGTAAAAAATTACAATGCAACAGTGCCGTCCGAATGCATAACCTCGTTGGCCGTGCGCCGCAAATTGACAACCAGACCAACATTTCTGTTTAGCGCTCAGGCAGTCCTGGCACCATGGACAACGACGAACTGGTTTTGTCCGATGTTCACCTCAACAAGAAAACCGGCGATCGGAGTCAATTCCAATACACGCGCTTCTTTTTCAT
>JGI24022J15233_10001262_pt1 | contig 20449 bp, 14 predicted proteins | sample Ectturendosymbi2_FD_15233 | JGI IMG/M metagenome (IMG submission 15233) | reverse complement strand
CTGCAAATGTAACAGGCTGTTGCCAGGGTCGGAAGCGCCCCTCACCTGCTGAGTATCAGATATGGCTCGCAGTATTTACAACACTGGATTACTTCAGACAAACCAGAAATGCAAAGTTGTTTGCAGTTTTTAACTTTGAACCGATGAAAACCATCCAGACGTGACTTTCGTCGATGCTAAGCATACTGTGTACATCAACTGCAAAAAACGCTGTATAATAAATGTTGATATGTCTTTCCACTTTTACAATTCAAATATGTTTATATTGTTTTAACCTATGCGAGTGCGCTGTTTGTGATATATTACTTACCTGTCTATCTACAAATGGTTTAGGGCTTTAGGCCATCAACTTTTTCAAGTAACCAATGCCAACCTACGCATCTATAAAAATCATTTCCAGAACGACTAGTTACGTTATAGTACAATTAACAGTGAAGCTATACAGTTAACAGTGAGGCTGTACTACCAAATCTCAACTTTTATTCGAGAGACCAGTGGCTTGACTTTAAGCTAGCAAAAATATTTGTTTTGCGACATCGCCTCTCCAAGCACAAAACGACAAAATATGCTAGAGGTTTTTGGGGGGAATGACTCCTTTGGCCCCCTTGGCTACCTTGGCAACGCCTACACGAGGGACTGTGGTTTGCTTTGGTTGCAGATCAACACTGCAGTTAAAAGACTGAACAACACCGCCTTGTGCATTGGGCAGTACAGCGTTCCGTCTGTACTAGAGCAATCGCTTGGCAAATAGTCACAACTTGTTGTTTATTGAGTCCTTTCATGGAGAGGGAATGAATTGGAGAGGGAATGACTACCTCAGACATGCACAATTTTTCTCAGTGGTTTACTTAAAAACATTGTGGAAAAGTCGCAGTCAACGAATCATGAAAAGTCCTCGCAAGCTTTCAATTCCGTCGCGTGTCCTTCTGTTACACAATTTTAACTCGTTGCTTGTTAAAATTAACAATTTTTTTCTCTACTTCCGTGTGTTTTGCCAATAGCTTTTTTGTCTCTTGTTACCAGGGATGAAGTGCTAAAAAAAGGTGTGGGAACGCATCCAAAAATAGCCATTTTGTAACAGCTTCCAACTCATTTTAAGCAAAAAAGGAAAAACGTGTGGGAACGTCGTTCCCAGGCGTTCCCGCCCACTACACTCCCGCTTGTTACACGAAAACGTTTTATGAATACCCTCGTAATATATTGTTTTGTTCAGTTTCAATTTCTTATTTCATTTTCTTGACTTACCTGTTGCAAACGTCCGACAGTAAGCGGTAGACTGCTTGTTGAGCTTCCAGCTTTGATTTCCCCTGCTCAGGGAAATGTGTCAACTTTTCCGAAGACGCTTTTCTTCAGGACTTTTGTTTTTTTGGTGATTTTCCTTTGTTTGCTATTCGTGGGGATCGGCTTCCAAACTCGACTGTCATCTGGAAAGCAAACTCTTTGGGATCATCATCCCAGTTAATCGACCTCTCGATTTATATCCACAAAACAACAACCCCGGTATACGAATACCTGTGCCCAAGACAAGCTTCTTCAAAAAAATATTATTCAAACAGAGAAACAACAAGATGAGCTCTGGCCGTGCGACAAGCTTCTGAGGAATCTGCCTGCATTGGTTCTGCTTTCATCCTTTCGCGATGATTCAAACTTGTACGTATCATTCAGTAATATTTGTAAGTCACAGCTGTGTGGTGTGCAAGTGAATCCATCACAGTTATTTGCACAGGGAAACTAGTTTCGTGTATTTAGTTTCATCTTCAGTCCTGCGGAGCGAGTGTGAAAAAAATCTTACTAGCGAAATGTTGACACTGAAACAAGAGTAGAAAGTGTACGAACAGGCAAAATGTCTTCTGACTCCAAGGAGAATAGGTCCGCTGGCCAATTGTCCACTAAAACAATTTCCACCGCGTCCTGACAGAAAATACAAGAACAAATATTACGTTGAATAGTTAATAGCTGATTGTGGACGAGTGTCCGGAGGAAATTGCTGTAGGAACGACTTTTTTTAGGAGCAAGTATGATTTAAGTGTCAACGCTCTTGCTGCAGTGGCAATGTCTACCCGGGAGTCTTAAACATATCTACTGCACGCGATCATTGGTTCCCAGAACGGGTGCGGAAAAGCAGAACCAATTGACGGCAATATGATTTGAATCCTGTGTGCTTGTTGCCTGGTGACACCATGACACATTTAGCATTCGTGTAAAGTTTTCGTTTCTTGAAGGGTTTTTAAATCAGTTCTCGTCTCTTACAGGTTTGGCATGTTTCCTTTTGAAATTAAAAATGCATACATTGGATGACTACGTACTAATCGTAGCAGCAGTTTCCACCGGAAAGCAACCCAAGCGAGCAATTTGACACCACTCATCCTCTTAGCAATAGCAAGGATGGATGAGATCATTTCCACCTACCAGACAAATTGATGCAACAAAATGATTCGCTTAAACCGTAAGGCAGGTATGAGCAGAACTTATTGCAAATTTAAGCGTTTATGCAAACGTAATATTTGCCAAGGATATGTTCGGATAATTTTGACCAGTATAAGTTGTTAATTCAATTTTTAATTAATGTTAAACAACTGAAAATGTACCCAATGGCTGTGGGCTTAACTTTCGCTACAAAGGTTGATACCGATCCTCAAGTATTCTACTAAAGTAATTTATTTTCATTCTGTTAATGCCACATGCGTGACACTCAAAGTAACTTTTAGCATGCTTTGCCTCATAGGAATTTTGCTAGCTCCTTTCAATGTACTGAACAAACAACGTATGTCTACCACACGTAACGTCGACACAGTTGCTTGAAGTTTCCACCATTTGTGTCCCATGAAATTCCATTAGCTCACCTTCAGCTGCTCGCGTGAGCAATGAATATTCTTTACAAATTTGCAAGGACACTGGTTGATTTAACGAAGACAACATTTCGGTGCGTTTTTACAAACGCAGTATTGCAAAGCCGGTGCTAAAGGGATGTTGGGAAAACTAAAAACTTCAAATGGAACTTCAAGACCCTTGTTTGCAAGCCATTACGTTGCTGCTATAAAGTTAACAAGCATTGTTAATTCTGATATGACTCTCAACCTTCTCTGCTCAGCTCGAGAGCACCACTAAGAGACCTTAGCTTTTACGTGTATAAGCCAATTTAGGCAAACAGGCTGCTTGCGCCAAGCTTCATCTGATCAACTACTTAGCTTTTGAGAAGTTAGATCGTGTTTGCAGCAAGGCCACCACGGAACTACCTTTACTTCTTGGTAGAGCACAAACGCTTTGCCCAGTCATCAGACACTGCCGATTGGAAGACACGTCGGTTATAGTTATGCTTTACAGTAGTGCAGTTGCTGTGGTTAGTACAAGTTAAAGTAGAACGTACTATGAGCCAATGGCAGGCAACAGGCAAAATCAAATGCGAACGAAACGTCATTTACGTTATGATAACAATGACGAGGTTTTTTACTTAAAATCTACAGCAGCCAACTTTTCTGAAGCTAAATATAAGAAACAAAACGTTTGAAGAGCTTATTCAAAACTTCTCATTGAAAGCTTAACAATTATCTTTGTTGTGGTGGGAGTTTTTCCCACTACAATGTCGGTTGTGGGGAAGAGTTGCACCATAAAACAACGTTAATAAACAGTCATCCACCCTCAACTGCTACCGCCAATTCTGCCATGCTTGCACGTATTTTCGTTGCAAACGTTTTTTAAAAATATATTGCTGCTTTTGATCGTGCTCCAGTAGCCCCCCAAACAAAACTCCATGCCCTCCCAAATTGAAGTATGAAATACTTCAAATCAATGGATTTTTTGTCAATTTTTAGAATGTCAAGCCTCCCGTTGAAGAGTTTCTGGCGACGGTTCTGAATTGACAGAAACTTGTTTCAATATTTTGCGTCAAACGCAGAAGGATGACAAGTAAATCATAGTAAGCATGAAAAACCCATATTTGAGAAATGATGTTCGAAACAACTTGTGCACTGTAGTTTACCCATGTTAAGAAATCTCTGGTGCGTTGAGAAAGCAATGTCGGTTTTGCACACCGCACACATGTACGTCACGATGAAACCAAGAGTTTTTCATTGACTGGCTTGGAAACCATTGCCCACACGTTGAATCCCATTGAACGTTTTTCGAACCTTCTGACACAGATCATGCACTGCTGTAATCAAAATATCTTCAGGCTAATACAAACACCCACGATAGCAAATCAGTGCTGGTCCAGATGATTCTAATTCTAATTGTTCTCTCGCGTCACACATGCTGGTGTGCAATCGCTGTGCAGTGATCACTTCCTTTGTTGCTAGCTGATCGTCTTTTGCACTGCAGGAGATGAACTGCTTCCCTTATGTATGCATTCTATTGTGTATATCCTGATTTGTTAATTTAAGGCCGGGGAAGCCTCACTCGCTTTACACTCGGAGTGTTTTTTTGTTAAAGCATGTAGCAGGTTCATTGGTTTCAATGTTCATCTAAAGATTTTACTTTTTTATGGTTGATGTTTGTGAATGTCTCGGTTATTGTATATTTTATTGCACATGCAAGCAAGCAGGCAAAAAATGATATGAAGAGCAACGGTGTTACCTCTAAGAAAAATGTACACTAAGCAAATGTTTGTTTTGTTGCGCACGAAGCGCATACAACTACGCAACCATGCAGACACACAAACAGTGAAGCATTCCCAACGTTAAAAGGGCTATGCGATATATATATGCAGTATTAAATTTAGAATGTTGGAAGTGCGCGAAAATGAGATTGCACTGCGCAAATTGTCTGGTGGTACTGGGCAATTTCGCAGTTGCCCACCTTAGAGGGAACACTGAAGAGCAACTTAATGGAGTGACGCATTTTCTGAAACAAAAGACCAAGATAATATGATAGACCATAAACAAAAACAATTTTGCAGGAACTCACTTTATGACGCCCAAGCACTTCTGAAAACCGTTGCCGTTCGCAAACGCCGACAACGTTACTGCGGACCTCATCAAACCATAAGAAACCCGTGTAAGATCAACAATTGCGAAATGGTCGGGCGATCGTCGCGTAAACACGCCGTTCAAGACTGGGAAATAATTCGACGACCTCGCCAAGAACTTGTTTCAACCGCGCGCCTCACGGAGAGCGCACTTGAAGTGCTCCAAAACAAAATCCACTGGAACAGCTGCTCCTCCCCAGCAACAAGCTGCGCTGCTGGTGCATCGTTCGTGTTGTGTTATCAGGACGAAATGTGGCGAGGAAAGTGTTGAAAACTTCGGCTTGGGTGTGGAGTAAAGACGAAACGTTGACCGAGGAGACACTGAACGCTGAAGTCCTTGACACACGGTACTTGCACAACCTCTTAAGATTCATCAGCCTCAAGCAAACACGGCGTAAAGGCTCAAAAACCAGCGAATTCAAAGCTTGTTCAACAAATTGGCAGTTCAAAGTTAAGAGCTGAGAAGTCGTTTGCTCTGAATAGCAAGCCATCCGTCACGAAAAGCGGTAATTTGACCCTGAATAGAACAGAAACAACGTCGTGTAGCCGCGACAATTGGACAACGATCCAACGCGGAATGCATTACGACATTGACTGTGATTACCCCCGGAATAGCCTTGTGTGTAGTAATGGCCGTCGAAGCCTTCTGAATGGCACGAAAGTTCTTTTTCTCTGTCGGTATTGATCCTTGTAATGCTTTTCAGACAGAACAACCTCGTTTTTTTGCACGCTTTGTCGAACTGAAAAGCTCACGCGATTGGTGTTGCTGATGTTTGGTTGATCTTACACTCTGTTGGTAGTTAAGTGTTTTTCACACTTTGCCACTGCGTCAAAAAGAATAGGTACGCAACAAAGTATACATTTGCCTTGATCAGGACGTTATAAATTTACGCACGACCTTTCCGATTCGGTTGCTGCAATTTCAGGGAAACTTCAGCGCAGACCGAACCTTTTCGGATGTCCTTTAAGCCTACAACACATTCCGGCATTGACGACTGAAACAAAGAATTCAAAATTTGGCGGAGAGCCTGTCATTTCAACGATTGACATCCGAATTGAAAATGGATTTTGAAATGGATTTTGATGTATTAGTCAACAAGAGCACCCAAGGTGTGAAGTTAGAGATGGGTTTGATGAGGTCATGCATAATATTTTCAGTAAAACTTCACCTTGCAATTTAAACAAAATATCACTTTGTAAGTAGCTAAAACATAGCTATTAATAACCTTGTGAAAGTGTGAATTTACTATTACTATTCTCACAAACAAGTTAAAATAATTTTCCTACAGTCCATGGTACCTTTAAGAGCTTCTTCCTTGATGCCATCAATTTGTTCTTGCAAAGCTACAGTAGAAATGCTACTTTGACTTAATCGTTACAATTTTTTTAAAAGTTTAATTGCAAAAGTGGTTGCAGCGCACTTTCCTCAAGCAACTTTTGCACAAGCATGCATAGTAAACACAGACCACTGAAGCGACGGTTAATTTGTAATTAAGTGAGAAAAACGGCGTTTGACTATATCCAAAATGGAAATGGAATCAAGCGTTATGGTAGTTTATCAGCACGAAGTTGACGGGTTAGTTTTATCAAGGTTGGTAAAAATACGTTTGAATTGTATGGGGTTTCCTTAAACCGACAAAAAAGTGATGAGAACTTCTGAATTAAACTATTTTCGCCAAGAGCAAAGCAGCAGATGTTTCTATGTTTGTAAGGTTCACTTATTAACATTTCATAATTTAGTCTTATGCAATAACTGTAACCGAAGTCCTAGCCGTCAAAACAATGAAGACTGGGAAGGATTGCGATGACATCTGACCAGAAATGCTCAAAGCCTTGAATCGACAAGGAGATCTTTGGCTGACTCGTGTGTATCAAGCGACCTGGTGTCCTGGACGAGCACCGAAAGATTGGCAAACTGGGTTGATCATCCCAATACATAAGAAGGGGACAAGAGAGAATGCATTAACTACCGGGGCATATCCCTCCTTAGCCTCCCTGGAAAAGTGCATGCCGAGTGCCTTGGAAAAAGATGCCGCGAAATAATTGAACCAAAGCTGGATGATACCTAGTGCGTTTTTCGTCCGTGCCGTAGCACTACAGACCAAATTATAAATATCCAGAAAATTTTCGATAAATCTTGGCAGTATGCCAACGACGTCTACACATGTTTTATCGACCTCGAGAAAGCATACGACCGGGTCCAATCTTTGGGGAGAGTTGCTGGAGTACGGCCGCCTGTAACTGGTCGTCAAGTCACAGAATACCTGCTCAGACGTTTGTGTCGTGTCGGCGGAGTTAAATCAAAACCATTCACAGTGGGTGTTGGACACCGACAAGGGTGTGTGCTATCGCCACTCCTCACAATAATCTGTATGAATTGGACAGACAGTCACAGCCGAGTCGACGAGTGTGTCAACGTTGGAAGCTGCAGGATCAACTGTTTGCTATTTGCGGACGATTTGATACTGCTTGCATCTTCTGAACGAGGCCTTCAGCATCCACTTGATCGGTTTTCTGCTGCGTGCGGCCAAGCTGGAATGAAAATTGACACTAAAAAGACCGAAGTATTATATCTCTCCAGAAACCCAGTGGCAATAAACTGCAGCAGATGGAGAAAATCAAGCACCTTGATGTAGTATTCACGAGTGACGGAAGGCGTAACAAGGAGATTGACACACGGATTGGTAAATTAAAAGCAGTACCACGTAAGCTTTATCTCTCTGTGGTGACAAAACGGGAGCTTTCAAACACCGTAACGCTGTTAGTTTTTAAATCGGTCTTTGTTCCCATTATCATCTATGGTCTTGAACGTTGTATTTTATTCGCGTTAAGCCGCCAGTATAAACATTATAAATACACACGAACATCACCACAAAATTAACATGGAGCTGGAACCCAGAAAAACCCAAAGATCATCTTGTCAAGGTGTCCCCAAAATAATGTAAAGTACTTTGGTGGCCATTACGACTATATAACCATTGGCATGTGTCTGTTATTTATGATCAAACATTCAAAACAAAAGTAAGAAAAAAAGAGTAAGCGATATACCAAACAACAGTAAATTGCAACAACAAAGTCCATCTCATATACAACTACTCGAAGACATATATACAGACCAGAGACATTGTAGTATAGGCAATATTTAGGCATCGATTGTGAGTAAAACAAATATCAGCAAGAAAACAAGAAAGAAAAATAATGATTAAGTACTTCATTTGAAATAAGCAAGTATCATGTAACAGATGAGGATAGATTGTCATAGCCAACTACGAAAAATTATGGAATGAGGCTATTACGAAAAGTCAAGCTTGTTACGTACTATATAGCGCGATAAGAAACATTTTATAACTTTTAGATAATCTGCCAGTAGAGAAACATTTAAACTCTTGCGGTGTGCTGGACCATGCCACTGCTCCTTGGTATGCTAGATTTCTTTTACCAAGAGAAGAGCCAAGTCTAGGGATAAAGCAATTTGGGCTTGCAGCTGGTCTAGTGAAATGAGGGTGAGTTTCAGTAATTTTTTGAAAGAAGCTATTATATGATTGTGGCAGTGTATTGTTATGAAATTTATGCATTAATTTAGATAGCTCTAATTGATATATATTTATTTATTTTTTATTCAAGTGAGTTACATGACATTTAAAATTACTAAATGTGAGAGCGCGCAATACGGTAATTAAGAGGTTGAAGCGCAATCGCAAGCTGCCCCACGGGATAAAATGCAATACTGGAGATGACCATACACCAAACAGCAATATATCATTCCTAAAGCATTAATTGGTTTTTAATTTTGAATTATATATATCGTAATTAAGGCTAATGATATCTTAGATTATAAGTATTTGACATGGGTGGTCCGATTCAGAGATTCATCTAACAAAACACCTAAATATTTTACAAACGTTTTTCGATGTAACACAACATTTTTAATGTGAAGTTTGAAATTCTTTTTTTCTTCTTCAACTTTAGTAAATGATTTTCCTGTCAGAAAATACATGGATTTGGCATAATTTATAGATAATTTATGGAGACGCATCCATTCATCTACTTTTATTAACTCAGTATAAGCATAGGTAATGACTGAAATAGCACTATCCCATGCGCAAGCGTCATAGATGTGATTTTGCAAAGAGTTGGTAGTGTGACACTTCGCGACAAAGTGAGCGGCTGTGAAATTTGTAAAACCCTGAATGTCGAGTCACGTTTCCACCGATCCGACAGATCCCAGCTACTTTGGTTCGGCCATGTGTTCAAAATGTCCCAGTAAAGATTGGCGTGGCAAGTCCTGCTGGCTAACCCCTACGGGTAAACGGCCAGAGGTCGTCCAAACACCAGGTGGCGTGGCTACACATCCGACCTTGCTTGGTCCCGTCTTGGTGTGGAGCCAGCAGAACTGTCTGAGATTGCTGTTGACCGTGAGGTACAGGGCGGTGAAAAAAGATGTATCCATTTTTGTTATCGCTATCATTTACCATTAAGTTAACCCAGGCTTCTGTTTTCGAGGCAAATCATAGTTAGAGTTTCAACGTTTTACATTCCAGCCTCTGTGGATCAAGCAGCAAGATATTCCGTGGAGGAGAGGATCAACATTGTAGAGGCCTATTTTGCAACGAAATCGGTTGTCCAATCTAAACGACAATTTCGGAGGGACTTTCCAGGCAGAAACGCTCCAACCAGACTCATATAACAAAGCGCCTATTGGATTTCAGGGAATTCAGGGAGACGGGAAGTTTACAGGATAACATTAAAGGTCGCAGTTGCCAGCCACGGTCTGTCAGGATAGAAAATCACATTGTGAATGTGAGACAGTATTTAAGTAAATCCACAAGACGTTTGTCGTAAGAAGCAGATCTTTCAAGGAGTTCAGTTATGCGCATAATGCACCAGGATATTCACCTGTTTCCGTATAAGACACAGATTATGCAACGTTGACTGATGCAAATAAGGCTTTGAGACGTGTCTTTGTGCAAGCCATCAGTCAGCGAATCGAAAACCACCCTGATTTCTTAGACTTATCTCTTTTCAGTAACGAGGCAAATTTCCTGTTTTTGAGATCGAGCTCAGACTCATGAGCATCACCATCGTCGACTAAGTGACTGTTTAGTGAGCAGTGGTTCATAATAGCATTATCAGGCCATAGGCCTACAGGTTCGAGGATGCTGATGGACATCAGATTACCGTTAACACAGATCGATACATTGGATTATTGAGAAAAACATTCATTGCGGCACTGAAGTGGAAGTGAAGAGTAGACATGGATTCTGTGATTTATCACTAGGATGGAACAACCCAGCATTGCTCCAACGTGTCACCCGAATGCGGTGCTTCCCTGGAAACAGGCTCATCTCCCGTCGTGCTGGCCACCCTTGACCTGCGCATTTTTCCAAACCTATCCGTTTCGGATTATTTTTTCTTGAGATACCTAAAAGACCCTGACAATCCCCAAACTATTGGTGCGCTCAAGAATAGCATTCGAATTGAGATCAGGAAAACTCTTCATGACATGTTGCCAGGCAGGGTAGCAAAAGTGATTCTGCGCCAAGGAGGTTAGATCGAGCACATTAGAAACTATTGAGCTGTGCAAGCTCGCAAAATGGTGGCATACCGAGAAAAAACTAACAATAAACAAAACTTACATGTCTGTGAGAGAGGCATATGAAAATAAATTGTAAACTATTATTTTCAATACAAAATGATATTTAACAAAAATCGACACATCGTTTTGGACAATTGTATTTCGAGCCCTCTAAGACTGGTGGCCCGCAACCTTCCCCGTGAGGTAAAACGGGTATGAAAATGAATGAATAAATTATTTAGTCTTGAGCGCTGCGTAACTTAGATTGGCTTTGTGGTCTATAGCAGCGTGGTCCAACTGCTTTTGACCTACGAGCCATTTTGCAAAAACGTGACAACTCGAGCGCCACTTCCAATAAAATGATATATAAAACAACAGATTCACAACATTTAAAACTAAAAAAGGGAAGATATTTGAGTGTTTCATTGAAATCATTACACAATAGCAAAGAGCAATTTATTACAAATGTCTATCAGTGGGATGCCAGTGGTCGAGGCTTCTCTGACCCTATCGTTCCTTTATCAATACTAGTGTTAGTGGTGTAAGTCGGAGACTATCATACGGTGTTTGGTCTGCCATTCGAATTCTGTTTTTAAATTTGACTTGCTTCATCGCAGGTAGGAAATGTACTCTCACACACGTATGTGTTTCCAAACATCGAGTGCATTATTAATGCGAAATCTTTCAGTTTGAGAAATCTTTCTTTGCTTACTAATTTTCAGAAGCTCCCTGCAGTCTATAACACCCTTAACATTGTACATTTTTATTAAAAAATATTATGCTTGTTCTAATTAAAATTACCTATTGTAGGGATGGGCGAGTAATTTGGCTCGAGGGCCACTTTGCAGAGATGAGCGGACTGTGATATTTTACGACCCAGATCCAGTCCTGATTTTTTAAGCTTTAGTCCAAGTCCAACCACAATTTTTTTCAAATGCAAAGTCCAAATCCAAATGAAGTCCAAAATATTTGAAAAATGCAGCCTTTTCACAAGAGAAATGTTGCATTTCTTTTCCATTAACTCAGTCCAAATCCAGTCCGGATCCAAAATGTTGAAGTGATTTACAGTCCGGATCCAATCCAAATTCAACAAAATTTGTCATAGTCCGGATCCAGTCCAATCCAAGTCCAGTCCAATGCTCATCTCTGCCACTTAGAGAAGGTCACGCTTAGCGGATAGAAATACAGATTTATTTGGTGATACTGACTCCGTTGCCTCAGACGTACCCTTCAAGACAACGAACGCCATGGCACCGAAATAACACAGGTTATCCAGGCAAGTGCCTCATTGGAGGTTTAGCGGAGGGACGTACCTTCAAATTTGATCGTAAAATAAATAAATAAAACAAAACGGTGCACAGAAAAGTTATTGTTCTTGTACAAATGCACTTCATCCAGTGCAAGCAATTCAGTGAGACAAATGAAACCTCACACGCTTTCAAACAAATTTCAAACTTGAAGATTTTTCCTGAATGCTTCCGCGGGCCACTGAAAATGTTGTGGCGGGCCACATGCCGTCCGCGGGCCTGTAGTTGAACTACACTGGTCTATAGAATATGTTTTTGTACAGATAATTTCTGCCTTGAGTTGTGTTTGAATACTTTTGATTTTAGCAACAAAACCACTTTTGACATTTGTTACGACCTTACGTTTGAATCTAGAATTTCGCATAAATGTTCAAGAAACTATTCTCCACGTGGGAGATGACCAAGGGATCAATCAGAAAATGTTTTAATAAAAATCGATTCCACGCATGAATGCTTTGAATAGAATGTAATACATAATAAGATTCCACAACAATGCATGAAAATCATCATGGTGCCTATTTGCAAAATAAGGTGATAGATATGATGCTGGCAATTATAGACCTGTTCTCTCGCAGCCAAATATCTTCCAACCACTTAAGCATTAGATTTTACCCTGTATTTCACCATTTGTTACCGCCACTGACAGCCAGTTTCGAATTAAACCCCTACAAAGCACTGACATGTGCGTACTTTTACTCAAACAGATTACATCATATCAAGTAAGCAAAGACACCTCAGTGTTTTCAGCGTTATTATATCCATCTACGGCGTGCGACCGTGAATAGTAAGACTGCTGGTGAATCGGTAAACGAATCACACCATACAAGTGAAGTGGGGCACATCTTTTCAAACCCTTCTCCGTAACCAACGGGCAAGGAGGAGGTCCGAGCCCGTATCTATTCTTTGTTCACGTCGATTAACTCTCAGTCCAACTGAGGACAGCTAGACCATAAAATGCACTGTGGATAATACGCTTCTGAATCGTCTACCGTTTGTTGATGATACTGTGTATATGTGTTTGGTAGCCTCAGTGCTCTCAAACGTCTTTTCAATATTTGTTGTATTATACTCCTGAAGATGAAATTATTTTCAATTAAGGCAGCAGGTGTACTGTTTACCCCCAAAAACTTTAAATAGCCTGCAACATCAGTTGCTTCGCTAAATGGCGTAAGTGATAAATTTGCCGACCACGTCCACTATCTTGGTGTACTACTACACTTCATGTCTCACTGAAGGATGACAATGACACTCACAGGCAAATTAAATCATTCCATTGTGCAGCATACAAGCTCAAAGACACCTACCTTTGATCAGTGCTCTACTGCAGTTGATGTTTCGTGCGTATTGCATGCTAATTGTGGTGCAGATGCACACAGCTATAGTATTAAACGCTTCCGCCTTGCTTACAATAACAGTGCCTATCGAAGCGTTCGCCCATATCAATTTACTCATCTCGTCAGGACATTTGATGCCTTGATTAGAAACAGTGCGTATGCTTCGTGCAACGATGCGCATCTTTTTTACCGATTCACTTCAAATGTCCGATGTATTTTGCAAATCTCCATTTTTCTCGCACTATGTAACGCTTACGTATGACGATAACCAAATGCAGTACTTGCTGGTCCTATGCTTCAGTGTTCTTTTTTCTTCAGTATTGCCTACGTACAATAACGGACACCTACCCTAACTGAGGTGCGTTGTTTAAAAGCACTCATGTCCCCTTGTGTTCTTCTAATTAGTACGATATGGGCCTTGTTCACTTATTTTTTTATTAAAGCGTTTGGTTGAGACACATCGTCCATATAACAGCTGCAGTCAGAAGAACGCAAAGGTACAAAAATACTTAAGCACAACACAGGGTAGGTGTTGGTTGGTAGGCTACACCCAGTCAATACTGAAGAGGAACGAACACTGAAGCAAAGCACCAACAGTATCTATTACATTTGGGCATGGTCATGTACAAGCAGTGACGCAACTAGAAGTTTCAGCCAGGGTGGGAAGACTTAGTGGAAGTGGCCCACTAGCAGGGACGCCGGAAAGGTGTGTACGACGGGGACATTGCACCCCTGACCTTTCATAAGTGGGGCAATGGGGGCAGAGTGCCTTTATATAAAAGTATCATAGGTAATTTCATGGTTTATCAAGATCGAATTGAAACAAATTTATTGCAGCTATTCGTGCACCCAGAAACTTCAGAATGGTTTTTTATAATTTCTGGTATTATTTTTGAGGTCAATATCGTTGCCGATCAGAAGCAAGCATAATTGGTAGCGTTGTTTTTTTATAAGTTTGCATTGCCCTCCACTGCTTTTCAGACCCCCCTGCCCTGCCGCTGTTCCGGCGTCCCTGCCCGCTAGCCAACACTCAGAAAAAGAGTTGAGAAACGATTGTGGATCCGGATGTCGATGTCCAATACTAACGCCCGAGATCGCCGAAAAAAAAACTTCCAATAATGCAAAAAAAACAACTACCTGCTGAAAACCAACCGAATACAAAATACCAAAGCATAAGCTAAGTGGGGCCCCAGTTTTTACATTTAGCTTGCCAGGGGGCCATGCGCACCCCTGTCCCGTCAGTTACGCCACTGTGCATAAGCGTTAGATGCTGAGAGAAAAATGGAGATTTGTAAAAAGCATCAGGCAGATGAAGTGAGCGGATAAAAATGCAAGATGAAGATGCGTATGTGTCTGAGTCAAATAGGCCAACAAAAATGTAAATCTTTATAGATAGATATCTTTTGAATCTTTCAAATCGTGGTTTTAACCACAGAACACAACACAGTAGCCTACTGCATGAGTGTCAATTGGCATTGCTACTGACAGTGCTTGACAAAATATGTAAGTCTGTGGGCGGCCACTGCTGAACCACTCACTAAATTTGGCAAATTGCGAACAAGAATGCCGCTAAAGCAGTATTCACCGAGTTAGAAAGCGCAAGTGAAGTCACATGGTTTGGTAACCACGTATGAAGTGTTATTCTTTCAAGCAGAAAGATAAACAAATACGATAAAAATCACCGTTTCACTACTGCTTTGCATGATCAATATTAGGTCAACGGTGAGCCACAGTTTGTTTTTCCACCAATCCAATTTACTCACTATGCGATGAGAGCAGTGGAGTGGAACGACATGGGATAAAGAGACACTACGATTCGTGGTAACTGCTGGCCACAGACTGTAACCCTAAGATGGTGTTTTGCTGCTTGCTTACATTGTTCATTTTTCTGATTTCACCAGGTTGATAACTTCACAGGAAAAACATATTCCCGTTCAGGTTGCTACAACTGACCTCTCATACCGTTATACAGCTATCAATTGCCTGACGTAAATTGCGTTCTGGTTATTATCGCATAAACGGTTTTGCTTGCCAGTGTATGTAGTGTAGCAGTCACGCTAGTGCGACCGCTACCGGGCCGCACACGCTTCAGTAGCCTAAGTTGTGATACTTCGAAGCTTGCCTATATCTATGAAGCCCGTGAAGTTCTTCTAACCAGACAAATAGTAAACTAGGAGTATAATGCTCAATAAACCTTGCCATACATGCCGTGATGCAGTGGTGTTTGAATTTATTTCCAGTTTAGTCAGTAATATCTGTCGTACTGTATCGCTGCTAGGCCATTCACTTTTCCTATACGTGTATGATTTATTAAAGTTTCGACATATTTCTTCAACACTACCGCCCACGGTGCAGCATCAAAAATGCCACCAATGACTATCTGATTCAATAACTGCAATTCTTCATTTTAGATCTACCTACATACCATCAGTCAACTCTGTGTGCACAAAAGAACACTACCGCGATTGTTTTCAAAGACATTCTTACTGTCAAAAGTTTGAAAGGCAGTTTCCTTTACAATGTAATGACTAAAACATGTATGAATACGGTCTGAGTTTTATAATGTTTAAAAGCCGGCCAAGATAAAAGTTGAAAAAAGCTTTTGCTGCAAACAGTCGTTCTGTAAAGAATGATTTCAAAAATGTCTAAAAGGAATTCTGTGGAGAGATAGTTCTGTTGAGAATGAAGATTAAAAATTTCACCGAAGCTGTAGCTTAACATTGTCCACAAATGCCCAAAATTTTATCACGTTTTGTGTTTCACACAAAGTCTTTGCCTGATTTACAAACACTGTAAAATCTTAGAAATCTTTCTCAGTTTTTGTTATCTATGAAAAGTATATGAGACAGAGATTTTCTTAGATCTAGTGCTTTAAGTGAAACTCCAATATAAAATTTTAGTACCAACCTCAGAACTCAAATTATCTGTAATGTAAGCCACACATGTTATCCACATTCATTTAAATTAAGCAATTTATCGCTAGTACAGCAGTACGTTGCCTCTAATATGTTATAGTTGTTTGCTAGAGACAGTGCATCAACTAGTACAAACAGTTGCAGTTATGAAATAAAAAGCCGTTTAAAAATTAATATTTGTCGATGACATCCAATTGTTTGCACGACAGCACGCCTGCTTATGGCATGCTGAGCATTGTGGTCACAACCGTATATCACTTCTCTGCAGTTTACTTGTACTGTAGACTGAAAACATCAGCGATGGTCACGTTTCTCTCTTACTTTTTAATTCTTTGACAAAGTTGCATGGGCCACCTGCTGCATTGATACGATGCTGGGCGCTGCAACAAGGCAGGGCATTTTGAACCTTCAAAACTGTTTGTGTTTTTTTACGATCACGGTACTGGCGGTTTAAATTAGCTGATGGGGAAATTTAATATATTTAAACTTTGACCATGGTCAAGCACAGGCAAACAAAATGTATTCAGGACGAAGTTAAGAAAGCAATTGCGTTCCAGCTTTTAAGCACAAATTACAAAAAGATAGAAAATTGTCTTTCAAATCCAAAACAGTTTGCACTTGACTGGAGTTCCTCACCAAAATTACAGCGGTTTAAATACAATGTTGGCTCGCAAACTTGTGATTTTTATCTTCTGTGTTTTTACTTTCCATGGTCAGGAAGAAATGGAGTAAACATAAAGACAATTTGTTGTGTATCTTTCACGAATTTTGGTTAGCACAATCAGTGCAACAGCATGGATTTTCTCCTGTGGAGGCCAGTTATTCTATGTCGCACAGAAGACAGATGTTTCAGCTCTGTGAATGACTTGTGTTGAATGATGTTATTTGTTCACCACATGCAATTTACACTACTTCATGCACTTCTGGTAGCAGAACGTTAAGATCACTCCGGAGATAACATTTGCAAAGCTTATACTGCATACAAGTGTTTTGGCGCAGGTTAAAAGTTGTTCAGTGGCTTGTTCCCGAAAAACAACTTTTGCGTTGAAGTACTTCTTCTTTGCAAAGATGCAACCAGCCGAACATTTCGAAGAATGAAAATGTTCGAAAAATGCTGAAACGCTACAAAGTATAAATTAATGAAGTTCGCTCAACTTTCAAACATTTTGCTAACTTTGCTGGAGAGCAAAAAATTCCCGGTTTGCTTCTCTGAAGTCATGTTTCCATGTCAAGCCTTCGCAGGTCATTTCACAAGATTTAATAAATCCTTAATTACGTTTGTACGTTTCCGGGGAAACGTAAGAGGCGCAAGGGCGATGTTGCCAAAATCAGCATTCGCGTATGAAATTGCGCCGATAGAACGGCCCTTTTAGGTCCATAGCTGGTGAACATGAGACTGTTTCAATTTGTGCGGCTTTTCCTTTGATCTGTGTGGGAAGCCGTTGTGGTGAACATTGACATCCTATCTTCATGTGTACGTATTTCAAGCGAACTGCTGCTGCGCATGGCTAGCAAACGGTTATAACACTGTGACAGCTCCTTCTATCACTCCATCTGATCGATTAACCGTTCGTTTAAGTTTTCCCGTATAAATGTAACATGGACAGCAGCCAAGCTAGCAAAATATTTTAAACTTACCTGAGACGTTTGTGTCACGTTTTCTTTTCTCGCTGTTTTCCTTTCGGAACAGCTGATTTTGAACATTGAGGTTATTTTCTAATTCTTGACAGGTTACGTCGATAGCATTTACAGTGCAGCGAATCACTAAAAAGCAGAAGCTGTTTCGTTAAAAAGGTTTAGGTCAAGTCTGATGATGCATGCCAACATGCAAGAAAGCTCAAGTGAAATCATTGCAGAAAAGTCGTTGAGCTTCGACAAGTGCTGTACAGGACCATTCGGGAACAGCATTCCTCGAATTCTCCGCCACAGGCCCCGTGACTGATAGATTACGCCTAGCTTATTTTTTATATTCTCACTTTGCCACATTCCAGCAAATCTTTACAAGCTTTGTTTAAACTGGGTGGTCGCGTGAATGAAATGTAGCATACAGAGACCATGCGTAATCGTCGTGACTACAGCCTCTGGAACTTTTGTGTGCCGACAAGAGCAGATACAATCGTTTAGTTCACTGTAAGTTACAAGTTTTACAAGAGCTCTGGACAACATCGTGCCGTGACATTTATCAACAAAAAGCTCTTGCCAAGTGCGTCACCAAGCGGTGCTTGACAAACGCTGCGAGAGCTGCTTTTTTGCCGTGAGATCGACAGAAATCCACTTCATCGACTCGTTGCCGCATGACCCTGTTTGCAGAACTGGCGATAACATCGTTGAAACGTTCGTGACCAGAACGTGGGGTCGACCGAGAATTGCGGTTGACCTTTTGACCAGCAAATCAACCGGAACTGTTGTTAGGAAACAGGCGTTGTTTGATTTTTAAGCTTGCATGCATCGGATTACTGCTTGCTGTCAAAATGAACGGAATAAATATTTCACTTCTTTGCTCCATTCCTGTTATTGTCAAGAAGATCTGCGAAAGATCATTGCTCAAAGGGCAAAGGTGAATAAAAAGAAAGTCATAATTTTTTCCTCATAACAAACAGTCTTGAACAAAAATCTACTGCTGAAACGCTCACCTCGTATAAAGTATTCATAAGTATGGTTGAATTGAGCTTCCCTCAACTCGATTTTTCATGCAAGGGACGTTTGTACAGCATTTATATACTGGACCTGTTGACAAGGGCCACTGAGTGTTACGCAACCATGATTTATTCAAAGGAATAATGCACTCTTGAACGGTGGTTATACTAGTTAGAACCTGTCAACCAAAATACTCCTCAAAAAATCGAAAATCAGCAAACACGCCAAAATCCAACGTCGTTTTAGATTGAACTTCTAGGAAACAAACAACAATGAAGCAATCACACTACGACTCCCACTCTGATGTAACAGACCATGTACTGCGATTCAGGCTTTCAGATACTAATTCGTGCAATTTGAACTGCAAAATTGCCAGACATCAAAAGAACTGCCAGGCATGGCATAGGTTACGAGGTGCCGCAGTAAAGATTTTAAGCGTCAATTAAATGCGCTTGACTTTTCAGGTATTTTTGTATGCCTATGCAAAGTTAGAGAGATATATGGAAGGAAGAAATTGCTCAGTGCCCGGAGGGTTCACTGGGTACTTTGCGGTGTACTGTACCATAAGCGTAGCCAGGGAGGCCAAAGGGGCCATCCCCCCAAAAATGTTCAGAAAATTTTGTCATTTTGTGCTTTGAGAAGCGTTTTTCTAAACAAAATAGTGTTATTCGCTTAAAATCAAGCATTTTGCCCCCCCAAAATTTTGGGCTGGCTACGCCAATGTACTATACAGTTTCCACGGGCGTCAGAAAAGCTATGAAAGTTGGTGGGCATTATTAAAGTTCGAAATCGAGATTCAGACAATCTAGAGATTTACATGAAATTCGTTTTGGAAACCAGAGTGAAACAGACGATCGTAGTAAAATTTGAGAGTATTTCAACACATCGTTCACAAAAATGCATTCTCTGCTTTCTGTTAAAGGTCAACATTTATTGCTATGGAATGAAACCAAGAAAAACAACTGCGTTAAGTTGATCGCTTATCAGCAAGGATACAAGCTTGACTATCTTTATACTTATTGCAAACGGGGAAACCTCTCCTGTCAATATTGCAAACCGATAAAGTTAATTAAAAAAATTGTTCTATTTAATCTGAAAGAACGAATTGATCCTGAGATATATTCATATCAAAAAACAATTTCAAAGGATCAACCGCTCTTTCTTCATTTTGGCTTTTTCTCAGATAAAGGAAAAAGATATGCGAATCGCAGATCCGTGGTCTAAATTCTTGACTACGTGCAAAGGAAGCTGCAGCCCATACACTCAAAGCAAGCGCCGAAACGCCGTTGTATGAAAGATGTGAAACTCCATCAACAACAGGTGCTGCGCGACTGCTACCAAGCGGAATCCAAGTGTCATCGGGCGTGTCAGGTTATACCGGTAAGCCTGTCCTCATCAATATTAACGTCTAGGCGATAATTTCAAAAGCGGCCACACCAAGAAACGCCGTGCTACGTGTCAACAAACAACCCGGCGTGAGTTCACGCGAACCGCTAGTGGCTTTTGCGCTCTGCGAACCGAGAACGCAAACAGTTCTTGTGTTTCGGATGAGTGCCTGCGGACAACTTGTCACACGTGAACACGGAAGAGCTAACCGAAAATGAGTGTGCTGTGAGCTGGTGATTCGCGCTAGCAACCGGCAAGCTGGTACACGTCCAGTTATGTTAACGTACAGTATATCAGCCCGGCGGTCCCTACGAGCTACACAGGAAATGATT